>Ga0213865_10000954_pt1 | contig 19089 bp, 20 predicted proteins | sample PICome_6_FD_160100 | JGI IMG/M metagenome (GOLD analysis project Ga0213865, IMG submission 160100) | Coastal seawater microbial communities near Pivers Island, North Carolina, United States - PICO282 | ecosystem: Environmental > Aquatic > Marine > Coastal | place: USA: North Carolina...
GCCAAGCGATATAAAAACATGACCCTCGACTCTTTAGAAATGCATGTTGGTCGCGAAAACTTATTTCAGGACTGGTTAAAAGACAGAAATAAACTGGGTGGCCAAAATAAAATCCCGCGGCTATCTAATAGTCGGGAATTTGTTGATGTTTTACTGGAAATGAACCGCTAAGAAACTGCTTTTAGTGCTTGCAGTTTTGACTTATTGAGCTTGTTGACCGCATAGGTTTTAGAAACCCGAATCTCTTTCTGCTCTGTTCCGGGAAGCTCAAACATCGCATCGGTGAGAACGGCCTCACAAAGCGAGCGCAACCCACGTGCCCCCAACTTATACTCCACTGCTTTTTCAACAATAAAATCAAGTGCTCCATCAGAGATGCTAAATTCGATTTCATCCAATGCAAAAAGCGCTTTATACTGCTTGATAATTGCGTTTTTGGGCTGGGTTAAAATCGCACGTAGTGCTTTGGCGTCCAAAGAATCCATATGCGTCAGCACTGGCAAGCGTCCGATAATTTCAGGGATCAATCCAAATGCTTTCAAATCTGATGGAACCAAATAGGACAGTAAGTTGTTTGACCCGCCATAGTGATCACCTTTTTTGGCAGCACTATAGCCAACCGACTGCATATTGAGCCGTTTGGAAATGTGTTTTTCAATCCCATCAAAAGCGCCACCTGCGACAAACAGGATGTGCTCTGTATTGATTTCGATAAACTTCTGATCGGGGTGTTTTCTACCGCCTTTGGGGGGTACATTGACAACCGTTCCTTCGAGAAGTTTCAACAATGCTTGCTGAACACCTTCGCCTGAAACATCACGGGTAATCGACGGGTTATCGCTTTTACGAGCAATCTTATCGATCTCATCAATAAACACAATGCCTTTTTCCGCCTTGCTTTGGTCATAGTCGGCCGCCTGAAGAAGTCGTGTGAGTATGCTTTCCACATCTTCCCCGACATAGCCTGCTTCTGTCAGCACGGTAGCATCGACAATCGCCAAGGGCACATTGAGCATTTTGGCAATCGTTTTGGCGATGAGCGTTTTACCCGTTCCCGTTTCTCCAACCATCAAGACATTACTTTTTTGGATTTCTACATCGCTTTTTGGTTGAAGCAAGCGTTTGTAATGATTATAGACCGCTACGGACAACACTTTTTTGGTGTAATCTTGACCGATGACATAATCATCTAAAAATGCTTTGATTTGCTTGGGATTTCCCAAAGAGATGTCTTCCCGGTTGGTCTCCACCACTTTGTGTGTTGATTCCTCAAGAATAATCCCATTGGCTTGTTCGATACAGCGATCGCAAATGTGCGCATCTAATCCAGCGATTAACAGATTGGTATCGTCTTTCTTTTTTCCACAAAAGGAGCAGGTAAGTTCTTTGTTTTCCATGGGGTTTTAGTTTCTGACCAAGACTTCGTCGATCATTCCGTATTTTTTCGCCTCGGGGGCTTTCATCCAGTAATCCCGATCTGAGTCTTCATAGACCTTATCGTATTTCTGTCCAGAGTGCTTGGCAATGATTTCGTAGAGTTCTTTTTTGAGTTTTAGAATCTCACGAGCTGTAATTTCAATGTCCGACGCCTGTCCTTGTGCCCCACCCAAAGGTTGGTGGATCATCACGCGAGAGTGCGTGAGTCCAGAGCGCTTTCCTTCAGCACCTGCACAGAGAAGTACCGCAGCCATTGAAGCTGCAATTCCGGTACAAATCGTGGCCACATCAGGACCGATAAACTGCATCGTATCATAGATTCCCAAACCGGCATATACCCCTCCACCTGGAGAGTTGATATAGATTTGAATGTCTTTGGTTTTGTCTGTACTCTCCAAAAACAACAGCTGTGCCTGAATAATATTGGCCACACTGTCGTTGATGGCAGTTCCTAAAAAGATAATGCGATCCATCATCAAACGTGAGAATACATCCATTTGCGCCACATTCATTTGGCGTTCTTCAATGATATATGGAGTCATACTACTCACCAATTGGTCGTAGTACAAACTGTTGATTCCATGCTCTTGAATCGCGTATTTTTTAAACTCTTTACCGTGGTCCATTGTGTTTGTTATGGTTTAAAGATAGACAATTTATGATTTGTATGCTTGCTTGACAAAATCTTCGTAGCTCACTTTCTTGGTCTTTAGGTTGGCTTCTGCACGAAACAGATCGGTCATTTTCTTACTCATGAACTGATCAGAGATGCGCTTGATTTCGTCTTGATTCCCCAAAATACGCTCTGCGATATCGTCGAGTTCTTGATCGGAAACATCCGTGCGACCAAACTGCGCCATTTGCCCTTGAATCATATCTCTGGCAAAGGATTTGACTTGCTCACGATCGATTTTCAGGTCGTACTGTTCCGCCAATTTCGCCTCGATCAATTGGTATCGAATCCCGCGTTCGGCTTTGTCATATTCCTCCGCTGCTTGATCTTCGGAAATTGGATTTTCACCAGATGTTTGCATCCATTTTTTTAAAAACGCAGCAGGTAAATCAAATTTGGTGTTGTCAATCAGAGACTCGGTCACGTCGTTTAGCATTTTCTGATCGGATTGGGTTGCAAATTGACGTTCTGCATCTGCCATGAGTTTTTCTTTGAGTTCAGATACGCTTTTCACAGCGTCTTTCCCCATGACCTTATCAAAAAACTCTTGATCCATGTCGGCGAGTTCTCTGCGGTTGATCTCTTCGATTGTACAACTCACTGGAATCGACAAACTATGTGCCTTGTCGTGATCCACACCCAATACATGCATCAACTTGTGATCATCGGCAAAAAGCCCTTTGGTTTTGAGTTCGATGGTATCGCCAACTTTCGCGCCCAATAGTTTTTTCTTTTGGGCTTTGCTTTTGATGTCATCGATAGACAAGGTGGTCTTGTTGTCCACTTCCTCAGCTGTAAACTGGGCTGTGATCTCCACGCCATCGGCGACAGTATCTTCGGCATGCAAGCTCCCATATTGGCTGCGCATTCTTTCGATTTGTTTGTCAATGGTTTCGTTGTCCGCCGTGATCTGGTAATGGGTAATGGCCTTGCGCCCTTTGAGTTTGACCTCAAACGATGGGCTTAATCCCAATTCAAAGTCAAACAACATGGTGTCGGCATCCCAGTCAAAGTCTTCGCGCTCAACAGGAAGTGGATTGCCCAATAAGGCAATTTTTTCTTTGCTGATATAGTTGGAAAGTGATTCCTGTAGCATTTTGTTTGCCTCATCGGCTTTGACAGCAGCGCCATATTGCTTTTTGATCAATCCCATGGGTACATTGCCCTTGCGAAAGCCAGGGATATTCGCACGTTTTCGATAGGAAGTGAGAACCGAATCGATTTTGGGCGACAGATCCGCCTTATCGATTGCGATGGTAATGACAGCATTTAGGGCATCAACGTCTTTGCGCGTTACTTGCATAGCATTTTGTTTACGGAAGCGCAAAAGTACTTTTTTTCTTGCCCTTTAGCAAAACCCTAAAGCACGGATAAAGAAAAGGGGTAGTCAGGTGTCTAAAAGTCCAACTTTGATTTGATATTTTGTCGTAGAGGTTTCAGTTGTACAATATCAAATGTAGATTTTACAAATTTCTCATATTCACAGTCTAATCTTCATGCCCAGTAACATTCGAATTTGGATTTCTCCCTCTAAGTATGACAAAAGAGAGGGCTCAGCAATAAACGAAAGAAATGACAACTCGTTTTTAAATGGACTTATTTCTATTTGAGCAGGAAAAATAAAGGCATTTATTGGATCTCTATCTTCTAAAATAAAACCCGCTCCCACTCCTAGAGATAATCTAGCATACTCTTTTTGGATTGTGGTAATCCTCAGTAAAAGTTCTGTCTCAATTGGAGTTGCATTTTTTTCGTGAAATAATTATTAGAGTGATTTGCCATAACCCGGAGCTCTGCATCCATTTGACGTGTAACTTTTAGTTGTAAGCCAAAATAATCCTGAGTATATAATGTTGGGGATAACTGACCAAACAGCCCTACGGTAAAAAAGATAGCGATTAAAGAGGTTGTTTTTTTTATCATAGACGAAATAATATTTAAGTTTTACTGGTTTATCCAGCATTTGAAAGTCCCAGTAGAGAACATAGTCTCACTCCCCGTTGTGTTTATGTTTCATAATCTGGAAATTTGATGTGAAGAAAGTTCTGCATTAATTTCAGAACAAAGCAAAGATTCAGACCACTTTGTTGTTAAAAATGAGGGATTGTTATAAAAAACTGTTAAAACTAGTTACTATATGAGAACTCCTTAAAAATTGCTACTAACCCTAGCCAATCCCCAAAAAATCAGCCACCTCCGCAGTAAAGGCAACGGGGTTTTCGGCATGGAGCCAATGCCCCGCTTTGGGAATGGTTTTGACTATGGCTTGGGGGAATTGTGAAGCGATTTGTGCGTGGTCTTGCGGCAAAATATAATCTGATTTTTCCCCTGCCAAAAATAGCGTTGGTCCAGGATAGTTCGCATCGGATGCCATCATTACCTGTCCAACCTGGCCTTGCAACACAGGAGCGTTTATACGCAGCGCAAAACCGTCGGGGGTGCGGTACAGGTTTTTTAGCAAAAACAATCGTGTCCCTTGGTCAGTTACAAACTGGCTGAGACGCTGATCGGCATCTCCACGGGATTCGGGGGGATGGGTGTGTAAGTCCATCAGCCCTTCCAAAATGTGATCATGGTGTGGCGGGTAGGACTTGGGGGCAATATCAGCAACAATCAGTTTTTCGACTTGTTCGGGCATGGTCGTTGCATAATGCATCGCGAGTTTACCACCCATGGAATGCCCCAAAACGATCACTTGCTGCAGTTGATGATGATCGGAATATGCCGTCAAATCCGCTGCCATATCGGCATAGGAAAACGCATCGCTGTGAAAGCTACGCCCGTGATTGCGCAAGTCGATAAGGTGCACCTCAAAATGGGCTGCCCATTGCTTGCCCATGGTACGCCAGTTGTCGGACATCCCCAAAAAGCCATGTAGGACCAACAAGGGCTTTCCCGTTCCTAGAATTTGACTGTGAAGCAAGCTCATACGAGATTGGCGCGGTATTGGTTGACCACATTTTCAAGTCCAAAATAAAGCGACTCGCAAATAAGCGCATGCCCGATTGAAACTTCGAGCAAATTGGGAATATGCTGATGAAAATAGGCGATGTTTTGCAAGTTGAGGTCATGCCCCGCATTGAGTCCAATTTCGAGTTCTACTGCCCGTTTTGCCGTTTCTACATAGGGTGAGATCGCGGCTTCTGGGTTTTTGGGAAACCCATTTGCATAGGCCTCTGTATAAAGTTCAATGCGGTCTGTTCCGGTGACTTTTGCCCCATCGACTTGTTTGGGATCAGGACCGAGAAAAATAGAAGTCCGAATGCCATTGGATTTAAATTCTTGTATGACTTCCGTCAAAAAAGACTTGTGTTGGATGGTATCCCAACCCGCATTAGAGGTAATCGCATCTTCAGCATCGGGGACGAGGGTCACTTGTACTGGCTTGACTGCCAAAACAAGATCCACAAACTTGGGAATAGGATTGCCTTCGATATTGAGTTCGGTTTGTACCACTTCTTTTAAATCATAAGCGTCTTGATACCGAATGTGGCGCTCATCAGGACGTGGGTGGATGGTAATCCCTTGTGCCCCAAAACTCTCCAGATCTTTGGCTGTTTGTACAAGATTGGGCATATCGCCTCCTCGTGCATTGCGCAAAGTGGCGATTTTGTTGACATTGACACTTAAACTCGTCATTTTCTTTTTTTTAGCAAAAATACATGGAATAGAGCGGTTTGTCCACTTTTTTCGTTATTTTGGCTATAGTTATGCACGAAGCAACTGTTTATCAAAACCTCACACAACTCAGCATTCGCAAAAGCCGCGTTGACTTTTTGTTGTCAGACCTCACACAACTTCTCGAGCTTTGTCATGTGGAAATTACGAGTTTGCATCTCGAACGTCAGCATGCGGATTGTGTAGATATCTTGCTCACAGTTGACCCGCAGGACCTCAAGCACCTTTTGCCAACACTTCGTCGATTTGGCTATGAAGTATTGAGCAAGCATGAAGAGGATAATTGGGAAGATAAGTTGCAGGAGCACGCTTCGTATTTAGACAAATACCTCTCGATGTAGTCGCCCATGAAAATTGCTGTGTACAGCTCCCTTCAAGACGAAGCTTGCCAACAAACTGTTCGTTATCTTTTGGAATCCGCTCATTCGATGGGTGTTGCCGTGACTTGTTATGAGGCGATTTGTAAATGGTTAGAAAACCAATCGCTTTCTTCATTTTCTACACATACTGATTTGGGTAAAGACACCGATGTCTTTTTTTCAGTTGGTGGAGATGGTACCCTTCTTCGCTCATTGGAGTTGATTCGCGATACAGAGATTCCTGTGATTGGCGTCAACACGGGTCGACTTGGGTTTTTGGCTACCCTTCAGGCCGATGATATCCAAATTGCCCTTCAATCATTTGTAGACCGTCAATACCGCGTTGAGAAGCGGACTTTGCTCGAAGTTAAAATCGAAGGTGCTTCGGCAGACCTTGCCGCTTTCCCATTGGCATTAAACGAAGTTGGAGTAAGTCGAAAAAACACAACTGCAATGATCACGGTTCACACCAAAATCAATGGGGAACCACTCAATTCCTACTGGGCTGACGGGTTTATTGTTTCAACACCTACCGGGTCTACGGGCTATTCGCTTAGCAATGGCGGTCCGATTATCGACCCAAATAGCAAGTCCTTGGTGCTCACGCCCATTGCGCCTCACAATCTCAATGCGCGCCCCTTGGTGATTTCTGAAGATGACGTGGTTGAGCTCAGTGTCAGTAGTCGCGAAGACGCACACCTATTGTCTTTGGACTCGCGAATTCACACCATTCCGACAGGACAAGAGATTCGCATACAAAAAGCAGCATTTCCCTTACATTTGGCACGCCTAAACGATGATAGCTATTACAAAACCTTGCGCAACAAACTCCATTGGGGGAAAGACCGGCGCAATTGAGCAATAAATGCAGATCCTGATTCGTTTAGCATACGTAAATCCTGTACAGTGTTGAGAGTCATTCTATTGTGTCTGATTATTCCAATGATATTCGCCCATGCGCAATATCGTGAAGTAGGACTATTCCTAGGAGGCACGAACTACATTGGAGAAGTGGGAAAAACGACTTTTGTTGAGCCCTCGCTCAAATCGCCCTCGGAAACCCTGTTTTACAAAAGCAATTTTTCACCGCGTTTTGCCTTTCGTTTCGAACTTGGCTTGAGTTCAATTCGAGGCATCGACTCCCTGTCGGTAGAACCCTTACGAAAAGAACGTGCCATCAGTTTTAGGAATTCGATCAATCACACATCAGCTATACTGGAGGTCAATTATTTTGAAATGGATTTCTCTGACTTTAAAACTTCGTGGTCACCCTATCTATTTGCGGGATTGAGTTATTTAAAATTCCGAGACTTGTACTATCCCGTCAGTGAATCCGTTGCCAATTTTCAAAACAATGACTTTTCATTTGCGATTCCCATGGGGGTTGGTGTCAAAACCCGTTTGGGCATGAACTTTCTATTGGGTTTTGAAATCAAAGCGCTTTACACCTTTAGTGACAACCTCGATGGAAGTTTTCCTACATTTGTGGACGAAATTGAGCAGCAACCAGCATTTGGAAACAGTTTAAGTAACGATTGGATCATCTTTAGTGGGTTTTCACTCTCCTATTCCTTTGGTCGTGGTTGGTTTATAGAAGGTCTATTATGACAGCAATTGACATTGATATCAAAAGATTGCCAAAGCACATTGCCATCATCATGGATGGAAATGGTCGCTGGGCAAAGTTGCGTAACCAACCCCGTGTTTTTGGTCACCGTGAAGGGGCAAAATCGGTGCGTAAAGTTGTTGAGGCTACTGCTCGATTAGGAATAAATAACCTGACTTTGTATGCATTTTCGACTGAAAACTGGAATCGCCCAAAACACGAAGTCAAAACTTTGATGAAGTTGCTTGTCAGTGCGTTAAAGCGCGAACTGCCTTTGATGAAAAAGAACAATATCCGTCTGAATGCGATTGGACATACAGATATGATGCCCGAGAATGTTCAAAACGAATTGCAAGAAGTCATGGACGAAACCAAAACGAATACGGGGCTTGTGCTGACCCTTGCCCTAAGCTATGGTGCACGACAAGAAATCCAGCGTGCAATTCAAGAAATTAGCTATAAAGTTAAAAATAACATAATTTCAGTTGAAAATGTTGACGAAGACATAATAAATAAGCATCTTTACACCCAAAATTTACCAGATGTCGATCTGTTGATTCGCACAAGTGGTGAAGTCCGAATAAGTAATTTTTTGTTGTGGCAAATCGCCTATGCAGAATTGTATTTTACCGAAGAGCTTTGGCCTGATTTTGACGAGACTTCCCTCCACAATGCAATCACAGATTATCAACTAAGAGAACGCCGATTTGGAAAAACGAGTGAGCAAATTGCTGAATAATATTACCCCTTGGATTTTTTTGTTTTTGGCTGTATGTGGCAGTTCACTGGCGCAACAAACTCCCTCTTTTGATCAGGGAAAACTGTATACCTTGGGCAAAATTGAAGTCACAGGCATAAAAAGTTTTAGTCCACAAACTGTCGTTGCGTATACTGGGCTTCGCACTGGACAACAAGTTCGAATCCCTGGAGATGACATCAGTGCCGTTATCAACAAACTTTGGAAACTCGAGCTCTTTAGCGACATCAACTTTTATCTCACACGAGTGGAAGGGGATACTGCTGATATAGAGATCTACATTCAAGAGCTTCCAACGCTTTCTGATTTTACCATCACAGGGGTCAAAAAGAGCAAACTACAAAGTTTGATTGACGACACAGGATTGAAAAAAGGGCTAAAAATCAGTGAAAACTTTTTAGAAACCACAGAAAACTACATCGTCAATAAATACCGAAAAGATGGCTTTTTAAATACGAAAGTCACCATTGAGACCAAAAAAGATACGGTTGGCAGCAACAGTCAAAAAATGTTAATCTTTATCGATCGTGGTGATCGAGTGAAAATCAACTCCATTACATTTGAGGGCAACGATGAATTCAGTGATGCTACGTTACGAAAGCGATTCAAAAACACCAAACGTAAGTTCTTTGGCCGCTTTTGGAAAAAATCAAAGTTCATTGAAGACGATTACAACGAAGACCTGGGCACACTAATCGATTACTACAAAGAAAAAGGGTATCGTGATGCCCGAGTGGTTTCTGACACAGTGATTTCTAATGACAATGAAATCGACGTTCAAGTCAAAGTGGTTGAGGGAAACAAATACTACTTTGGAGATATTAACTTTTTGGGGAATAGTGTGTATTCCGATCGAGACCTTGCCCGCCTATTGGGAATCGATAAAGGGGACACTTATAATGGTGTATTGCTCCGCAAACGGATCGCAGATCCCACCAAACCTGATGGAGAGGATTTGACCAACCTATATCAAAACAATGGATATTTATTCTCGTCGGTAAACCCTGTCGAAATCAGTGCCGAGAACGATACCATCAACTTCGAAATTCGAATTATCGAAGGGAAGCCAGCTTATTTTAATCGAATCACCGTTGTCGGAAACGATCGAACCAATGACCATGTGATTTACAGAGAAATCCGTACCAAACCAGGCGCACTGTACAGCAAAGACCTCGTTGTTCGATCGGTTCGAGAATTGGGTCAACTCGGTTTTTTTGATCCAGAGCAAATTTCTCCCGACTTTAAGAATGTTGACCCCAATGCTGGGACTGTGGATATCGAATACGGACTCGTCGAAAAAGGAGCCAGTCAAATCGAGCTTCAAGGTGGATATGGCGGTGGTGGATTTATCGGAACACTTGGATTGAGTTTTAGCAATTTTTCGATGCGAAACATTTGGAACAAATCGGCATATAAGCCTGTTCCTATGGGGGATGGGCAGCAGTTGTCCTTGCGTTTGCAGAAAAGTCGTTTTTACGAAACCTACAGTTTTTCATTTGCAGAACCGTGGCTTGGCGGCAAACAGCCCGTACAATTTTCAACTTCGATCTCACAGACCACTCAGTACCGCTACAATTTCCTTACAGGTCGTGCTGATACAAGTCAGTTTTTTAAAATTCGTGGCATAAATATCGGCTTGGCCAAACGCTTGCAAGTGCCTGACGATTACTTTACCCTTTCTCAAGCAATCGGTTATCAATACTATGATTTAAACAATTACTTCACTGGGTTATTTACCTTTGGAGACGGTGTGTCAAACAATCTGTATTACACTGTTGCCCTTTCCCGGAATAACACTTATACCAACCCGATTTTTCCATTAGGGGGTTCTCAATTTTCTGTGAGTGCAAAGGTTTCTTTTCCGTATTCATTGGTCAATGATATAGACTATGCGAACCTGGGAGATCAAGCTGCCTATCAAAATACAGATGGGACCCCAGACCAAGCGAAAATTGACCAGGAAAAGTTTCGGTGGTTGGAGTATTACAAATTAAAGTTTTCTGGCTCTTGGTACAGCAACATTATCGACAAGCTGGTGTTGAAAACACATACTGAGTTTGGCTACTTAGGAGCATACAATTCCGATCGTGGCATTATTCCATTCGAGCGCTTTTATTTGGGTGGGGATGGACTTTCACAGTATGCACTTGATGGACGAGAAACCATCGCGATGCGAGGATACGAAAACCAGTCTTTATCTGATCGGGATGGCGCCACGATTTACAATAAGTTTTCGTTGGAGCTGCGGTATCCAATTACCCTCAAACCGTCGGCCTCCATCTTTGCTTTGAGTTTTTTGGAAGCAGCAAACTCCTATAACAATTTTAAGCAATATAATCCGTTTGATATGAAGAGATCTGCTGGTTTTGGGATTCGAATTTTTATGCCCGCCTTTGGTCTTCTCGGAATCGATTTTGGATATGGGTTTGATAGCCCTGTTGAAGGTGATCTGAGCCCCCACGGTTGGGAAACACACTTTATCATCGGGCAGCAATTTTAATTTGTTTTGAAAAAAATCTTATTTCTTGGGCTTTTCTTGGGCTTTACGACACTGATCGTGGCGCAAAACCGGGTTCGTATCGGCTTTATGGATATGGATCGTGTGCTTGAAAACCTCAATGATTATAAAGATGCCAATGCAGCTTTGGAAGATAAAATCAGTTTTTGGAAAGAAGAAATCAGCAATAAGCAAACTAAAATCGACGAGCTGCAGCAAAAATTGGATCTCGAACGACCTTTGCTTACTGAAGAGTTGATTGAAGAGAGAGAGGAAGATATTGCCTTTGAGCAAGAAGAGCTCAATACCTATCAACAAAAACGGTTCGGACCGCAAGGCGATTGGTTAGCGCAAAAGGTCATTTTTATTCAGCCCATCCAAGATAAAATTTTGGAAGCCGTCAAAGAAGTTGCAGAAAATCGAAAACTAGATTATGTATTTGATCGAAGTGCTGAAATTTTGGTCTTCCATTCGGAAAAAAAGTACGATATTAGCAACCTTGTTGTAAAATATATCAATCAAAAAGACAAGAAAAAAGCACGAGAGGAACTCGTTGAATCTCGTAAGCAAGAGCAAAATGCTGCTCGCCAAAAGGTTTTAGAAAAGCGTAAAAGAGAAATGGACTCAATACGAAAAGCAAAAGCCAGTGAGCAGAAATAAATTAAACCTCAATAGAATGAAAATTAAATTTACACACTATATCACAGCAATCTGCATTGCTTTTATGAGCTTTACAGCCCAAGCACAATCTAAGGTTACTCACCTCGACTTTCAAAAACTCGTGAGTGAGATGCCCGAGGTTATCGCTGCGCAGGAAGAAATTCAAAAACTCGAAAAGGATTACACCAATGAGATAGAATCTTCGTTAAAAGAACTGCAAACGAAAATGCAAAATTACTCTGCAGATGCTGAAAATCAGACTGACCTAACTAATCAAAAGCGTCAGCAAGAATTACAGGGTATGGAGCAAAATATCCAACAGTTTCGTCAAACAGCTCTCCAAGACGTACAGCAAAAACAAGCCGACTTGCTACGTCCCTTGATTGAGAAGGCACGTGCTGCAGTCGAAAAAGTTGCGACCGCACAAGGGTTTGATTATGTGATGGACTCCAGTCAAGGATCTTCCGTGCTCATGGCCAAAGGAAAAGACCTGATGGCAGATGTCAAAACTGAGCTTGGCTTCTAAATAAAACTCCGTATTAATATTTTTAAAACTGCCCTTTTTGAGGGCAGTTTTTTATTTTTACACTATGGGTGATCGTCCAATAGGTGTATTTGATTCGGGTGTGGGTGGCTTGTCGCTACTGCGTGAACTTCGATCCTTGCTTCCAAACGAAAACTTTATCTATATATCTGATAACGCATTTGCTCCATACGGCGCCTTATCCCCTGAGGATATCCGAGAACGAAGTCAAGCGCTGACCCATTGGCTGTCTGAACAGTCATGCAAACTCATCGTCGTGGCGTGCAATACCGCAACAACAAATGCCATCGAATCGTTGCGAAAAACCTACCGGATCCCTTTTGTTGGAATCGAGCCAGCAATCAAGCCAGCTGCCCTACAAACCAAAACAGGAGTTGTTGGCGTACTTGCAACCAAAGGAACCTTAAGCAGTGGACTCTTTCACGAAACCGCTACGACCTATGGCGAGGGGGTTCGAATCCTCGAAAAGGAGGGAAAACATTTGGTCGAGATGATCGAAAGTGGAATGCTCCAAAGCGAAGAAATGGAGCAACTCTTGCAAAGCTATACGCAACCCATGATCGAGCAAGGGGCAGACCACTTGGTTTTGGGGTGTACGCACTACCCCTTTTTAACACCCATATTGAATCGAACCCTGCCAAAACATATCAAAATCGTTGACTGCAATGATGCAGTTGCCAAACAAGTCGAGCGCATCTTAAATAAGACAAAGTTAGGTTGTGAATCACAACATCTGGGAAATACCACTTACTTCTGCACGGGGGATTCGCAAACCATGCGTCAATTTGTTTCTCCTGAAAATGTCATTGAACTTTCTATTCCGTAAACCAACCCGCATACATGGTATAGTTGTCGGCTATTCTTTCGATTTCCCCTTTGAAAAGTTCGGGTGAAATATCCTTAATCTTTTTTGCAGGAACCCCACCATAGATCGTGCCAGCTGGCACGTGTGTCCCCTGTGTTAGAACTGCCCCAGCAGCAATAATGCTGTTGGATTCAACCACACAGTCGTCCATCACAATCGAACCCATTCCAATCAAAACATTGTCGTGAATCGTACATCCATGCACAATCGCATTATGCCCAATCGAAACACGATTTCCAATTGTTGTTGGAAAACGCTCATAGGTCGCATGGATAACTGCACCGTCTTGGATATTGACTCGGTCTCCAATTCGAATACTGTGGACATCCCCTCGAATGACTGCGTGATACCAGACCGAGCAATCCCGACCCATTACCACGTCGCCAATGATAACAGAAGTCTCAGAAAAAAAACAATTCGCCCCATGAATAGGCGTTTTTCCACGTACGGTTTTTAGAATCATGTTTAAATGTACAAAATCAAAGGGTTTGATGACGTGGTTTGTGTATTTTTGTAAAAAATTGCGCTATGTTTCAGTTTACCATTACAACAACTGACCACCCGACTCGAATTCGTTTTGTAAGCAACCAGCCATTAGGCGATGATCAAATCGACTTTACCAATGTTGACGATGCTGAAGGTTTCCCATTGATCCAACAATTGTTTTACCTCCCTTTTGTTAAGCATGTTCGTTTGACTGAAAATTGGATCGAAGTTGAACGTTTTGATATCCTAGAATGGACTGATGTGCAAGACGAAGTTGCATCGCAACTCGCCGATTACCTCAGTCAGGGTGGACAGATTAAAAAACAAGCCGATCAAAAAGAGGCCATTTCGGTTTATGCAGAAAGCACACCTAACCCTGCTGTGATGAAATTTGTTTGTAGCAAACGTATCGTGGGCGAAGTTTATGAAGCTAAAAATATTGATGAGGCAAAGAACTCCCCTCTGGCGACTGAATTGTTTCATAAGCCCTATGTCAAAGAGGTGTTTATGGACGAGAATTTTATCTCGATTACCAAATATGAAATCGCCAAATGGGAAGAAATTGTACAAGACTTACGTCAATACCTTCGCGATTATATCGCAGACAATAAGGCCGTAGTCACTGGAGACGCATCTCCGAAAGAGAGTGCACCACAGATCGTGCAAGAGGGTACTGCCTTGGAAATTATCCAGATTATCGATCAACATATCAAACCCGCCGTTGCTTCTGACGGTGGAAACATCGTGTTTGATTCATACGATGAAGAGCTCAAATCCGTTCAAGTCATCCTACAAGGTGCTTGTAGCGGATGTCCATCCTCTACTTTTACGCTAAAAAACGGAATCGAGCAATTGCTACGCGAAATGTTACCTGGCAAGGTTGAAGCCGTAACAGCAATCAACGGTTAGGTCGACTGACCTAAGGCGTTCTTTTTTTGCGGGCTTGTTTGGAATGCTTTGAGATAATCCACATCAAAATAGGCGACATCTTCAAAAACCTGTTTTTCAAATGCATCTTGTGCCTGTTTTACCATCTGTGCTGCACTTGGGTATGATGGGTCTTTGGGGAAAATAAATTCTGTGTTATGATCGACAATCTCTTCGCATTTTTCAAGTCCAGTCCCTACAAAATAAACCGGTCCTTTTGCTGTCCATTCTGCAAAGCTATTGGATGTAATTACGTGTGGACTTGCAGGCTGTACGCATTGATAGTCGTGGGTATAGATTGCACAATATACCTCGTCTCTGCGAGCATCAAGAGTCGCAATGATATGACCATCGCTTGGTGTGATTTCACGTGCGACAATATCCAGAGTTGGAATCGCAATCAGGGGAATATCATTGGCGTAGCATAGCCCTTTGGCAGCAGCAGCTCCAATACGAAGTCCTGTATATGACCCTGGACCTGAGCTCAGGGCAATGGCGGCCAAGTCGGAAGGTTTTAGATTGTGTTTTGACAATACCTTATCGATATAGGTATGCAAGAGTTGGGCATGCTGATAGTTTTCATGGTTGGATTGTGTCAAAGTAGATAGCTCACCGTCTGCACAAAGTGCGACCGAACACTGGGTTGTTGTGGTTTCTATACAAAGCAAATGCGATGGCATGCCCAAAAATAGCAAACAAAGTGCTACCGACTATAAGTCTGCAATTGGAATTCCGAAATACAGCTCCAAAATTTTGATTTTGAAAATAAAATCATACTTGGCACGCAACCATGCAGATTGTGCAGATTCAAATTGCAATTTGGCTTGGCTAAACTCAAAAGCAGTTGCTGCCCCTGCTTCAAAACGGCTTTGTGCATAGCTGTATGCTTTGCTTCGCGCATCCAAGGTTTTTTGTGCAGCCACATATGCCTGCTGAGCTCCTTTGCTGTCGTTATAGGCCTGATTGATGCTATTTTCCAAGTCCAAAACCTGTTGTTTGTACTGAAATTCTGAGCGCTCAACATTGATTTTTGACCGTTCAATATTATTCTTCAATGAGAACCCATTGAGTATGGGAATGTTGAGACTCAATCCAAAATTATGACCATCATTGAGTTTCAATTGATCTTCAATCGGTAGGGCTGCAACAACTCGTTGGTTATAGACTGGGCGAACAACAGACTCCCCTGTCGATTCAACAACACCAACCTCCACCAAATCAAATGTATTGGTTTGCTCCAAGCGATCGGCATACGAAATTCTGGAGCTGTACGAATAAAAGCCCGAAAGACTTGGTTTGCTAACCGATTTGGCTAGGCGCAAATCGGTTTTGGCGATGTCGATATTTGTCAGCGCCAATTTGATATCGTTACGATAATCAAGTGCCTTTGTGACCAAATCCGTTGGCCGTTGAACCAAGATTTCCTGACCCTCAATTGCAAAGTCTTCTTCTGCAATTTCAAAATTTTCATAATCCTGAATCAGCAGTAGCTGCGCCAATGACAACTTTGCCATGGTATATTGGTTTTGAGCGACAACCAATTGCTGTTCTTGTGAAGCCAAAACGGCTTGCATTTCAAAAAGATCCCCCTCGGGTAAAACCCCTGCTTGTACTTGTTCTTGTGTGCGTTGGAGTTCAAATTTGGTCAGCTCGAGTTGTGCCTGTTCAATGCCAACTGCTTCCCGACTAAATACCGTTTGCAGATATCCGTTGGCTACAAATAAGGCCACATCCTCTTTCATGTCTTCAATTTGGTATTGACTAGCCAGTATAGCTAGATTGGCACGAAGCAATTGTAGTACATTTTGACCGCCGCGATACAGGTCAACGCCAACACTCACAGAGGCATTGGTAAATTGTGTGGTCACATCTTCCAAAAGACCGGTCGTGATATTTTGATTCAAACCGATATTCCAAGAGTGATTAGCACCCACGTTCACATTGGGTAAAAAGCCGCCAATCGCCTCGCTTTTTGCGGCTTGTGCATCGAGGATGGACAGGTTGGCCTGACTGATTTGGATGTTGTTTTCAAGAGCGTGTATCACTGCGCTTTTGAGTGTCCACGGTTCCGTTTGTGCTTGTGTTGTCGCCGTCCCCAAAACCAAAATGAAGAATGGGAAGACGATCCGAAGCGTTGTTGTGATTAGATTACTCTTCATTTTCGTCTAGTTTGTCTGGTTCCTCAGTTTTGTTCCAAACTTTAATCAGATCGCTTTCTTCGAGACCCTCTATAATTTCAACATTGATTCCATCAGAGATTCCAAGGGTAAGATCCCGACGCTCAAACGTCTGTTCTGCTGTTTGTACCTCTACATAGGGCTCTTGTGTCTTGCTGTCAAATTGAAGTAATGCCTCCCGAATCGATGGTATACTATCTTTTTGTTGTAGTACCAAAGATGCATTGGCACTATAGCCTGCTCTCACTGTAAAGTCGGCTGGTAAAAACACGTCCGCTTCGATTTTAAACTGTACCGTACCCTGCTCTTCACTTCCTTTTGGTGCAATAAACCGCAAGCTTGCTTCGAATTCTTGATCTGGAACTGCGCCCAAACTCACCTCGAGATTGGTGCCTACACGAATTTTCGCGACCTCGGACTCGTCAACCTGCCCTTCAAAAATCATTTTTCCAAGGTCGGCGATTGATGCGATGGTTGTTCCCGCATTAAAACTGTTTGATTCGATAACTTGGTCTCCTTCCTCTACAGGAACTTCAAGCACGGTTCCTGAAACAGTCGCTCGGATATTGGTATTGGCTGATCTGTCCCCACCCGTTGATCCTTCACGAATAATTTGCAAATCATTTTCCACGTTAACCAACTCTTGCTTGGCTTGTTTATAGCTCAGTTCGGCTGCATTAAAATCACGCTCCGAAAGAATCCCTTTTTCATACAATTGCTGATTTCTAGCAAAATCTTTTTCCGCGTTGACCACGATAAGCTTGGCATTTTCAACTCGACCTTGCGCACTGTTTAGCGTTTGCTCGTTGGGAACAACTTTGACACGCGCCAAGAGGTCACCCGTATTGACGAGGTCCCCTTCCTCAACGGCAATCATTTGAATGATTCCAGGGATTTGCGGTTTGATTTCAACCTCATCCTGTGGGATGATTTTACCAGTTACCAAAGTCGTTTCGCGAATACTTGTCCGAAACAAGGTCTCCGTTTCAAATACCGTTGATGGGGTTGCATTGGTTCTGATAAAATAAGCAGTGGCAAACAGGACTCCCCCGACGCCGATTATGATAAGTAGATATTTCAAATATTTATTCATTGTAATAGGTATTATTGTTGTTATTCTTCTCGTAATGCATCAATTGGTTTTATACTCACTGCACGTTGTGCAGGGATTAGGCCGATGAGTGTGCCGAGTGTAACCATTAAAATCAAAGCCGCAGCAATATAGGATAAAGGCACGGTCGGATTGGTGTATGGAAAAGTCGAACTGTCAGCTGTGAGTGCGTTGATGATCGCCAGCACAAACGACCCCAAAACAATGCCCATGACTCCAGCTGTTAAACTTAAAAACACAGACTCGAGTATGATTTGACTTCGTACCTCCTTTGGGGTTGCCCCCAAAGCTCTGCGAATGCCCAGCTCTTTAGTTCGTTCACGAACAGAGATTAATAGGATATTGCCAATTCCGATAATTCCAGCAAGTATGGTTGCAACGCCAACAATCAAAGACAATAGGTTCATCCCTCTTGAAAAGCCAATAACTCGATTAAAAATTTCGCCCAAGTTAAAAGACCCAAAAGCACGTTCATCATCTGGGTGCACATTGTATTTTGATCGCATCGCTGTCTTGACATCTTCTTCCACTGCAAGAATATCCGCATCGTCGTAGGCAGCTAGCGCGAACCAACTCACCTCATCACCAGTATTATACAGCTTTCGGAAGGTCGTAAACGGAATAAATATATCCGAATCACTCTCAAAACCACCTCCTGGTACATATTTATGCACGCCTACAACTTGGAAAAACACACCGCTTATTCGAATATAACCGCCTATGGGGTTTTCGTTATCTTCAAACAATTCGGATTGTGTGCGTTCGCCAATCACACAAACTTTTCGCTCTTGGTCGATATCGGCCTGATTGATAAAGCGACCGCCATCATAAATGAATTTTGTAGCGATCTTTGTGAATATCGGGTAATCCCCATAAATCGAATAATCCCCGCTTTTGTTGTTGCGAACGACACGCGGAGCAGCACTCCCAAAAATTCCTCTTGCGTTTCGCGGTGCGATATATTGAAGTTCTGGGATACGGTTATACATATACTGTGCATCTTCCATTTTGAGTTGTAGGTTTCGGCCCGTCTTAAACCCACCATAGGGCATGCTTGTACTTTGTGCCCACAAAAACATGCTATTAATGGCTACATTTTGAAACTGTCGGTCAAACCCATTGTCAAGACCTTTGGCCGCTCCAGATAGGGTGATATAGATAAAAATACCCCATAACACGCCAACAATGGTTACAATCGTTCGAAGGCGATTTTTTTGGATCGACCCAAAAATCTCCTGCCAAGTATCTCGATCAAATAGAATTTTAAACATTATTCGTCTCTTAGAGCTACAATCGGTTTAATACGTGCTGC
>Ga0213865_10000955_pt1 | contig 19069 bp, 31 predicted proteins | sample PICome_6_FD_160100 | JGI IMG/M metagenome (GOLD analysis project Ga0213865, IMG submission 160100) | Coastal seawater microbial communities near Pivers Island, North Carolina, United States - PICO282 | ecosystem: Environmental > Aquatic > Marine > Coastal | place: USA: North Carolina...
CACCAGTACTATCAGCAATAGAACCAGCAGAAGTGCCGTCCTTAGCTTTGATGTTGGTTACTTCTAGATTGGTTGTGTCTACAGTAGTAGAAGCTAGGCTTGTGATCGTAGTTGAAGCAATAGTACCGCCTTCAACTTTGTTGCCAGAGATTTGGTCATCGGCTAGCGTTAGTGTGCCACTAGAGACATCCAAGGTCTTACCAGTGCCTACTGTGATGTCTGACGTAGCAATAGTGGCACCGTCGATAGTACCACCGTCAATGTCTGGAGTGTTTACGTCAGGAGAAGTTAGAGTCTTATTAGTAAGCGTCTGAGTGCCAGTCAGTGTGGCAACGGTAGAGTCAATAGCAAAGGTAACAGCATTACCTGAGCCAGACGTATCAATACCAGTGCCGCCTGTAAACGTCATAGTCTCAGAATCTAAATCAATGCTTAACGCACCACCAGAGTCTGCTTGGAAATCAAAGTCCTGAGCAGTTACTTGAGCATCAACGTAGGCTTTTACAGACTGTTGAGTTACGAGTGCTGTAGCACTGTCTGAAGACAAATCATCTTCATCAAGAATAGTTGTGACTGTTGCGCCAGAGGTTAGTGTAAGACTATCGACATTGGCAGTCCCATCAATATAAAGGTCTTTAAACTGGAGTGAGGCAGTACCCAGATCAATATCATTAGTAGTGACAGGTACGATAGAGCCATCTTGAATACGAATCTGCTCGACTGCTGCACTAGAAACCTCTACATAAAAACCCCAACGATTGTTGGTGCTGTCTACTTCAATTTTGTTAAGAAAATCTAGGTCGCCAATCTTAAAGATGTTACCACCTTGACCAGCTGAACCATCGTGACGATGACCAGTAGAAGATGCTGAAGTGCTTGAATACGTAAAGGCATTAACTAACTGGTTATACTCATCATTAAACAATGAGGCCGTAATAGTGTCGCCATCACTTAACGTACTTTGTCGAGTGTAATTCTGGGCCATGTTTATCTCCTACCTGATGGCATATAATCTATGTAAAGGCCATTGATTGCGTATGGCGCTTTAGTATCTGTACTTGTAATTCTAAAACTTACTGTGTTTCCGCTGCCTTCTACGGGCTGTCGAACCATTGGGTCGTTACTAGCGCCAAAGGTTGCTGTACCAAAAACAGCGCTACCAAAAATTGCAGGAAGCGGCACAGAGTCCAGTGTATAATCTGGAGGCTGTGGAATATCTGTATCTTCATAGTCAAATCGCATACGAAGTGTTGGCTGAATCTCACCTTCTGGGCTAAGAGACAACCGTGCATACTTAACTGTCTTACGTGTACCTATATCACCAAAGTCAAAGTTTGGTGTCTGATAAATAGCCTCTATGTTTGAAGCAACACCAGCGGGATTAAAAGCATTGCCTGCATCATGATTATAGATATATCCATCTTTATCACCATGAAAGGCTTTTTCAACTCCATTGTTATCAAATCCTGTTGTAAGTCCCATAGCCTGAATGCCAAGTGTTTCAGCCCATTCAAAGCCATTAGCAGTAAACGTACCGATAATCCCTTTAGAAACTGTTGAGCCTAGTGTCGCATCTGTATAAAATAAACGATACTGAGACTTAGAACGCAGTACACAACTGTCAATAGTAAACTCGTTGATTGAATCTGCTATATCTCCGATAACACTTTGAATCTGTCGAGACACAGAACTCAACTCAACGTCACCAATACGGGCTGTACCGGCAATAGTACGAATACCGTCAGGACTTAAGAACAGCAAGTCACCGCCAATCTCTTGAATGCTGTAGCCTGACAAACACCCTACGTTTTCTGTAATAGGGTCGATACGTATATTTGCAGCATCGTTAATGTTTATAAGTTTGTGAATGCTGTTTTTAGCAAACACAATTAAATCAGTACGGAACCCACGAATGCCTTGAATCTGATCTGATATAACCACTAAGCCAGAACCAGTACCTGTAAAATCATCAGGACGATTATATGCACTATAATAAACTGTATTTAAATTATTTTCTACGCCTGCTGCAATAAGGTGATGGTCGTGATTGGCTATGTACTTAACGCCATTAGTGCCATCTACTGTAATTTCAAACGCAAAGAATGTACGAGTCGTTAGTGCGCCAGTGCCTTCCATGCGGAACGAATAAAGCTTGTTAGCACCGTCTGCAATAATTAACTCGCCATAGTCGTATGTTGCACCTTCAAAGAGTGCGAATGAGCATTGACCTTGACCTGTACGTGTTAAGGCACTGCGACCTGTAAAAGTGGTATAGTTATCACCACCATTAGCCACACTGTCTTTATTAATTTGTATCCACGTTGAGCCATCAAGACTAAAATATATATCAGTACCTGAACAGACAACCACGCCATCGCCATACACAAAAATCCCAAGAACGTCATTATCAGTATTGGGACGTGTATCACCATATTGCGTAAAGCCATTAATACGTCGATAGCCGCCATCAGGATCTACCTCAAAGTTTCTAAGGCGTGTAGCAAGTCCGGGCTGTCGAAGCATTTCAAGCTGATTGAGGTTGGTGTTTAAACCACCTCTACATGAAATGCCAAAGGGCTGAGACATTTATACAAACCTCACGCGATCTGTTTTCATATAGTTAGGCGTTGGACTCATGAGGTTTCCTTTCATAAGCTTTAGGCCACGCTTATAATCTTCTAGTGCAAATGCTGCAGCTTGAGAGCTTTCTTTGAACTGATGAATGTAGTATCTAGCTCTAGCAAGTAATACAGGCTTGTAAATATTTGGGAATACAATTTCATCCCCGTGTGCGCTTAGCTCTGTTGGCAAATTATATGCAAAGAAATAAACGCGATAAACTTTATCTGGAATAGGGCTTAGTCCAAACTTACGATTATCTGGGCTAATAATAACTTTGCGAGGCTCTCCATAATTTTGCGTATCTGCATCATCTTGGTTTTCTGCTGTGCGTACAAAGTCTTTCCATTCTTCTGTAGTTGTAAACTTAAGATTTTTACTTACATAAGGCGCTGACTCACCATCTACACCAATTGTTGTCAAGTAAAAATTATCCCAATCAATGTAACCATAGTCTGTTGTCAAACTAGACGACGCAGCTTTTAACAAATACCAACGAGTGCCTGCTACAGTTTCTACATAAGTATTACCATAAAAAGGATCTGTAGAACCGCTTGTATCTACAGCAAGAAAAGGCCATTGAGGTTCTTCATTAACAATATCAAGGTATGCTCTGTTTACACAATCCTTAATATGTTGCTGAACACCAATAGCCCCAGCAAACGTCGAAGATGTGAGAGCTACTTCATTCAACTCTCGCAACAACTCGTTTGTAATTTCAAGATAAGTAGCAGCCATTATTTCTTATGAACCTTTTGAATTTCAAAGTTAGCTTCTTTTGAAGCACCTTTGTGGGGTTTGTAGCCATCTCTAGGATCTTTCATGAGCTTATATTCTTTGCCCTTCTTCATCCAGTGATAGCCTTCAGGGGCTTTGACTTTCATTTTTGACGCATTGACATGTTGTAGTCTGCTTTAGTCATGCAAGCCTTTTCCATGTCTCGAATACTGCTATAACCTGCTTTGCCGCCATGAGCCATTGGGTTACGGTACATTCCACCACCCATATAAGATTCTCGTGCTGTGCCGCCCATACCATATTTCATGCGCTTATCTTTTTTCATTCCCATCTTTCTTTCTCCCAAAAATACGATCATAATTTTCATCGTATTTCTTTTTATTTTCGCTTTTTAAATATTGACCGCTAACTTTAACTGTCCGTTTAGCGCTCATACGAATAGGATTTTGTTCGCTTCCAATCTGTGGCATAATAGAAAAGGGGGAGTATTTCATCCCCCACTCCGCTTTAGTCGATGCCGTAGAAGGCAGAGACAAGTGCTTCAGGACGAAGTACTTTGGCTCCGTAGACGTGAAGACCACGTACAATGTCACCAAAGCTTGCAGTGTCACGGACTACTTCAGTATTGATGATAGTCTGTGCAGTACAAGTAGATGAAATGTGACCAGCAATACACTTACCAGCTGCGTTAGTAGTAGCTGCAATGTTGTTAGTCTTGTACATGTCAAAGCCACGCAACTTACCAGAAGATACGAGACCATTACGGATTGAACCTTGACCAGCGTTAAAGTCAACGCTCATGAGCTTAGAGCTAGTCTGTACAAGCTGCTCATAGAACTCTGGGTTAGCAAGGAACCAGCGACCTTCTTCAGGAACACTTTGCTCGTCAAGAAGACGTGCCATGTGTGAAAGAACATCAATTGGATCGTGCTCGCCAGAAGCATAGCCGATGTCAAGGTTACCAGTACCATCAAAAGTACCAGCTGCAAGATCAGTTGCACTGTCCGAACCAAGGATGTGGTTTGGAGCTGACGCAGGAACGCCTGCAAACAACTTAGCAATTACGCCTGTGTCGAATGCATCACGCAATGCGTAAGCAGCTGAAGATGAAGCAACTTCTTTGAAGTTTACGTGTGACATTGAAGATTCGATGTCGTCTACGATGAACTTGAATGCGTTCGCCGTATCAACAACAAGAGTTACTTCGTTGTCTGTTAAAGTTGTTGCAGTTACAGAACCACCACGCTCATACTGATCAACAGTGATTACTGGCTCTTTAATGATTTTAACTGAATCACCAAATGCAGAAATCTCACCAGCATAATCGGTGTTAGTGATTGCTTCTGCAACAGATGCTTTACGGAAGAAGTTAAGTACCTTCTTGGAATAGACTTCCGGCATAAAGTTGTTGCCAGAAAAGTTGCTCCCCGATGATTGAGCAAAATACTGATCGGATGTATTACTAGCCATTTTTAAATCTCCTAATAAAAAACAAAGTTAGTTAACTACTCTGCCTTCCATAACGGCTTGATCAATTTCCTTTTCGTAGCGATCATAGTCGTTCATAGACAGGGCAGCTATTTCCCGTCGTGTCCAAATTTTAGGCTGCTTAGTATCTACGCTTGTTGTTTTTGTAGATACCATGTCTGCAGCATTACGATTGGACTTTTGGCGACTTGACTGAGTTGCGGGTTGATTATTAATACTCATACCCATTTCCATTTTATAGAAGTCAATTGCACGACTTGCTAATCCTACATTATCTGGGTTATTATAGATCCAGTTTTGAATTTCTTCAGGCTGGCCTTTAGCCCATTCATGAAATCCGTCATCTCCACGAATATCTTCAAAGTCAGGATGGCGCTCTCGCAACTTAGTTTCAGCTTCACGTCGAGCAATCATTGCTTCTCGCTCTTCGATAGCCTGCATCTTTTGTTGAAGGGCTTGTACTTCTTTCTGGCTTCGTAGATGTGCAACAGATTCTACGGTTTCATACAAATCAGGATATTCAGTTCGGAACTGTTCAAGTTCTTCTTCAGACTTTGGAGGTTGATATGATGGCTGAGCGCTTTGTGCTTGTGCCAACAACTCTTGCTCTTTTTGTTTGAATTCTGCTATCCTTTCATCATAATGTTTTTTAAGGTCGTCGTACCTTTTTTTATAATTAGTTCCTTTTTGTTTTTGAGGGGCCGGACTATCTGCTGTCTGGGTAGCCTCTTCTGGAACGTCATCACTATAAAATAAACTTCCTGCAGATCCTTGTGCATCTGGCTCCTCGTGCCAAGATTTGTTTGCATTGTAAGGATTTGCTTGTGGTTCTTGTTCTACTTCAGTCATGTCTTTCTCCTTTTCGGGGCTTGTTTTTTATTGAGGTGGCCGAACAAACGGGGTCTCAACACTACAAGGTGGCCTAAAAGTTATAAATATGATAAGGGGCTAAAAACTTCTTAGGTAGCCTTATCGTCTCATTAAGCTAGGAACGCGATTAGCGTCGAGCATTTGCTCTTCGATTTGATCATCGCTCATAGCTTGGTCTGGCAAGTCAGCTTTTTCATCTTGTGTTGGATCATTCATGATTCCACCAACTGCCTTATTCTGTCGTTCAGATTGTTCTTCAGCGTCTTTCATCATTTCTTCTAGTTTTTCTACGCCAATAACATCTACTGCTTTTTTGGTAAATACAAACTCACCGTCTGAAAGTCGTGCAGGTATTTCATCTGATGTGCCTGTTCCCGGACCATCAACTTCGCCTGAACCTGTAAACTCTGCAGAAGACAAAACAATTTTATCAAACAATTCACTAAGCCTATCATCAGACTCTAGCGCTTTGTTTACGTATTCTATTTCATCATCTGATAATGTTTCGTCCATGACATATGAAACGTAATCGTCTTCCATTTTTTCATCAGGCTTTATGCCTTCAACAGGAACTAGTAATCCCATCATGCCTCCTTCGGCTTTTACTTCGCGTGGGCCTAATTCTTGAATAAGTCCTTTAAAACCTTTAAACATGTTATAATCTTCTGGTGAAACATTAGAAATAAACTCACGAGTTTCTTTAGGGTTAAGTTTTTTTGCATAATCTTCAAGCTCTCCTAAAGTATTAAATAGTTGTAAATTATCTGCAACGTCACTAGGCTCCATTCCTCGTATAAGCTCTAACGTATCTTCTTGTACATCTCCCATGTCTGGCGAAAGCTTAGCACGGTATGATGGAGGTAAATCAGCCATTAATGCTTCTAAGTCATCTGGATCCATGTTGTCTAAAAACTCTGGATCTTGCATTAAAGCATCTTCTAACATTTCTGCTGTTCTGTCTGCTTCTTCGTCTGCAACAGTTGCTTTACGCGCAGCAGTAACTTTTGGTGCGTCTCTAGATGCTTTTGCACCTGCAAAACTTAAAACTTTTTTAGCTAAAATACCACCAACGCTTTTCGCTTCACGCTCTAGTTTTGTTGTATATTTCTTACCATCAAATTCAAAAGTATCTTCACCTGCTTTGAATGCAGCACTAAAAGCTTTTTCAAATTTTGAAGCTTCTTTTTTATTTTCAGGAGGGTTGTCATTTACCATGTTCCAAGCCGACATAGCCCCGCCAGTCAATAAAGAGCCTACGCCAACTCCAGCAATGCCGTATTTTCCTGCTTTTTTACGAGCTTCCCTCATTTGCTTAGCTCCGCCTAAGTCTTCAGCAATTTGTTGTCGTCGTGTAGGCGAAGTAATTAAAGAAGTTAAAGTCAAGTTTAAATCTTCTAGTAGCGTTCCTTTTAGTTTTCCACCGCCGCTTCCATAAGAAAAAGCTTTTTCAATAGTGTCTATTTCTTTTGGATCTAAACTATATTCTTCTGCAATAGCTATGCTTTTATCTTTTTCTTTGAAAGACTTAGGAAACTTTGTTCCATCAGCAAAAGTATTTTCTTCAATATTTTTATGAATTTTAGTTGCGTTCTTTAATGCATCTTCAGATATTTTATCTGTTTCAAAAGCATCTTTTAAATAATTTGCAACCTTAACAACTAATTTACCTTTACTATATTGTTGTCTTTCTGGTGGCACCATTAAAGATTTGTCATACATTGTCATCTTTGAATTCCTTTGCGGCTCTTACTTGTGCTGGAAGTGTCATGAGATTATCCAGAAAACTCACTCTCCCCTGCTTGCGGAACATCTCCTGTTCCGATGTTGCCACCACCAGTCCCTGTAACTCCAAGGTCTTGAGGTTCGTCAGATACTCCTTCAGGGCTTCCCATAACTCCGGATTGTTCGTCAGGGGAGACAGCCTCGCTGCCAGTTGCTTGTCCAACATTATTTTGCATTCCTATTATTTGTGCAGCAATTGCAGCTTCTTCTGGGTCATTGAGAATCTCATCAGGATCAAGATCCAACGAGTAAGCCAACTCAGAAATAAGCTTAGACATTTTAACAAATGGAGCAACCGCTGGGTTTTGGGCTGTTTGCAAGAACATCGTTAGTCGTTGACTTCGAACTTCTTTTTGCATTAAGCTGTTTGTACCCATAGCTTTAATTTCTAGATCACCTTGAGTATCTAAGTCACCCTCAAAGAACTGCATGTTCCATTGAAAATATGATTGGCCTAGTGGTCGAAGCAAAAAATCATCTAAGTTTTTTACAACAGTTTTAATATTTAAAGATGCAGCACCTAACAACATTGACATACCTGACGCTGTTCGAGTCATGCTTTGAACACCTGTCATGCCGTGAGAGTAACTTGGAATGCCTGTTTGTTCGTCAGCTAACTGTCGGAACTTGTCAAACATCATCATGTTTTCTTGTGAGGTGTTAGGAAACTTTAAGCCATGGATACTTTGACCCGGAACGCCTGCTTGTCGTCGGAAGATTTTGCCGGGGTATACTTCCATACTTTGACCACCAGCAAGCATAGATTCATCTACTTCAAATACTAAACTTCCAGATAATGCTAAGTTATCAATAGCCATACGTGCATGACCGTTCATGACCTGCTGACTGTCGTTCATGTTTTCTGCAATACCGATACCAAAGAAGCTATATGGGTTTCGCTCATATGGAAAAGCATGGTAAGGAATGCGCATAGGTGTAAATGGATTAACTACTGCGCGAAGTACAAGACCGTTACAAACCCATGCATTAATTTGAACTTCATCAAGATCATCAATGTCGTCTGCAATATCCATGCCTACTTCACGAGCGTACTCTGCATCCATAATGCCCCAGTATTCTAGTACTTCATACTGACCACTACCATAATCATTTGAGCGCTGATCATCTTTTAACTCATGCTCGTAATCACGCTCAGTGTAATTAGGTCCAAGAGACAATACTTCACGAATAGCATCTTCATCAAAATATGGAAGCTTTGTTAATCCTCGAACTTGAGACTTGTTTAGTTTGTGGCGGTGAAGGACATACTCACATTCATCTAGGCTAGTAGCGCTAGGATCAGGGAAAAAGTCCCAAATAGAAACAAACTCAATGCGAGGTACTCTGACAAATAGCGGGTTATATTCACGCTCTCCTGTTTCTTCGCTGTTTTCCCAGCGGTGTAAAGTCTTGTTATAATTAAATGGGCCTTTAATAATACCCGTTCCAAATAAACACGATTCAAAAATTGCATTGCGAAGTTCGCTTGAGCCATTAGACTCATCAATCTGATCATGAATTAGCTTCTCCATGTTCCGTGCCGCTTCTTTAGCTGGAGAAATTTCTAATATTTGAGGGTCAGGATGAGGACCATCCTCAAAATTATCAATGTTTTTTTCAATAGCTTCTTCTAAGAACTTTGAAGTTTGGTATGTAGCTCCGGGCTTTAAAACTTTTCCATCACCGTCAAAGCCTACATCGAAGGGATTTTCTTCTTCGACTTGAACTCCAGTGGGCGTAGCCGCACTTGTTTCAATTCCGGGTGCTGATTGGTTTGCAAGGTGCATATACTCTGCAACACCTTCGGGAATGTCTGTAGGGCTAACGCCAATAGGAAACTTCCCTGTTCCAAAGATAACATCAATTAGCTGTCCGTATGCTGCTAATACTTTTGTTTTTGTAATTTTGATAAAGACTCTAGATTTTTCGCTTTCACGGAAAGGAATACCTTTTGGGTACACGCCACGAAAGTTGTGGTAGGCATTAATCCAACGGTCTTCGTCGTGTTCACGCGCTTGTTCTGCGCTGGTGAAACGAGCTTCGATAAGTCCTGCAAGATTAGACTTAAGGCTTTCATTTAACTCAACATTAAGACCATCTTCATTTTCCACTTCTGTGAAATAAAGACCGTCTGCATTGTCTAACATGTCGTCGCTCATATATTAATAACCAAATGTTGAATCGAATGGCTGAAAATGTTGTTCTCTCTGTAAGGAGCGTATTTGACTTAACGGATCATTTATTCGTGGCCTAGACATAATTAAATACCGCAATGCATCATAAGCGTGATCCGAAGCATGTGTATCAACATCTTCAGGGTTGTTTCTATCTAATGGAATACCTTGAAGCTCTCTAATTAAGTTTGGACAAGTGTTGAATATTTGCATTCGTGGTCGTCCTGAGTGTTGAACTTTAAGATGTTCGTGTATTTGTATTTTTCCTGCAACTCTATTTTTGTCGGCTGGTCTTAATTTATGACCCCCTTGTATTAGCGTCTCTGCAACTGTTGGGCCGGTTGTTCCAGTTCGTGACCAACATGCCGTATCTAATACGCCTCTGACAGAAACTGGATCACTTAGTTCCATATTTGTCAACATTTCTGACAACTCTGTCGCTAAAAGACCCTTTCTATATAATTCTCTATAAACAATCAGCGTTCCATCGCTGGGGTCAAGTGCAGCCCAAACACACGCTGATTCAGATGCATACCCATAGTCAAGTCCTTTGGTTCGTTCCCAGTGAAGTGGGATTTCAAACGGCTCAATGACATGAAGATGCCTATCAAACTCTGTAAATGCTGCGCCTTCTGAAATTTCCCAGTTGCCTTCAAGAAGTTGTTTGCGCTGGGTAGGCGGCAAGCTTTTTAGCATTTGTTCGTATCGGCCATCTTGGGCTAGATACGGATTATCGTTCAATCGAGCAGGAATAAACTTTCGTGTAATTCCGTCATCACCTACGTAAGACTCATTTGGTGGTGATGAAGCAATATACCTTTTCTTAACCCAATGCGCCCCTGAACCGCCGGGGTTAGCTGTACAGCGCATGTAAGGCGTTATTTCTGAGTCGGTTGTACGTAATCGTGAAGCTAAGTAGTTCCAAGAAAATTCGGTTGGGAGATGGGTAATTTCGTCAAAGCCTATCCAACTGTATGCTTGTCCTTGATAACGATATACGTCTGCATCTCGTTCTAAAAAACCGAATTCAACTTTTGCACCGCTTGGAAAATTCCAAAGCTTTTCTACTTCACGATATTTACAACCGGGGAAGGCTTTGGGGTAGAGTTCACGAGATTTGTCGATGAGTTCTCGTAACTCTGGCATAGAACGCCGCAGGATTAATGCTCTATGCGCTGCCCTGTGTGCAAAACGAAGTGGGTCAACCAACATCGCATAGCTTTTGCCTCCGCCAGCCGCACCGCCATACAATACATCTGTTTCGCCTGCAGCCAAGAAATCCGTTTGTGGTCCCTCGTTGGGACTAAATATAACATTCTCTTTTAACTCTGATTTGAGTGCGGGAGATGCTTCTTCAACGAATGTATCTTCGACAACTTTACTTTTATTGTTGTCTTCTAGTAAGTCTAGGGCTTTTTCAGTTTGTTCAACAGACTTTTTGTATCGTGATATTGCGGAACGTGCCTGCGCTATCTTTTTCTTTTTTGTTCTTACTTTTTTTGAAGCTTCTTGTTTTGCTTTGGTCTTTGAGTGATAATTGTATCCTCGACCTTTAGCGCCTTTAGGTCTTCCCGGTTTTTTCTTGGGAGTGCCATCGGTTTTTAAAATAAAAGAACCGTCTTCATTTTGTAAGTAGTTTTGTGGGTTTAAATCCCAATCATCTATTTCTTTATCCATCTTTGTTTACTATTTTTTGTAAGCCTTGATGAGAGATAGAGCGACCAGTTTTATGGGTCAACCACAACGCACCCTCGCGTAGAGACAAAGATTTTGATTTAATCATCGGTAGTATCTTGTTTAAAGCTTCAAGTTCGCTGGGTATCTCTTCGATGTGTTCAAAATCATTATCTACTAACTTATAACCAAACGGTATTGTACTACTAGTGCGTCTCTTCATATTCTACATCTTCAATGACTGTAGGAGCTTTAGCGGGCAGTATGAATAAACCACTTGGTGTTTCAACTTTAACATCTAATCTTTCTTTCTTTGCAACTCCTACACGGTCTAGGAGCGTCTGTGCGGCCTGTAGGCGCATATTAGCTTGTGGGATAGGCTCATCACTATCCATAACCTGAACGAGCTTCAGCGCGGCTTTAGGGGCGTTTACGGCCAACACGCCTTCTGCTAGATCTAGGATTTCAGACTTGAGAGCTTTTACAACAGCTGTGTAGCTGCCGGGTGCATAGCCTGCTAGTTCTGCAGCCTTTCGTGCATCTCCCCCACAAGCTATAAGACTGTCAAGAAAGTCTTGTTGTTTTACTGTCAATTCTTTTTTAGTTTCCATGTATTACATTATATACCTATATAGAGTCTTTGTCAAGAACTATTTTTATCTTTTTTTGGTATTATTTCATTGACAAAATTGAAATACAGGTGTATAATAATATTTGTACCCCCAGAGGTACATATATATACATCTACTCGCCCACTATCGTGGGATACTCTTTAAAGGCCGGTGGGCCTTTTTTAGTATATGGGGGTTTTAAAGGTCGGTGGGGCAAACTAGTAGACACTCCAAAACCTTTGGAAAATGTTTGAGCATGTATATATATACGGGGGAGGGGGTATGGGCACCTGCGTACCCCTACATGACACGCACAAGCCTCCGAAGACTTTGAAAGTCTTTGTACACACACGCAAAAGGCTCCAAAAATTTTAGAGTCTCTAGTGGACAGTCTCCAAAAACCTTTAGAAATCTTTAAAGATTTATAACTCGATTCAAAAAACTCCAATGATTTCAACGACCTCCAATATATTCTATATTGAATAGAAATCCTCTGCTGAGTTTTCCTCGCTACGCTCGTCTCATGCGCTCTTTCACAACCGCATAATGCGCAGGGAAAGCAGTTGACCCCACAAAATTTTCATGCCCTTAATGGAATGGCAACAGCGACAGAGCGTTGCTTCAAACCTAAAACCATTACGGAGTAATGAACATGAGCATTTCAAACCTTCAAAAATCAGAGATTTTCGTTAACGTTGATGGGAATCGTACAGCATCCACACGACAGCTTTACGCTGTAGCAAAGCACTTTGGTAAGGTCGGTGGCAAAACAGCGTCTGAGTCTTACAGACTTTCCAAGGTCTTCAGCGCCATTCTGCTGAAGTTTCAGGCCGAACACACCGAAACACCAATCACTCATGCAGATGTGGTTCGCTTCTTTGAAGCTGAGACGGTTCCAAAGAAGTTCACTAACATGATGACTTCTAAGCCTGTCAAGGCTAAGAAGAACAAGGCTGTCATCAAGGATACTCCGAAGCCGAAGGCAACCACCGTTAAAAAGATTCAAGCGGATACGTCAGAACTCTCTGAGTTCAAATCACGGTTTGATGCCATCACAAAGCGACAGGATGCAACCGATAAGAAACTTGCTACCTTCGAAGCGAAGCTCGACATCATCATGGCTTACCTCGAAACTGACCCTGATGCTTAATCAGGGTTTTATAAACTTTTAATTAATCACATACGGAAATAAATATTATGAGCATCTCTAAATCACATGGCGAAGCCATCTCAATCGCAGTAACAGCATTAGTGTGTAGTTATATTGATCAGCTAGATGGCGAAGATATTTCTAAAGTTTTAGAAGATCGAGACGAAGCGACGAAGCGCCTAATAGAATTAGGTGTCCCACGAAACAAGGGATACTCTCAATGCTCTAAAAGAGGCCAAAACCTTTCGTTTGAAGTTTGGAAAAAAGTAATCAAAGCGAACGAGGAATAATATTATGTATGTCATGTCTGAATGTAATACGTGTAAGTCTTTACAGACTGTCGATGTTCCCGAAGAATCGTGGAAAGAATATAAGACAGACCGCAATGCCTTGGTTCAAAATATATTTCCTTGGCTAGATGCGGATGATCGTGAAATACTTATTGGGGCTGATAGCGGCGTTTATCACTGTCCGCCTTGCTGGGAAGCGATGATACCTTGGGATGAGGAATAATATTATGTTACAGGTAAATGATGTTTGCCAAACTGAAGAATTTGGTTTAGTTTGGATTCGTAATATTTATTACTGCGAGGAATCGTGGTGTGAAATAATTCAAGCAAGGCCCGTTGATGCGGGTCTCGACCACCCCTTAATTTCTTTTATACGTGAGGATTTAGAATATGTACTATGACCCAACTCTTTTGCTAGCGGCTTTTGCCATGACGGCAATCACAGCATACGGTATAGGTATTATTGTAGGAGTATATATACATGATCGAGTTTAACATTGGTTATGCATTATTATTTTTGTTTACTGGAGTTATCTTGACAGCTTGGCTGACCATTGATGACGATGAGTTTGATAAAAAGTTTGAACGCCATCGAAAATCCAGATTTGAGGACGAAGAAATATGAAAGAATATATTCTTGAAAAAGAACACGGGCCATTTGGTTGGGCCAAGGTCATGACCACAATATATTATGAAGAGGCCAAGGTTGAAGCTGGGCGCAGAGCCTTGAAAGAAAACGCACGTTATCGTGTACGTGAGATAAGAGATATTATTGTGTACGAGTATTCGGCAACAGAACTAAAAACTTATTCGCCTTCAACGCGAGAAGCTTTATCTAATATATTTAGGAGAGACCCTAATGAAAAGTTTGAGTGGGAAGACGGCTGTTGGTAATCTACAAAGAGTCAAGAAATTAAATTACGAACGCAAGGTACGTTACTGCCTTGACGACGACGATTTCTGTGGTATCTTAGTAGAGGCGTGGGGCGAGAAGCTCAATCAGTCTTGGACGATGGTCGATGTCTACGAGTTCCACGAAGCAGTGACAAATTCAGATTTAAGTGTAAGTAAATTTTTACAGGAGATAGGCAATGTATAACATTCACGGCACAGCAATACAGCAATATGCTCAAGAGTCTGCAAATAATTTATCCAACGTGATACTCATGGTGGCTCTCAGTATTCAGCAAAATTGGTCAACCGTAGGTTATCAGATGAAAGATGTTCAGGCCGAAGGCGGCGGCTCACGATTCTTGTGGGGCAACAAAAAGAAAACATACAAGTATCTTCAAGCTCGTAAACATTTTATGTATGGTCAACTCATGGCCGTTGTAAACTCTAACAAATCTGAAGCCGATAAAGCTGCAACACTCATGCGAATATTTCTTAGGGTGCCGGGGCTTGGACTCGCTAAAGCTGGATTCGTTTGCCAGTTGACGGCGGGGCTGGTCGGTTGTATCGACACTCATAATATTAGAATGTATGGCATTGATGAAAAACATTTGAAGCTTCCGAATACTTTGAAGTCTGAAGATCTTCGACGCTCAAAAATAAATCAATATGTAAATATCTGTCACAGTATTGGAACCGAACAACTTTGGAACAATTGGTGTAATTTTCTGGGAGATAGAGACAAATCGTGGAACAATGGCTTTGAAGTCTCTGAAGCTCATTACAATTATTTAGTACAATGAGGTGTAACATGACAACATTATCTGATTTAGTTTGTGATATTGAACTTGAAATCGCTTGTTTGTTAGATGATCTTAAAGTAGATACTTTAGAAGAAGATGTAATACGTTTACAAAAAATGATGGTAACACTTGCAAATGATTTATACCACAGAGGGCTAGTAGAATGAAAACATATCAAGTATTTATGACAAAGGTTTACGAGGTTCGAGTGAGGGCTGAGAGTCGAGACCATGCCGAAGAATTGTTTGATGAGTTTGCAGACTGGGATGAGTTTTTAAAAGTACACACGCTCGATGTAGAACTGTGCGATGATTTCATTTTGGAGGACACCGATGCAGAGTAGAAACCTTAAAATTGCTTTAGATATAACTGTAGATTATATTTATGACCCTTATGATAAGTTCATAGAGCTTGATGCTGTAAGACTGGATAAGTATCCAGAACTAGGAAATATTTTACCAGTTATTACCGACGAAGATTATGATAATATTATAAGGGCTGTAAATAGATTAGGCAAGGAGTGGGGTCAGCCATGAGAACTGAAATTTTATGGGAATGGGAAGAAGCTTTTTGTAAGTTTGGATTTAATGATGGCGATGGTCCAAACTTTACCAACGAGGTCGCTACGTTTATAAATTATTTAGGGTATTTAGCGGAGCCAGATAACTGGGGTATACATAATTATATGATTATGAGTATCTTAGATAAAGATGGTAATGAGTTAATGGATGAAAAAAAAATTAGAATTGGGTATAGTAATCCAAGAGATTATCTTCCGCCTGAGTTAGTAAATAAATTAGACGCACAGTTTCCAGCGGGGTGAGCCATGAGAAAAGATTTTAGATTAAGTTTATTAAAACAGGCGTGGGAGTTTAGTTTTTCTCACGACAAACAGATAGCTATCGGTGTTGAGAAGATGTATTATAAAAGATATTTCAAAGATGAAGTAGATAAATACTTGGACTATCTTGATGCCTTCGAGATGCTGTATAGAAAAAAACATGGGCGTGATTGGGCTTGACAACAATCGACAGTCGTGTTACCTTGTAATGGCCTCGAAGCAGTGGGGCTTTCAAACTACCAAACTCACAGGAGAGTGAACATGAATACAGGAAAGTTGTTTAACAAAAGCTACATGATTCGTAAGCGTAAGATTCAAAACCGCTTTGAGATTTCAAAAGGCGAATGTTTTTACAGTTTTCAGATTGGCAAGTATGGTTTTTATCTTCAGCATTCTAAGTCGCGTCCAGTCGGCTTCCGAAAGCTTGTAGATATCCCACGCCAATTAATCGTTGAACGTGCAGCATAACGGGAGAATGCACATGAATAATATTGTTAATATGTTTAACTCTAACGCCTCCGATACTTTCGGGGGCTTTGGTGACGCAGATTTTGATATCAAAACAACGCCTGTCTTGTTTGATGTTGAGCAAGAAGAAGGTATTTTTCAATTACGTGAGGCAGATAAATATGTTACCTATCGAACAGATACAGGTTCTTGTTTAGGTATTCATTCGGCCCGTCACAAAGCAGTAGCCCCAAAGGATGTTATCAAAACTGCGCGAGAAATTATATTGCGCAGTGGCTTGAACACTGAGGGCATCACCGAACAGATCGCAGTGAGTCACGAGGGCGCAAGATCTTTTGTAAAATATAAGTTGCCTGCTCATACTTATGAAACTCCAGACGGCGATACAGCTTCACTGGGCTTGCTGGCTACAACATCTATTGATAGTAGCTTTCCGTTTGTCATCAGTGCGGCGGCTATCCAACAGGCCTGTACTAATCTTCAAGTATTTATTTCTGGGGAGGTTGCAGTCTTCAAAGGTAATCACACTCTTAACTTGGATCTTGATAGAGCTTCAAGAACTATTGTAAAATCTTTAGATTTCTTTACAGAAGAGCGTGAAGTTTGGAAGCGTATGTATACAACTTCAATGGAACCTATCAACGCTTGTTTAATGTTTGCTGAAATTGTTGGTATTGGTGATCAAGTACATGATCTTATTTTTGATGAAAGGATAAGCCCTAATGAAATTGGACGAGAGCTTAAAAGAACTAATTCAGGCTACAATTATTTGTGGAATGTTTATTGTAATACTTACGTACCTCGATTGGGTAACACAGAGTGGGCTGCATATAACGCAGTAACAGATTATACGACCCACGCTGACAATGTTCGTAACAAAGATACCCTTGCTTCAGTGCAGTTCAAGAGACAGCAAGATTCTATTTCAATTCTTCGTAATTTTTTAAGGGCGGCATAACATGGCTAGAGTTTATATTGTCGATGATATTCCTATTGATGCTACAGACATTGAATTAAAAAATGCAAAAGAAGTAGTTGATATAATGGAAAACAATTATATTTCAATTGTTGATATACTAAAAATTCATTGCTGGGAGCTTCCTGATTTTCAGGAGGCCGCACGACAGTTAGATATAGAGTATCGCCCCGTCTGTACGACAGGCGCAAGTCTTTTAATGCTATTTAAAAAGATGGGGGTCGCAGAACAACGAGAGTTTTTGTCTATGATTACAGATTCAATTATTAGTTATTATAGATCTGATTTAACTTTGCAGTTGCCCAATGAACTGCGTTAAAATATTTACAGCACTCAGCCTCATTGTGGGGCTGGGTAGCTGTGCCAGTTCAGAGGAAAAAGAAGAATTTATCTGCTTAGATTATAAGTCTATTCCAATCATGGAAGAAAAGTGCAGGCCATTCTACGGCACTTTGATCTGCATGGAACAAAAAACTGTTAGGCTTATTTGCACTCGAAAGGAAAAGCTAAATGGGAAATGAAGGAAAAGGAGACCCAGCAGTTCGCGCTCTGGGCCGCAACAAACCAGATAGGAACTGGTATCCTGATAACTTTGATTGGTACTTAAAGTGGGTTGCATCTATTGTAGTTCTTTGTAGTTTAGCTTTGAGGTCTGCTGGTCCAGAGTATAGGATATACGATCTTATGTTTGGTACAGTAGGGATAGCCTTGTGGACTTGGGTGTCTGTCATCTGGCGAGATAGGGCTTTGATAATGTTAAACGGCATATCGTTTTTTATGTTAGTAGTAGCACTGATAAAGGAGGTATAGATGAAAGACTTTTTTGCTCGTAGCATGACGGGGTTTTTTAAATGGATGGCAGACACTTTCTTTGCTAAAAGGTATGGACATCGTGCCGTAGTTCTTGAAACAGTAGCGGCTGTTCCGGCCATGGTGGCTGGGATGATGTTACACCTTAAAAGTTTACGGCGGCTTCGGCGTGGCTATGATCCTTATATAGATCAGATGCTTGAAGAAGCTAAGAACGAGCGTATGCATCTTATGTTTTTCTTGGAAATTGCACAACCGAATGCGCTTGAAAGATTTTTAATTACTGCAGCCCAGTTTATTTTTTGGCATTTTTACCTGCTGCTGTACATTTGCTCTTCCAAAACAGCGCATCGTATGGTAGCATACTTTGAACAAGAGGCAGTTAATAGTTATACTGAATACTTAAATCTTGTAGAAAGCGGCAAAGTAGAGGACGTTGTTTGCCCAGCCTCTGCCCGTAACTATTATGGTCTTGGACCAGAAGCAACACTAGCTACAATGATTCATTATGTCAGGGCTGATGAGCAGCGTCATGCCGATGCTAATATGAAACTATCTTTATGAACCACGAGGAGTCATAATCCTCTAGTGTGACTCGCACGATTGAAGTAAGCTTATAACTTACAGGGTTGCAACTATGCAGAAATAGTCGTGATGGTAAGCGTTAAAATACACTTGTCGTTGTTGACTAAGTGGAGAGCGATTGTTAGTGATGTCGGCAGACGTGTTACACTAACCAGCAGAAGTCCGGAGTGTCAGCCACTTAACTTTATACTAGGAGGAACTATGCTTGAAGCAACCGATGTTGAAGCAATTATTTCAGACCTTGTGTTTATGAATATTTATTGCAGCGAAAGCCCAAACTATCCTGCAATACTCAAAGG
>Ga0213865_10000957_pt1 | contig 19060 bp, 15 predicted proteins | sample PICome_6_FD_160100 | JGI IMG/M metagenome (GOLD analysis project Ga0213865, IMG submission 160100) | Coastal seawater microbial communities near Pivers Island, North Carolina, United States - PICO282 | ecosystem: Environmental > Aquatic > Marine > Coastal | place: USA: North Carolina...
TGATTTCTGAAAAAGTGGTTCGAGACGATATCTTTACTTCAATTCACATTGATGAATATGCTTTGGAAGTTCGCGATACCAAACTCGGTAAAGAGGAGTTGACCAATGATATTCCAAATGTCAGTGAGGAAGCTACTAAGGATTTGGACGAGAACGGTATGATTCGTGTCGGTGCTGAGGTAAACGCAGGTGACATTCTGATTGGAAAAATCACACCAAAAGGAGAATCGGATCCGACACCAGAAGAAAAGCTATTGCGCGCCATTTTTGGAGATAAAGCAGGCGATGTGAAAGATGCGTCTTTGAAAGCACCTCCATCACTGAATGGGGTGGTTATCGACAAAAAGCTCTTTGCGCGTATTGTTAAGGACAAGAGACGCCGAACACAAGACAAACAAGAACTGCTTGAGCTCGAGGATGAGTTTGAAGTGAAGTTTAAAGAGTTGAAATCACTTCTTGTTGAGAAGTTATTTTCTCTTCTCAACGGTAAAACTTGTCAAGGTGTTTTCAATGACCTAGGTGAGGAAGTCTTGCCGAAGGGTAAGAAGTTTACTTTGAAAATGTTAAACGCAGTTGATGATTACGCTCACTTGGTTAGCGGTACCTGGACTGTAGACAATCATGTCGATGGTTTGGTCAATAATTTGATGCATAATTACAAAATCAAAGAAAATGATTTACAAGGTGCACTTCGTCGAGATAAGTTTACCATTTCGGTTGGAGATGAACTTCCAGCAGGGATTTTAAAGCTAGCCAAAGTTTATATCGCCAAGAAGCGTAAGCTAAAAGTAGGGGATAAGATGGCTGGTCGTCACGGTAACAAAGGGATTGTTGCGCGAATCGTACGTCAGGAAGACATGCCATTCTTGGAAGACGGAACGCCAGTTGATATTGTGCTAAATCCGCTTGGAGTACCTTCCCGAATGAATATCGGTCAGATTTATGAAACCGTTTTAGGTTGGGCAGGGCAAAAGCTAGGTAAAACCTTTGCAACTCCAATTTTTGATGGCGCATCAAGTGACCAAGTCGATGAAATCTCTAAGGAAGCTGGTATTCCTCAGTTTGGCCACACCTATTTATACGACGGCGGAACAGGGGAACGCTTTGATCAACCAGCAACTGTTGGTGTGATTTATATGCTCAAACTTGGTCATATGGTGGATGATAAAATGCACTCAAGATCAATTGGGCCATACTCATTGATTACGCAGCAGCCACTTGGTGGTAAAGCGCAGTTCGGTGGACAGCGATTTGGGGAAATGGAAGTTTGGGCACTTGAGGCCTATGGTGCTTCCAGTACACTGCAAGAAATACTTACGGTCAAATCAGATGATGTGGTCGGACGTGCGAAAACATACGAAACGATCGTGAAAGGGGAGGCCATGCCTAAACCAGGGCTACCAGAATCTTTCAATGTATTGATGCACGAACTCAAGGGTCTTGGACTCGATATACGTTTAGAAGAATAATTAAATCCGTTTAGTAAACAATGGCAAGATTTAACGACAATCAGCAACCCATCAGTTTTAACAAAATTTCTATTGGTCTTTCATCACCAGAAACGATTCTTGCAGAGTCACGTGGTGAGGTCTTAAAGCCCGAAACGATTAATTATCGTACACACAAGCCCGAGAGAGACGGTCTGTTTTGTGAGCGTATTTTTGGTCCTGTCAAGGATTTTGAATGTGCTTGTGGTAAGTATAAGCGAATTCGTTACAAAGGGATTGTTTGTGACCGTTGTGGTGTAGAGGTTACCGAGAAAAAAGTTCGTAGAGATCGTGTTGGTCATATTAGTCTGATCGTTCCTGTTGCGCACATTTGGTATTTCCGTTCACTTCCCAATAAACTCGGTTACCTTCTTGGTCTTCCGTCGAAAAAGCTCGACATGATCATCTATTATGAGCGATATGTTGTCATTCAGCCAGGTGGAGCGACCAACGAAGAAGGGGAGCCAGTACAAAAAATGGACTTCCTTACAGAAGAGGAGTATCTCAATATCCTTGAAAAGCTCCCAACAGAAAATCAATATCTTGAAGACTCAGACCCAGAGAAGTTTATTGCGAAAATGGGTGCAGAGTGTCTTATTGAATTGTTGAGTCGAATTGACTTGGACGGATTATCCTACGAGTTGCGCGACAAAGCCAACAATGAAACTTCCAAACAACGAAAAACAGAGGCCTTAAAACGCCTTCAAGTTGTCGAATCGTTCCGGGAAGCCAATAAGAACCGCGAAAACCGACCAGAGTGGATGATTATGAAGACCATTCCTGTCATTCCACCAGAACTTCGTCCTTTGGTGCCGCTTGACGGTGGTCGTTTTGCCACATCTGACTTAAACGATCTATATCGAAGAGTCATTATCCGTAACAATCGTCTAAAACGTTTGGTTGAGATCAAAGCGCCTGAGGTGATTTTGCGAAATGAAAAGCGAATGCTTCAAGAGTCTGTAGATTCTCTGTTTGACAACACAAGAAAGTCATCTGCTGTAAAATCAGATGCAAATCGTCCGTTAAAATCCCTTTCGGATTCTCTGAAAGGTAAGCAAGGACGTTTTCGTCAAAACTTACTCGGTAAACGTGTTGACTACTCAGCAAGATCTGTAATCGTTGTTGGTCCTGAATTGAAACTCTTCGAGTGTGGGTTGCCTAAAAACATGGCTGCAGAACTCTACAAGCCATTTGTAATTCGAAAACTCATTGAAAGAGGTATCGTCAAAACGGTTAAATCTGCCAAAAAGATCATCGATAAGCGTGAGCCTGTTGTTTGGGATATTTTGGAGAATGTTATCAAAGGGCACCCCGTTTTATTAAACCGTGCTCCCACACTTCACCGTTTGGGAATCCAAGCATTCCAGCCAAAACTGATAGAAGGAAAAGCAATTCAGTTACACCCCTTGGCATGTACTGCATTTAATGCTGACTTTGATGGAGACCAAATGGCAGTTCACTTGCCACTGGGGCCTGAAGCCATTTTGGAATCTCAGTTATTGATGCTTGCATCTCACAATATTTTGAATCCAGCCAACGGTTCGCCAATTACAGTACCTTCTCAAGACATGGTTTTGGGGCTGTATTATATGACCAAAGCAAGAAAGTCAACCAAAGAGCATCCCGTCAAGGGTGAAGGTCTCACTTTCTATAGTGCTGAAGAAGTTAATATTGCTTTTAATGAAAAGATTGTTGACCTGAACGCAATCATCAAGGTTCGAGCGAAAGACTTTAACGATGATGGTGAATTGACAAATCAGTTGATTGAAACCACGGTTGGTCGTGTTTTGTTCAACCAAGTTGTTCCTGAAAATGCGGGCTTTATCAATGAGGTTCTCACAAAGAAATCACTTCGTGATATTATCGGGGATATTTTGAAGGTGACTTCTGTACCAGAAACCGCTGCGTTTTTGGATGAGATCAAAGAAATGGGTTATTCCTTTGCCTTTAAGGGTGGACTTTCCTTTAGCTTAGGGGATATTATTATTCCTGCCGATAAGCAAAAATTAATTGACGAGGCCAATGGTCAGGTGGATGGTATTATTACCAATTATAACATGGGACTCATAACAAACAATGAGCGATATAATCAGGTGATTGATGTTTGGACATCTGCCAATGCAACCCTAACTGAACTTGCGATGAAGCGAATCAGTGAAGACCAACAGGGCTTCAACTCGGTGTATATGATGCTTGATTCTGGTGCGCGAGGTTCTAAAGAACAAATCCGTCAGTTGACAGGTATGCGTGGTTTGATGGCCAAGCCAAAGAAATCAACTGCCGGGGGTGGTGAGATTATTGAAAATCCAATTCTATCTAACTTTAAAGAAGGGCTCTCGATTTTAGAGTACTTTATATCCACGCACGGTGCACGAAAAGGACTTGCAGATACAGCACTGAAAACAGCGGATGCTGGTTATCTCACGCGTCGTTTACACGATGTTGCGCAAGATGTCATTGTCAATACCGAAGATTGTGGTACCCTTCGCGGAATTACCGTGGAGGCATTAAAGAAAAACGAAGAAGTCGTTGAAAAGCTTGGTGATCGTGTGATTGGTCGTGTGGCTTTATTTGATGTGATCAATCCGAAAGATGGTAAAGTAATTGTCGAAGCTGGTCAAGAGATTTTGGACCAACACGTGAAGATTATTGAGAAATCTCCAATCGATAAGATTGAAGTTCGTTCTCCATTGACATGTGAAGCCAAAAAAGGAATTTGTGCCAAGTGCTATGGAAGAAACCTAGCCAACGGTAAAATGGTTCAAATTGGAGAGTCTGTCGGTGTGATTGCCGCACAATCCATTGGAGAGCCAGGAACACAGCTAACACTTCGTACCTTCCACGTAGGTGGTATTGCAGGAAACATTTCAGAGGAAAACAAACTCATTGCCAAATTTGATGGTACGGTTGAGCTTGAAGACCTTAAAGTGGTCCCTGGAAAAGATGCTGATGGTAATGACGCTCAGGTGGTCATTTCTCGTACAACCGAATACAAATTGGTTGATAGCAAAACGGGCATTGCCTTGAGTAATAATATCATTCCTTATGGTTCATTTATCTCCGTTAAAAACGGTCAGAAAATCAAAAAAGGCGATGAGATTTGTCGTTGGGATCCCTACAATGGAGTAATTGTTTCCGAATTTGCTGGTAAAATTGGATACGAAAACATCCAACAGGGTGTTACCTTCCAAGTTGAAATTGACGAGCAAACTGGTTTCCAAGAGAAAGTAATTACAGAAACTAGAGACAAGAAACTGATTCCGACCTTATTGATTCAAGATAAAAAAGGAAACACATTACAGTCTTACAACTTGCCTGTTGGGGCACACATCATGGTTGATGATGGCGAGGCGATTGAAGGTGGTAAAATTCTTGTGAAAATCCCACGTAAGTCTGCCAAGTCTGGTGATATTACGGGTGGTCTTCCAAGAGTTACTGAACTATTTGAAGCTCGTAACCCATCAAATCCTGCCGTTGTGTCAGAAATTGATGGAGTCGTTACTTTTGGAAAGATCAAACGTGGTAACCGCGAAATCATTGTGGAATCGAAAACGGGCGAAATTAAGAAGTATTTGGTCAAGCTTTCCAATCAGATTTTGGTACAGGAAAATGATTTTGTCAAAGCCGGTATGCCAATTTCCGATGGTGCGATTACACCAAATGATATTCTCAACATCAAAGGCCCATCTGCCGTTCAGCAGTACCTCGTAAATGAAGTACAAGAAGTATATCGACTGCAAGGGGTAAAAATCAATGACAAGCATTTCGAGGTCGTCGTGCGTCAAATGATGCGTAAAGTGCGAATTGAGGACTCTGGTGATACTACTTTCCTTGAAAATCAACTCGTACATAAATACGATTTCATCACAGAAAACGATCAACTATTTGGTTGTAAGGTCGTGACTGAGGTTGGGGATTCTGAAAACTTGAAAGCTGGTCAAATCGTTACTGCTCGTCAGTTGCGTGATGAAAACTCTTTGTTGCGTCGTGATGACAAGGCTCTTGTTGAAGCACGTGATGCGGTAAATGCTACGGCTACACCAATTCTTCAAGGAATTACCCGTGCATCTCTGCAGACAAAGTCATTTATATCTGCGGCATCCTTCCAGGAAACGACTAAAGTATTGAACGAAGCTGCGGTAAGTGGTAAAATCGATACGCTTGAGGGCTTGAAGGAGAATGTGATCGTTGGACATAAAATCCCAGCGGGTACAGGAAACCGTGCGTATAATGATATCATTGTAGGTTACACGGACGAATATGAGGAGCTATTAGCCAAAAAGGAGTTTAATTTGAGCGGAAATGAGTGATTCTAAGAAGAAAAAGGAAATCAACATTGAGCTTGATCAGGAAACCGCACAGGGAACCTATTCAAACTTAGCAATCATCAATCACTCTGTATCGGAGTTTGTCGTTGATTTTATCAACATCATGCCCGGTTCTCCAAAGGCAAAGGTGCGTTCACGAATTATCCTCACGCCACAACACGCCAAGCGTTTTGTAAAAGCACTTAACGATAATGTGCAGCGTTTTGAAAATGCTCATGGTGAGATCAAGGATTATGAGCAACCACCAATTCCGCTCAACTTTGGCCCACCCGGTGAGGCATAATTTTAAATAATCCCGCCAATAGGCGGGATTATTTTTCGTACAGCGATAGAACTAAAACCTAGAAGTGAATCGTATCTCAACGCCACTGAAATCAAGTACTTCATAGCAAACTCCCGCCTGACAAGCAGGACCACCACGTCGATTTCCAGCAAATACTTGTAAACTGTTTTTCCGATTTAGTTTATGTCTTAGCCCAACTCCCAACCATCTGGCGGACGTCCGCTCGGTTAGAAAAGGGTCGTTACTGTATTCATAAAGAATATTTGTAGACCATTTTGGGGCATAATGAAAATCAAGAGCAAGCACATGATTTTGCACCCTTTGATTTAAGCGATCAAACCTTTGATTTTGATAACCGATTTCTGCTGATGAATTGGTTAACATTGCCCAGATCGCATTGAATCCAATTGACACTCGTTGTTGCTCTAGTTTAAAGAGGTCTTCTGCAAAGTCAACAAAACATTTCATATCGATGCTATCGAACATTATAAAGTCATATTCAGCAAAATATTCTTCAAATATAAATTCCGTGTTTGCTTGTTTGTTCTGCGCAAGACTCGTATTCAAAGTTAGAATACTGTTGTTTAAGAAAGTATAAAATAACTCAAATTGATAACCTGTTTCATTGTCGGGTTGTAAAACATGAGTGCTTCGATTCAAAACACTGTAGGTGTGCTCTTTGATTCCAGCAGGGGGCTCATTGATTCCAGCTCCAATTACAAAGCGATTGTAGTTTTTGTATTCAAAACTTATTCCAAGACGATTTGTGAAGAAGTTCAAGTTTGAATAGATTCCGTATGAAGTATTTCTAGAAAAATCATCGAGTTCGTGATCACTTATATTTTTTGCGATTTCTGTGTAATAAGACAATTTTCCGAATAGTGAACCGTTAGTGTTAATCATCGAATAGTTGTCACGATGAATTCCATTGACATGAGTCATCATGGCTGCACCTAGTGTTTGTTTTCCTAAATTGTAATCAATATAGAAAGCAGCAATCTCATCTGGTCGGCGACTTTCTTTTTCGATTGTGGGCGGGAATACATAGTTTAGTGGCTTTCCGTAAATAAACTTCATATCTATTTTTGATTGTCTATACCTTGCATTGACACCCAACATATCTCGATGAAAATAATGACGTGACCGAAAACTGTGATCTTCTAAGATTGCCCCTGGCACTTCAAAAGACCGCAAAAGCACCCCACGACCTATCGTTTCATAGAAGTTACCTATCTCTAATTCAAAAGGTCTTTTTTTAAAACGAATCGAAAATTGAGACAAGGCCAAGTAATCGCTCTCTGGGATACCTGTTTCAAACCCCTCAAATACTACTCTTGTTTTAAAGGATCCAAAAGAATAGCTTGTTACGATTCTATCGTATACTGTTGCTACTGATGTAGAATCGTTGGGTAGCCGTCCATACTGGAATTCGCCCAAGTTACTTCCGCTAAATTGAGCAAAAAGTGAACTTGCGAAACAAAAAATCAAGATTGATAGTTGAATTGATTTGTAATAATAACTCATTTAGTCATTCCTCAATTGCTTTTCAATTTGCTGTATGATGAGTTTATCATCACCATATCCATAACCCTCATGTATCCAGACGATTTCATTTTTTTGATTGACCATTATCAAGGTGGGGTAATAATTGACATCTAAATCGATTCGTAATTCACTGTCAATATCCAATAGTACTGGATACTCAATGTCCAAAGCTTTACTCATTGGCTCAACTTTCGAAATACTTCTCGGACCATCGCAATTGACTCCAATGATATTTACCCCTTTTTCTTTGTATTCTTTGTAGATCTCATTGAGCTCAGGTATTGCCTTAATGCAGGGTTTACACCAAGTCGCCCAAAAATCAATAAGAGTCAGTTTTTCTCCTTTCAGGTTTTCATAACTCTGCATTTGATGTTTGATGTCTTTTAATAAAAAGTTGGGAACTGTCTGTGCATTTGAGAGATGCGATAGACAAACGATGGCAAAAAAAAGATAAATACTTTTCATGGGGTTGTGTTTAAATAAAATCAATAAAAAACTACTCGTCAGATAACAGTGAATCTACAATTGTTTTTGCAGCTTCAAGATCACCAGAAGCTGGCTGCGTTCCTGAAAAAACAATTCCACCTTTTTGGTCAATAACCACGAGTCGGTCATAAGTGGTCTCATAATCACGAGCAACCGATGATGCATTGAGTAATAGTGGAAAATTAACCTCAGTAACCTCTTCAAAAGCATCGACAGCGGACGAGTTACCGTCCCACACATCTAGTCCTAAAATGACATAGTCATCATTTGAAGAATACGAGTCTGCAAGTTGATCTTGTATAGATGGAGCTATTCCTCTGCAGGGAGGGCATCCATGCCCAAAGAAAAACAATGTGATCACTTTTTCTTCAAAATCACTCAAATTGATGTTTTCTCCAGTAGATGTTTGAAGTGAAAAAGCAGGAGCAGGATTGTCAGGCGGTGTTGAGTCGTCAGTTTGTTCGATTTCTGGCTCAGGATTATGAATCATTTCTGTGGTGATTTCATCGCTAACGCAGGATGAAAAAACGAATAATAATAAGATCGAAAAAGAAACAATGATATAAGAGTATTCAGGGCGAAGCATAGGCTTGATTTTCATGATTTTGAGGTTTTGTAGGTTATTAAATACCAATCAACTTGTCCATAAATCATGCCATATTTTCCGTCTTTTACAGAATTATACCAATTTATGAAAACGATTAAGGGAGACTTAAAACTCCGAAGTCGCGTGAAATCGTAAAGCAGGGTATTTCTCCTTTGTCATTTGAAGAGAAAAAGCGGAGTCTGCCAAAAACACTTGTTGCCCTTGTTTGTCTTTCGCCAAAAACTTGGCTTTGACTCGTGTAAAGTCCGCAAACTCAGGGTGAGATGTTTCAGGTGTTTCTACCCAACAAGCTTTGTGAACATTTAGATTTTCATAGCTACATTTTGCGCCATATTCATGCTCAAGTCGATATTGAATGACTTCAAACTGAAGCGCCCCGACGGTTCCAATCACTTTACGTCCATTGAGGTCGAGGGTAAAAAGTTGAGCAACCCCTTCGTCCATCAATTGATCAATCCCTTTGGCGAGCTGTTTGGCTTTCATCGGATCGGCATTGTTGATATAGCGAAAATGCTCAGGTGAAAAGCTTGGAATCCCTTTAAAGTGCAAGTTTTCTCCACTGGTTAGTGTATCCCCGATTTTAAAGTTTCCTGTATCGTGAAGCCCGACAATATCTCCCGGATAGGATGTAGCAACAACTTCTTTGCGATCTGCAAAAAAGGCATTCGGACTGCTAAACTTGAGTTTTTTGTTGTTGCGAACGTGCAAATAGGGTGTATTTCGCAAAAACGTTCCCGATACAATTTTAACAAACGCCAAGCGATCCCTGTGTTTGGGATCCATATTGGCATGGATTTTAAAAACAAAGCCACTAAAATCTGTCTCATTTGGCTTGACCATTCTCTCATCGCTGTTTTTGGCGAGTGGGGGCGGTGCAATGTCGATAAAGGCATCCAAAAGCTCTTGCACACCAAAGTTGTTTAAGGCAGAACCGAAGAAAACAGGTTGCTGCTCCCCATTCAAATAGGCCTTTGAATCAAAGGATGGGTACACTTCCGTGACCAACTCAATGTCATCTCTCAACTGACTGGCTGCTTGTTCGCCGATATGATCGGACAAACTCGGATCATTGATGTTGTCAAAATCAATACTGCCTGAAATATGGGTTTTGTTGCTCTCGTTAAATAGTCGCAAGCGCTTTTCCCACAAATTGTAAATCCCTTGAAAGTCATAACCCATCCCAATGGGAAAACTCAGGGGAACCACCTGAAACCCAAGTTTTTGCTCGACCTCGTCCAACAAATCAAAAGCATCTTTTCCCTCACGATCGAGCTTATTGATAAAGACGAGAATTGGGATGTTTCGCATCCGACATACCTCAACGAGTTTTTCCGTCTGCTCTTCCACTCCTTTGGCAACATCAATAACGACAATGACACTGTCAACAGCCGTGAGTGTACGAAATGTATCCTCAGCAAAATCTTTGTGACCAGGGGTGTCTAGGATATTGATTTTTTTGTCTTTGTAATGAAAAGCCAAAACAGAAGTCGCCACAGAAATTCCACGTTGCCGTTCAATCTCCATAAAGTCACTTGTCGCTGTTTTTTTGATCTTATTGGATTTGACAGCACCTGCTTCTTGGATCGCCCCACCAAAAAGGAGGAGTTTTTCAGTCAGTGTTGTTTTTCCAGCATCTGGGTGAGAGATAATCCCAAAAGTTCGACGACGTGCAATCTCTGCTTCAAAATTCATGATGGCAAAAATACCACGAATCTTGCGAATAAGAAGTAATTTTATGGCGATAGATTTGGCTCAATGTTTATTGTACTTTTTGCTTACCTTTAAACGCCTATGGAAGAACAAGTGATACTTGTAGATGAGCAAGATAACCCCATTGGGTTGATGCCAAAGTTAGAGGCGCATCAAAAAGCGCTTCTTCATCGTGCATTTTCTGTGTTTATCCTTAACGCAAAAGGAGAATTAATGCTTCAGCAACGTGCCAAACACAAGTATCATTCCCCAGGACTATGGACAAACACCTGTTGTAGTCATCAGCGCGATGGGGAAACCAATGTACAAGCTGGAAAGAGGCGCTTGCAAGAAGAAATGGGGTTTTCCACCGAATTAAAAGAGGTCACCTCGTTTATCTATAAAGCGCCATTCGAAAATGGGCTCACCGAACACGAATTTGATCACGTGCTTTTGGGTCATTACGAGGACGACCCTGTGATCAATCCAGATGAGGTTTCGTCTTGGAAATGGATGCCCCTCGAGGAGGTAAAAAATGACATTGACCAAAACCCAGATCGCTATACCGTTTGGTTTGTCATTATCTTTGCCAAGTTTTATAAAGATTTAAAAGCAGATTAATGGCTGTAACCGTAAGCCGCAAGGCGCATTTCAACGCTGCACACCGCTTGTTTCGACCCGATTGGGCCGACGAAAAAAATGAAGAGATCTTTGGCAAGTGCAACAACCCACTTTATCATGGGCACAATTATGAGTTGATTGTGCATATCACTGGCGAGATTGATCCATCAACGGGTTATGTGATGGATATGAAAGTTTTGAAAGACCTGATCAAAGCCGAGGTCGAGGATGCTTTTGACCATAAAAACCTCAACGAGCAAGTGCCAGAATTCGCAAACCTCAATCCCACTGCCGAAAATATTGCTGTGGTTATATGGAACAAGCTACGTCCGCATATTTCCGCTGACCAGCAATTGGAGGTCACACTTTATGAGACGCCAAGAAATTATGTTCACTACAAGGGCTAGGCATGCTGTATCCAATGTTCTTTAAGCCTATATCCAAAGAAAGACTTTGGGGTGGGCGGAAGTTGATGGACTTTCTCAACAAACCCTTTCATGGGGACCAAATTGGCGAAAGCTGGGAATTGTCTGCGGTATCTGGTGATGAATCTGTCGTATTAGATGGCCCTCTGCAAGGGAAATCACTCAATGAACTTATTGAGATTTACAAAGCCGACCTCGTGGGGAAGTCTGTTTATGAACGTTTTGGCAATGATTTTCCAATTCTAATCAAATACATTGATGCCCAAAAAGACTTATCGGTTCAGTTACACCCCCATGATTATTTGGCAAAAGAGCGTCATAACTCCTTTGGCAAAAATGAAATGTGGTACATTATGGATGCTGACCCTGGAGCTCAACTCATTACGGGGTTTTCCAAAGACACCGATCAAAACGAGTATCAACAATATCTTCAAAACGGTCAGATCGAAGACCTACTTCATTATGAAACCGTGAAAAGAGGAGACACGTTTTTTATTCGAACTGGAACCGTACATGCGATTGGAGCTGGGATTTTACTCGCCGAAATTCAACAAACGTCTGATGTTACCTATCGCATTTTTGATTGGAATCGAAAAGATAAAGACGGCAACACTAGAGAATTACATACCGAACAGGCTTTGGATGCAATCGATTTTGTAAATCGGAATGACCATAAAGTTGTATATACAGCAGAATCCAATCAGAGGAACCTTATGGTTGACTCTCCTTATTTTACAACAGAGATCGTTGCGGTAGAGGGGGAGATGAGTATCCAAACTGACCAGTTGGATTCTTTTGTCATTTTGATGGCCGTACAAGGTGATAATCAAATATCGGTAGATGGCACCATATACGACTTGCCTTTCGGGTCAACCGTTTTATTACCGGCTTGCCTCACAGGATTTACCATAAAGACGAATCAATCCGAAGTCCTGATGGTTACCATTTAAAGGGCGTATCAACTCAATTTTCGAGTTCCGATAGATATTCTGTCAACAACGTTCCATAGCGAGAATTTGCGACATCGTTGGACATGGAAGCTGCGATGGTGTCCAGTAAGCTTTTTGAAATCGTTGGGAGCTCGGATAAAGCCAAATAAGGTGCAACAACGCTGTTTGCATTATTGACTGCAAAGTTGACAGTAAACAGAATTTTTCTTTTAGATAGACTGGCAGTTTGCTGTTCGACTAAGGTCAGACTATCGGCATTTTGACTGATTTGAGCTTGAAGATAAGCAGCGAGGAGATCGAGTTCTTCATTGTTAAATTGGCGGATAACTCGAAGATAAGCATTGTAGATTTCTTGCGTTGGTGAGCCAGAGACTTCGGCTTTTGTCACATAGTCATCCAAAGTGGTTTGGATTGAAACCTCTCCAGCTTGGCCGAAAAAGGGAATTCGATTGTCAATATCATCTGTTTGATTTCGATCCAGAAGAATGTAAAACAACTCTGGGTGATCCAGATCGGCTTGTAAGACAACAGCTTCCTCACGATTTAGGAATATCGAGTCGACTGTAACCAAAGCACTGTCTTGGACGCGTTCGAGATAGAGTGTCCCTTTTTTGAGGTCTTTGACTTCTACTGTGACTTGCATGTCCTTTTTTGGAGCGGAACAACTTCCCAACAGAGCGATTAAAAATAACTTGGTAATTGTGTGTTTCATCTCTGCAAATATGCAGGAATTAGTTTGAATGATAAACCTTTCTAAAGGTCAAATTTATACGAGGGCTAACTTTTTTTGCAGTTTTTGCAACTTGATGCTTCCAAAAGTGTTGTGTCGCTCCCCTCATGAGCAACAAACTTCCATGTTCTAGCAATAACTTATACCGTTGTTTGGGGTCATGGTTATGTCGAAGATGAAAAAACCGAGGTGCTCCCAAACTCACCGAAGCGATAACTGGATTTTTGCCGAGTTCAGGTTCGTCGTCTGCGTGCCACCCATTGCTGTCTTTGCCATCGCGATACAAGTTGAGCAAGACGGTTGTAAAGGAAGCATCACACAATTGATAGATTCTGTTTTCAATGCGTTCCAAAGTATCCGTCATAGGTTGGGGTGTCATCACGATTCCCGAATAGCTATACGAGTCCAAGGTATGTGCATGTAGCGACGTGAGTCTTGGTTGGGGGTGGGTTTTTCCAAATACCGTTATCGGGTCTTGTCGCCATGGAATGTGGTTAAGCAGGTCTTCAAAATAAGAATTGGCCAGAGCAGCAGGCAAAAAATCTGGGATATACCTGATTTCAGCATCTGGCAGTAGTTGTAACGCAGTTTGTCCAATGATGGTCACCATCTACAGGGCGTCTTGTTGTTTTTTAAAGTGCAGCATGAGGGAGTTAAAAAAGCCGAGGATTAAGGCAACCCCAACCACAATGTAAAGCAAGGTAAAAATTTTCCCCAAATCGGTTTGTGGTGAAAAATCACCATAGCCAATGGTGGTTAAGGTAATCACTGAAAAATAAAGGGAATCGAGCCATGACCAGCCTTCGACAAAATGGTAGATAACGGTGCCGAGCCCAATAAAAAAATTAGTGGTGAGCAGTAAACTTCGGTAAGATTTGTCTTTCAAAAAAGAAACAATACTTGTGAGAATAAACATAAGAACAGAATTAAGATGATTTTGTCCTAATTTAAAAAAAATCCCTTAACGCTTGGAAAGGTTAAGGGATAGAATTGGTTAGAGATACCCTTTATTTGATCAGCTCAAAGCTTCGATTGATAAAGGAAGTGAGTTCTTCCCCTTTCAACAGATTTTGGCTTAGTCTTGCGAGATCGACAGATTGCTTAATCAGTCGGTCTTGCTTTTTCTTGGTTTTGGTTTCTAAAATCTGACTCACCAAGGGGTGATTTACATTGACAATCAGGTTGTACATTTCAGGCATATTTCCTCCAAACATACCGCCCCCACCTGTCTGCTGCATCTCTTTCATTCGGCGCATAAACTCTGGTTGGGTGATCATAAATGGCATCGCTTGACTATCCATCGGTTCCAGTTGGACTGTATAGGTCGTTTGTGGTACCACATCTTCAATGAGTGATTTGAGTTTGCTTTGGTTTTCCTCACTCAACTTAGATGGGGTTGTGTCTTCTTTTACAATGAGTTTATCGACTTGGTCAGCATCTACTCTTGCAAAGCTGATATTCTCTTCACTTGTCTCTAGCTTTTGTAAAAGGTGACCGACAATCGGGGAGTCGAGGAGTAAAACCGTATATCCCTTCGCTTTAGCAGCTTCGATATAGGCGTGTTGTTCATCGACATTTGACGCATAAAGTTGAACGAGCTTTCCATCCTTGTCTGTTTGTGCATCTTTGGTTTTTTCTTTAAGTTCTTCAAAGGTCAAATACTCACCAGAAGTGGTTGGATAGAGTGCAAAATCTTTCGCCTTTTCAAAAAACTTATCTTCTGAGAGCATTCCATACTCTATTACAACTTTGATATCGTTCCATTTGTCTTGGAAAGATTCCCGATCTTTTTTAAAGAGAGACTTGAGTTTATCCGCGACTTTTCGGGTGATATAGTTGCTGATTTTTTTGACATTGCCATCTGCTTGTAGATAACTTCTCGAAACGTTCAGCGGGATATCGGGCGAATCGATAACACCGCGTAGCATGGTGAGAAACTCAGGAACAATTCCTTCGACGTTATCTGTGACAAACACCTGGTTTTGATACAGCTGAATGCGATCCTTTTGCACATTGAGATCCTGCGTAATTTTTGGAAAATAGAGAATCCCTGTGAGATGAAAGGGATAGTCAACATTGAGATGAATTTGAAATAATGGCTCTTCAAATTGCATGGGATAGAGTTCTCTATAAAAACTGTTGTAGTCTTCATCTTTGAGATCTGTCGGTTTCTTAATCCATGCGGGAGATGGGTTGTTGATGATGTCATCAACGACCTCTTTGATTTCCTTGGCATCTTCGCCTTCTCCCTCTGTTTTGGTGATTTCTTTAGTGCCCAATTTAATCGGAATGGGCATAAACTTGTTGTATTTAGTCAGCAAAGACCGAATTTGCGACTCTTCCAAAAATGTTTTGGAATCCTTATCGATGTGTAAAATGATTTCTGTTCCTCGATCAGTTTTATCATGTTTTTCCAAAGTAAACTCTGGTGATCCATCACAAGTCCAATGTGCAGCTGGCTCATCCTTATAAGACTTGGTAATGATTTCAACTTTTTTGGCGACCATAAAGGCAGAGTAGAACCCGAGACCAAAATGACCAATAATCCCACTGTCTTTTGCACTGTCTTTATATTGTTCCAAAAATTCTTCGGCACCCGAAAAGGCAACTTCGTTGATATACTTATTGACTTCATTGGCAGTCATCCCCACTCCTTGATCGATAATGTGAAGTTTTTTTGCCTTTTTGTCCACTTTAACTTCAATTTGTGGATTGCCATACGCAACTTTTGCTTCCCCGATTTGTGTGAGATGTTTGAGTTTTAGCGTTGCGTCTGTCGCATTGGAAATCAATTCCCGTAAAAAGATTTCATGGTCACTATATAGAAATTTCTTGATTAGCGGGAAGATGTTTTCAACGGCAACATTGATTTTTCCTGTACTCATAATACGTTTGATTTTACCAACCTTTTACAAAAAAAATACCATATTTCTCTCTCTGACAAGATGACACTTTTATAAATTTTGTTTAAAATATTTGGAAAAAGATTAAACACAATATATATTTGTGTCAGAAAAGAGTGTTACTCAACTCTCACAAAGGGAATAATTGCTATGAAAAAATGAGTGAGACCTTTTCAACAAATTCTTGGTTTGTTTGTTTTTTTGGTTAAGTTGTTTAAGGTGTGCACTTGCACACCTTTTACTTTTCTATTCAATTCCTTACTTTTAGCAAATGAATAAACAATACACTTCAAAAATTATTGGACTTGGTAAATATGTTCCAGATAATCGGGTCACCAATGATGATTTATCAGAGCTCATGGATACAAGTCATGATTGGATTGTGGAACGCACTGGAATCGAAGAACGTCGTTTTATTCCGAAGGATTCCCCAGAAGGTACTGCTTCGATGGGTGTTCAAGCTGCCGAACAGGCCATCGAACGTGCGGGAATTCACAAAGATGACATCGACCTGATTGTTTTTGCGACTCTGAGTCCAGACTACTATTTTCCTGGGTCAGGAGTGTTGGTGCAAGACTTGATGGGAATTGGCACCTGCCCTGCGCTTGACGTTCGAAATCAGTGTTCAGGATTTATCTATGCATTGTCTGTTGCAGATCAATACATCAGAACAGGGATGTATGAAAATATACTTGTTATCGGATCGGAACACCATTCGGGAGGGCTTGATCTCAGCACGCGAGGGCGTACAGTATCTGTTATTTTTGGCGATGGAGCTGGTGCTGCAGTTGTAAGTCGACATGACAATTTGGAGGAGGGCATACAGTCCACTCACCTTCATTCAGAAGGAAAACATGCCAAAGAACTCTCTTTAATTGGCCCGAGCACCAAAAAATGGGTACATGAAGTATTTGAAAATTACGACCCAGATGACATGGATTACCATCCCTATATGAATGGACAATTGGTTTTTAAAAATGCGGTTGTTCGATTTTCAGAAGTGATTCTTGAAGCGCTTGCCAAAAACAATTTAGAGCCCAGTGATATCGATATGTTGATCCCGCATCAAGCCAATTTGCGTATCGCTCAATTTGTCCAAAAAAAGTTTGGCCTTCGAGATGATCAGGTGTACAACAACATCATGCGCTATGGAAACACCACAGCTGCATCCATTCCGATTGCACTCTGTGAGGCGTGGGAAGAGGGTCGAATCAAAACTGGAGATCATGTGATGCTCGCTGCTTTTGGAAGTGGATTTACTTGGGGAAGTTCGCTGATCAAATGGGTCTAGCCCCTTTGGTACGAATCAACAGCAAACCGAAAAAACACAAGGCCCCGTTGAGCGCAAGGATAAAAAAGCCAAAGTCAAAACCATAGGTCTGTAAAGTCCATTGACTAGTCCAGTAGCCCACGATTGGCGTACTCACCGCCACCCATGGTACCCAGCGATCTCGAAGCTGAACTTTCGTCAATACGCCCAAAGCGTATAATCCCAGTAGGGGGCCATAGGTATAGCCGGCAAACACAAATAACTTTGCAATCACACTCTTATCGGTAATCAGATAATTAAAAGAAAGAATGACCAAGGTCAGAACCACAGAAACAATCAGATGAACACGCTTGCGGGTGTATTCTTGCTGATCGATTTGAAGTCGTTTTTCGATGTCGAGCAAATCGATGCTGATACTTGTTGTCAGGGATGTCAGTGCGCTATCTGCACTGCTGTAAGCGGCTGCAATAAGGCCCAAAAGGAAAACAACCGAAAGCCCAAGGCCGAGTTGGGATTGGGTAGCTACGACTGGAAAGAGTTCATCGCCTTGCGCATCAATGCCATTGGCCATCGCATAGGCAGTCAGCAAAGCACCCAATAGCAGAAATACAAAATTGACTATCGTCAACACCAGCGTAAACCAAAACATGTTTTTTTGTGCATCACGAAGACTTCGGCAAGCAAGATTTTTTTGCATCATATCTTGATCAAGCCCTGTCATCACAATTGCAATTAAAGCCCCAGATATAAATTGTTTCCAAAAGAAATAAGGGCTTTTATAGTCATCAAAATAGAAGATTTGCGCATTGTCTTGTTGCCCGAGCCATCCAAACAGACTGTCAATTTCCAGAGAGGCCGTGATATAATACACAGACAACCCTAGGGCAATCAACATAAAAAGGGTTTGCAGTACATCTGTCCAGATGATGGTTTTGATTCCCGATTTATGGGTATAGAGCCAAATCAAGCAAATCGTGGCGATAACTGTCACCCAAAACGGGACACCCATTTGGTCAAAAATAACCCACTGCAACACACTGGCAACGAGATATAGACGAAAGCTTGCGCCTACGATACGCGATAACACAAAAAAAGAAGCACCAGTTTTGTAGGTCCGTGCGCCAAAGCGAGTGGATAGGTAGGTGTAGATGGATGTGAGTTTGTATTTGTAGTATAGCGGAAGAAGGACAGCGCCGATTACAAAATAACCAACAATATAGCCCAAGACCATTTGAAAGTAACTAAATCCAGAAACCTCAACCCAACCTGGAACAGAAATAAAGGTAACCCCCGATAATGAGGCTCCAATCATGCCAAAAGCAACTAGATACCAAGGCGCAGTACGGTTGGCGATAAAAAAAGTTTGGTTGTCTTCTTTTCCCCTTGTCAGTCGGGCAATTCCCATCAACACCACAAAATAACCCAAGAGAATAGAAAGGAGAAGGTAGCTGCTCATATGTCAAAGATAATTGGATTGCTTCATACTTTCAAATGATTACCTTTGCCGCGATGGAATACGCATCTAAATTTGTGCAGCAAGCCGTTGAAGAAATCGCACACCTTCCTGGAATCGGACGGCGAACAGCTATGCGACTGGTTTTGCACTTGCTACGCCAACCAGAATCGGTGAGTTTGGATTTGTCAGAAGCAATCAGACTCTTACGCACAGAAATACAATACTGCCAATCTTGCCATAATGTATCTGACCAGCCCACTTGTAGCATCTGTGCCAACCC
>Ga0213865_10000958_pt1 | contig 19050 bp, 28 predicted proteins | sample PICome_6_FD_160100 | JGI IMG/M metagenome (GOLD analysis project Ga0213865, IMG submission 160100) | Coastal seawater microbial communities near Pivers Island, North Carolina, United States - PICO282 | ecosystem: Environmental > Aquatic > Marine > Coastal | place: USA: North Carolina...
TCTAGAACGTAAAGGTATTGCACCAAGTAAGTTTGACGAGAAATATTCAAGAAATTTGAACTGCATCTCTGCATTCCTATCTCACCATACACTATGGGAGATGTGTGCAAAGGGTAAAGAAACTTACGTAATCTTTGAACACGATGCTGTCATGGTTGACAGACCACCCGCAACTACATTTAACTATGTGATGAATATCGGACATCCATCATATGGTAACTACAACACCCCCAAACAAATCGGGGTAAATCCATTAACAAGTAAGAGATATTTTCCAGGCGCTCATGCGTACATGGTGACTCCCGCTGGTGCTCAACTATTAGTAGAGAATGCACCGATGTATGCAAAACCCACAGATGTGTATCTACACCTAGATACTTTCCCGTGGTTGCAAGAGTGGTATCCCTTCGTTGCAGAAGCACGAGACAGTTTCACAACTATACAAACAGAAACAGGATGTCTCGCAAAACATAATTGGAAAGAAGGATATGAAATCATCGATGCATGAAGTATTTTTAACGGGGTGTGATAAACACACCGAATGGCAACTCCCGTGGTTCCTTGAGAACTACCGCAAACATAATACTAAACCTATTATACTTGCAGACTTTGGTATGGAACCTAGTACACGGACTAAGATGGAATCTGAGTTTGACTTGGTTATCGATATCAAAAGTGAAGCGCAAGGGTGGTTTAAGAAACCTCGTGCGATTCTTGATGCAACCAAACTAGATGCTGTGGAGAAAGTCTGTTGGATTGATACTGATTGTGAGATTGTGGATAACATCGAAGATATCTTTCAACGTACCGTATTCGGTAAACTCGCAATGGTAGAGGATAGACCGTGGACACAACGTAGACCCGACATGGGTAGATGGTACAACTCTGGTGTTGTTGCGGTCAAAGGTACACCCAATATTCTGAAGGCATGGGCGGATGAGTGTATTCGTAATCCCGTACAGGGAGACCAAGAAGTACTCTATCTCATGATGAACGGAGACGAGATTTATAAGATGACATGCATAGAACCTATGCCTCATCACTATAACACGTTACGATTAGACTATATAGATGGTATAAACGTAGGACACCCAAGGATTATCCATCACACGGGTAAGGTCGGGAATGAAACAATAAGGAGACAGATAAATGAATTATCTACTTGAAGCGTTGATTAGAAAACTAGACGGTGAGATTGCCGTTGCAAAAGCAAACATTGATGTATATATGAAAGGTGCTGCTGGTATTGGTGAACATCCTGATATCGTAGAATCTATTGAGACACAAGTCAGTAAAATTGCAGAAGCCGAAGATAAGATTGAAGCAATCAATAATCATTTCGGATGGTCAAAAAAGGAAAAATAAATGTATGAATATAGAACAAAAGTTGTACGCATTGTTGATGGTGATACCGTTGACGTTGACATCGATTTGGGGTTTGGTGTTTGGCTTCGAAAGGAACGAATCCGCTTACTTGGTATCGACACCCCTGAGTCACGAACACGTGATAAAGTCGAAAAGAAATATGGACTTGCCGCTAAGGCATTCCTAAAGAAGACACTTGGTACTTCGCCTATTCTTAAAACAACAAAGGATGGTAAGGGCAAGTTCGGACGTATCCTTGGTGAGTTCCTTATAGATTTTGATGACGGTACTCGCATCAATGTCAATCAGTTCTTGGTTGATAACTATCACGCAGTACAATATCAAGGTCAATCTAAAGAAATTATCAAAGACCAACATTTGGCGAATAGAGAATTGGTACAGTTGTAATGAGAGTAAACGTTCTGGGTAACGGTGATAATGCGGGTATCTTTGAAAGAGGTACTCCAGGCCGATTGTTAGTATGTAATATGCCACCATTCGAGATTCCTCGAAAGGAAGTATATGCGACTTGCATGGTTGATTTCAAGATGATGAAAGCGTTACAGGAAGGACATATCAAATTAGATATGTACGACTGGATTCTGGGTACAAGACCTAAAATCTGGATGGAGAAACAAGGAACGTTTTACATGAAGTACTCTCACTTGATTAAGGGTTTCTATCCCCATGTCCCTGAGTACGCAATCGGTAACGGTGACCCAAGAATGGCTGCAACTAACTTCAACTGTGGTCACATGGCAGTTCATTATGCATGTACCAAGATGAAGGCAACCGAAGTACATATCTATGGATTCGACAGTATCTTTGATATGAACCTAGAAAGTTTTACTGACTTGTTATTAGAGTCAGACCGTTCTACGCAGAACACAGTAAGACTTGCAGGCAACTGGAGACCCATCTGGACTCACATGTTCAATGAGTTTCCTAATGTAGAATTTAATCTATATCACTGTCATAAGAACATTAAAATCGAAGTTGGAGACAACGTAAAAGTCCACACTAAAGTCCATAAAAAGTCTTGACATAGTATGCCAGATTTGGTATACTTATTACATGATTGGGAAAACGACCTTTGGTGAAACTGGATATCATACGAGTCTTCTAAACTTGGGTTCGAGGTTCGAGTCCTCGAAGGTCGGCCAATCAATTACTGCCTCCGTAGTTTAACGGATAAAATAATGCGCTACGAACGCATAGCTAGTGGTTCGATTCCATTCGGGGGCGCCAAACACAAGGATGCATAACAATGCCAGAACTAGAAGAAGATTTTAACTATAAGTTTTTTCGGATGAAAGAGGGATTTAGCTTTGAGCAAATGACTGCCTCTGATTTGAAATATTATAAAACTACTCTGTGTGAGAAAGACCAGAAGATGGCCGTAGTCGGTCATGACGGAAAATTAGTTTATGTGGAGGAATAGTTTTGAAGAAGAGAGAATCTTATAAAGAATTCATGGCACGGGCATACCGTGAAATGAGAGAGAAACAAAAACAACGGGAAGATAGTACCAACCCGTTGCTTTTGCGTATTAAATCTTTAGAGGATAGAATAGATAAATTAGAAAAGAATAGACTAGATTAGTCTCTTTTCTTTTTGTCACGTTCTCTTTTAATCCAAGATAGTGCTTTCTTGTTCTCAGGTTTCTTATCTAAGAACTTGCGAATATCTTTGTATGCACGAAGAGTCTCTTTCTTGTAGTCTTTACCGTCAGAGTTATCAACGATAAGCATATTCTTCTTACCGAAGAATGTTTGGAATGCACCAATGTTTCGTTGAACTTCTTTCCAATACTTGGTGACTTCTTTTTCACCGATAGTACGAGAACGTGCTTTGTCACGTGAGATTGCAGTGTCAAGGTCAGTGTTAACGAATATCATTGCAACATCGTAACCCAATGCCTTCATTGCCATTGCTTGTTTCTTGACCTTGTCAAACTCTTTACCAGTTCCGTCAACCACAACACCAAGTCTACCCATAAGGTATCTTGCCTGTTTCTTACCTGTGAGTGCCTTTGCACGTCCACGGATATCTTGACCTTGAACTGAGAAGATATTATCGGGAGACATTTCCATCCCCGCTTTCTTCATGGCAGCTTCATATGCATCGTCAGAGTTTATCACTTTCAGACCGAGGGCGGGAAGACCCGTTTTCCCTACAATGAAGGACTTACCACTGCCTGGCCCACCTGCTAGGAAAACTGCTTTAAATATTGCGGGGTCATCCACACCCTCGGTCATAAACTTCTTGAACTTAATCATTAGATAATCCAGACTAGAATTAACATGATTACTGCACCTTCGATTCCAGCAACTAGACGTAGTCCAAGTCCTGTACTCTCTGATACAATCTCACATACTTCATCGTGTTTATCTACAATGATAGATGGGATTTGTTTAATTTTATTGATAATAGTTTCCATTTTTTTCTCCTAGTATACTCTTACCATAGTCGCAAGAATTTCTTTGAATCTGGTTTTAACAACGTCTGGCATGTTACCAGCAAAGTTATCCATTCTGATAGTATTGGTTGCGATATAGTCATAAACCGCACTCATATCTTTCATGTCTCCAATCAGACGAGGGGTCTTTTCTACACCAATAATAGATTGACCTCTATGAATTCTCAGTTTTTGTTCTTCGTTTTCGAAGTGGTCGATTATATCAAAGTCTTCTGTACAGTATTGTGCGAAGTCTTCTTTGATATCTGACGCATTAAAAGTCGTACCCCATTCTATATCATGTCCCGCAAAATAGACGGCATCAAATACTACACCCTCTGGTGGAGTTACTGTATATCCTCCCATACCCATTGAGTACATACCACTAGCAGGAATGATGTTAACATCAAACTCTTGATACTGGTCATGGTACATACTAGTATGACCTTCTGGATATGCAACATAAATGTTAGGGGCGCAATCAAACTTCTTATTGATGATTGGTGCCATGTGTTGGGCAGCATTTGGTTTTATCAGGACATAGTTTGCGTCCATCAAACCGTCAGGATATTTACCTTGTCTGAAAGAAGGGATGAATAGGATATTCTGATAATCCATACAGGAGAAGAAATTATTGGTACAATATCCAACAATCAGATGACGTTCAAGACCAATAATTTTATCGGTTAATCTTTCGTCTGTATAAGTCTTGAGTCTGTCACGCATTCTCTTTTTAAATGCAACATCGGCATCCGAAGAAACTAGGATTGAGTTCTTGTTATCTCCATCCACACTTCGGACTACAGTGTTCAAAGTATAATTAGTGTTTTCGTCTACCATATCAATACACCCTGTAATATTCGTTTACTTTTTCTAAGTTCAGTGCAAGTCTGTACATCATTAGTTTCTGCCTTGCGAACAACATGTATCCCGCTCTAGGATTTACCCGTGTTGTTCTGTCGTAGACTTTCTTTGGTGTGTTAACACACTCAATCATTCTTTCGACAAATGTACTTATATCTTGAGTACCACCTGTGATTTCTCTCTCAGCTGGTACGTTTCTGTAGACATCAATTATGGTTGCATTAGGTATTATATACTTACTCAACCTTTTTCTGATATCTTCAATCTTATGTTTACCTTTCTTGGTTGCGGGACAACCCAACAAGACTACACAATCATATGTTTCGTTTGTCTTGACCCTAAAGTCTTGGTCTATCCAAAATAGACTATCAGACTCTATCACATTCACACCCCAAGTCTCATAAAGACCTCTTAGGTATGTATCCACACTCTTAGGTAGGGCAACAGTAATCTTCCCTTTTGATTCGTTTGCCATATGGACAATTGGGAAGAGATGGTCACCCGCACTATTGATTGGACGATAATTTCTATCTCTCAGTTTCTTATAATCAGAATCTCTGAAAGAGGGTAGAACCAAGATGTTCAAAAAACCACCTTGGGTTATCAAACCATCAACGATGCCCGCATCGGTCATCAATGTGACCGCATCATTATAATCTATTCTTTTTCCTCTGAAATCTACCGCAAGACTACCAACCAATTTCTGTTTGAGACCGAGATTGATTATAGTGTTTTCAGTATCACTCTTTGGTTGAGTCTTGTATAGTAACATTAGGAACCTTTGTATAACTTCTGAATGTGGTCTTCAAACTGTTCTATCTTCTCCAGTCTGTTAGGCCACAAAATGTATTCCTTCTCAGGGTTTTGTTTTAGATTGTTCAACAACGGTTGAATCGCATTGAACAAACTATCTAGTTTTTCTTGTGTTTCGGATGTAGTCGCAGATACGGACGATACTGTTTCCTGTGCTTTCTGCACAGCCTCCAGTTCATTCTCGTCTACAAGGGTAAATCCGAAATCGAATAGTTCGTTACTCATAGTGTTATTTATACCTTTTATGTGCTTAAAAACACTTGACAATGTGTGTTTTTTCCTGTATAGTGTATTTATATAGTGAGGAATTAACTTATGCAAACGTTTCATGGTTCAATGAAATACGACATGCATGGGCGGAAACGCAAGACCAATGCATGGAAGAAGACCCCTAAACGCAAACCCGAATTTAAACCCCTTGAGAACTATTCTATTGGTCAGGCTGGTAGAGACCATCGTGAGAAGTATCCTTCTGTATGTGACATGGGATATGTCCCGCAGAAAGATAACTCTTACAAACTAGAAGAGTCCAAGAATTTCACTGTCGCACCCGCCTACAACAAGGGTGCCTACCAAGTCATCCCTCGTGGTGACGTTAAACATATAGGTAAATGAGTATGGAAAAGGAAACTTTTGAAGTATATTGTCGAGAAATGTATCAGGAAAACTGCGTAGAGCGGGATGCATATGGTGAACCCATCTTGTCTTATGACGAATATGTTGAAAAAAATCGTCAATTTCTGCTTGACAATTTCAACCAAGTGTAGTATAATACTTGTATTGATAATGAGAAAGGTATTTGATTATGTCTAATGTTACTTATGTTGTCCGTTGTGCGGAAACCAATAAACCCCTCGCTGGGTTCTTCACTCCATGTGACTCCAAAGTCACTGCGTTTGGTTACGCCAAACAATTGGAGGGATACGGTTATCCCCAATCTTATGTTGTTGCTCGTGACCTCGACACTGGTGTCGAGACTGAGGTATTTGATACGGAGGTATATGGCGTATGCTAACATTTGCTACCCAAGAACGGATTGACGTTCTTACTGAGAAGTTCGAGAAACTTACCGAAGGTATGGACAATTGGAAGATGCCGATTGATACGGTGATTCCTATCCGTGAACTAAATGATTATCGTGACGCATGTGAGTGGTTTACTGGTTCTACACTCTATGTTGTCAAACAAGTAAATGAACCAAACTTTGGAGACATGCGTGTAAAAGCGGATGGTTATTACAATGCAATCGGAAGCTAAACAAATAAAAGGCGGTTGTATGGTAGAGAAGAAAGACCTACCAGAATCGTATGGTGGAGATGGATATCAACTCATCTATAAATTTGATAATGGTTATGGTGCCTCTGTAGTCAAACACGACTTCTCATATGGTGGCAAGAAAGGTCTCTATGAGATTGCGGTGCTTGACAAAGAGGGTGACTTGTGTTATGATACACCCATAACTGAAGATGTTATCGGTCACCTAACAATGGGTGAAGTCGAGAACATACTTGCGGAGATATCTTATCTATGAATATATTTCATCTAGACCAAGACCCTATCAAAGCTGCACAGGACATGTGCGACAAACACGTTGTCAAAATGATTGTCGAATACGCTCAGCTCATGAGCACGGCACATCGTGTACTTGATGGTGAAGAGTATTACGACAAGACCAAGAATGGTCGCAGAATCAAACGATGGAGACTAAAACCCGCTGCTCAAGAACGACTCTTGTACAAGGCATCTCATGTCAACCATCCGTCTAATATCTGGACACGTCAGTCTAACGAAAACTATCGTTGGTTGTACAAACACTTCCGTGCATTGTGTGATGAGTACACCGTGCGATATGGAAAAGTACATTTGACCGAAGAGAAACTCAGCGGTATGTTGTGGTACTCACCAAAGAACATAGACCAAGTGACTGGTCTAACTAAATTTGCGATGGCAATGCCTGAGTATTGCAAACGTGAAGACCCCGTAGACGCATATCGTATCTACTATATAAACGAGAAAAAGGACTTCGCAAAATGGACTAACCGTGATATGCCGTATTGGTTCCAACAAGGAGTCGGTGGAGCATAAGTGAAAAAAATAATAATTTTGTCACTATTCCTATCAACAGGAATACAGGCAAATGAAGTTGAAGAAGTAATTGTTGTAGGAGCAAAGACGTATACATCGGACGCAAGTCCATATTCAGATAACGTATTGAAAGACATTCAACCTACCAGACCATTTGTGATTGGTGGATTTAACGGTCTTCAGTTATTTGGTACAGACACTAAACACACTGGAGTATTTAAAAATGGTGTTCCAGTAAATGACTCAAGTTCTGGTTGGTATGACTTTGGTCATGACATAACCACAGGACAGAGAGTCACTGTGATTAGTGGGGCGAACAGTGTTAGATTTGGTAGTGGTTCAATGGCAGGAGTTGTCCTGTTAGAAGAAGACTTCGGTAGGAGAGCATTCCATACGATGTCTGGTAATCATACCAAGACTATTGTAGAGTATGATTACTTCTCTCTTGCCCACTATAAAAGAAACGATGGTTCGGTAAGGTCAGATAACACTGAGAGTGATAAGTACGAAAACAAAACATTCAAAGCGGGATATGGTATCTTCAACGTAGAACTGGTTGATTACTATTATGAGTATGATAATTGTTATGATAGTAACTGGGCAGTCTCGAATGATTGTAATGTAGAAGGTGAGAAGGTAAACGTATCACTTGACCACGACAGATTTACATTGGGTTATACAACCAATGAAGCAGTTCACAATACTGGATATGAGATGGAGTCAGATAGAACCTATGCTGACATCACTGTGTTAGACACACTTAATCATGAACTAGGTATCAGTGGACAGAGAGAGACCTACGGAGATAGGGAGAGGGATACTTACTCTGCCTACTACATCTGGTCATCCGATAACGTAAGTGTCGGGTATCGATATGAAGAAGAAGAACATATCGTGAGACTAGGATTAGAGAATGATGGATTGAGATTCTCCGTAGGAAACTCTTTTAGATTACCTAACTTGTATGAACAGTTTGGTGATTCATGGGTATCTGCTAACCCTAACTTGTTACCAGAACAAGGATATGGAGCAGAACTAGGATACGAAGGATTGTCGGTTTACTACCTAGACTTTAAAGAAGGAATAGATTTTGATATGAATGCTTACTCTTATATCAATACTGGACAGTATACATCTAAGGGAATTAGATACGAGAAAGAAATAACACTTGACAATGGTAGTTTGTTCGTGTATAATGAATACACTGATTCGGATAAACTACGAGTACCCGAATATAGGACGAGTATGTCTTATACGTACAAAGGGTTCTCTGTTGAGTATCTTGGAGAATTCAATAAAGGTGCCGACTTTGATGGCAGAGAGATTGACGATGTCAGTACTTTCAATGTCAGTTATACGTTGGACGCTGGAATCACTACACTCAGACTTGATGTGAGGGATTTATTGGATAACAGGTATGAGTTTATACCAGACTATAATGCTGGTGGACGCTTGTATAAACTTAGTTTTAATGTAGAATTGTGAGTGATAATTATGGAGAAAGAAATGACTTATCAAGAAATCGTTGACACCTTACGTGAAGGTGTAGTGAACTTATCGTTTACGAAAGTAAAAGATGGACAGGTTCGTGAAATGAGAGCGACATTGGTATCCGATATGATACCAGCGGATAAAATGCCTAAGACAGATGCAAACGCAAATACTGAAAAGAACCAACTTGCGGTTCGTGTATTTGACTTGGATTTGAATGATTGGCGTTCATTCCGTGTAGATTCACTCTTGACATTTTCTGCATCTTAGGTTATACTATATAATATATGGTCAAAAAACTAACAGCAGCAGAGAAAGCGAAGAAGACTAGGGAAGCGAAAAAGAAACGTGCCCTAGAGGAACTCGGTTTCGAACGTAAGAAAGTGAAACGTACTCGTAAACCTATGACTGCGGAGCAGAAGAAGGCAGCGACAGAACGTCTCGCAAAGGCACGTGCAGCTAGAGGTGCGGATGGTAGTAAGTCTGTCCATAAGGACATTCGTGATTTACCTGAAGACCATTTCCTACACTGGAAGAAAGTGAAACAATGGTTGAAATCCAACCAAGACGAACTGAAATCAATGAGGTCTTATAAGACCTCTAAGGTTTCTAAGGAGAGGGCAGAATACCAAGACCTTGAGACCTACATCCAAAACATGAAGAAGTATCTGAGTGGTGGTGTATGGTTAGACTTTCGTTATGGTGAACAACGTGAGGGTCGTGTACAGAAGGTTTGTCATGCTATGGCATATCATCCTGACGGCACACCCAAACGTTCCTATAACACGTGGTATCCTGATATCGCACAAGTCTGGACTCGTGAACTCGAAGCTGAATTCGCAAGGGATTCTGATTATGCTTCTATGTACAAAAAAGAAGTACGTATAAATAAAGAGGATGACGATGAAAGTTGATATGATATTAGGTGGAGTTGATTCCTCTCAAGAAGAATCTAACTTCATGAACAAAAAGAAATTCACCAAGATGGTGGAGGACTGTGTAAGAACAAAGTCCATGAGTTATATGGACACGGTTGTTTATCTCTGTGAAGAGAACAACCTAGAGATTGAAGATGTCAAAAAGTATATTGCGACATCTGTCAAAGAGAAGATTGAGATGGAAGCAATGAAACTCAATTTCCTCGAAAAGAGTGCTGACCTTACTCTTAAATAAAGGTTGACAAAAAAATTATATTATGTTATACTGGTGTCTTCACTAGTATGTGGATAAACTTAAATACGCAAATAATACGGAGAATACAAATATGTCTTTTGCAAATCTAAAATCTAATCGTACCGATGTTTCAAAACTCGCATCCGCTGCCCAGCAGATGTCTGGTACAAAACAATCTAATAACAAATACGAAGATACTCGTTTCTGGAAACCTACTGTTGATGACAGTGGTAACGGTTATGCAGTGATTCGTTTTCTTCCTGCCGCTGAAGGGGCAGAGTTACCTTGGGTAAGGTACTTCGACCACTTCTTCAAAGGCCCAACAGGTCAATGGTATGTTGAGAAGTCTCTGACTACTCTTGGTAACAATGACCCTGTGAGTGAATATAATTCACGTCTTTGGAACTCTGGTATTGAAGAAGACAAAGAAACTGCTCGTAAACAGAAACGTAGACTTCACTACGTTGCGAACATCATGGTTCTGAATGACCCATCGAATCCTGCTAACGAAGGTAAAGTATTCCTTTACGACTTCGGTAAGAAAATCTTTGATAAGATTATGGACAAGATGCAACCTGAATTTCCAGGCGAAGACCCAATCAACCCGTTTGATTTCTGGACTGGTGCTGACTTTCAGTTGAAGATTCGTAACGTTGCGGGATATCGTAACTATGATAAGTCTGAGTTCAAGGCATCTGCACCACTGTTAGAAGCAGATGAAACTAAACTTGAGGCGGTATACAATTCAATGCATGACTCTTCTGAGTTCACTGCGGAGAGTTCATACAAGTCATACGATGAACTGAAACAACGATTAGAAGTTGTCTTAGGTCAATCGACTGGTCAAGGTTCCACTGTAAAGAACGAGAGTTTAAAACAGACTGCTGAATCTGCACCAATCAAGGCAGAAGAACCTGTAGTGGTTTCTCAGTCTGCACCTGAACCTGAGATTGCATCCGCTGGTGGAGAAGATGATACATTATCATACTTCGCTAAGTTGGCTGCTGAAGACTAAATCTACTAACAGGGTTATGGCCTTTTCCCTTAACAAAAAGGCCCTCTGTTAAAGGGCACCTTCGGGTGTCCTTTTTTATGCGACTCTATCTAAATCGTCTGTTGCGGGAGCACCGTCACCGACCATTGCATTGTTTTGAGAATTGTTTGTGGTGTTGTTTGTTTGTGCAATCATTGGTGGAACATTGAATGCTTGTCTGTCCTTGTTATTCTCTTCTATTTGTTTCTGCAACTCTGCGATTCGGTCAGCAGTACTACCACTAAATCGTTTACTGTCGGCAGCTTTCTCTGCCTCTGACATACCAGCAAGTTGTTCTCTACGGAACTTTAATTTCGCCTCTAGTTCTCTTTGTTCTCTATCGAAGAATTTCTGTTTATCTTCTGGTGACCTATCTTTAATAGGAACATATCCAGACTCTTCAAGTTGACGTGCATTATCCTTTGCGTCTTGTGCCATCTGTTGTGCTTTTCTTTGGGATGGGTCACTAGTCAATCGTTGTTGTCTATTCTTTAGACGTTGAACTCTACCATTGGTTATTGTTTTTGTCTCTGGTTCCTCTTCTTCGTCACCACCAAAACCAAAGAAGTTTGCGACCTTACGACCAATCGCACCGACTGAGTCTGTAATGAAACTGATTGCGTTATTGAACACTTCTGCAATCTTTATGAAGATATCCTGAATACCGTCTGCAAAACTGAATCCTTCCAACATCTCAGCAAAGTTTTCAAACCCTAGTTTACCAGCAATCCATCCGATTGCAGATTTCAATAGGTCAAGTGGCATACCAATCAATCCAGATAGAACACCACCGACTGCACCGAGGATACCACCTAGAATACCTTCTTCTTGATAACCAGCAATCGCACCCTTGATACCATCCACAATACTTAGTATTAAAGTAAGAGGTGCAAAGATTACTCGACCCAGTGTTTTGAATACAGTGAAGATAGGTGTTAATGCACCCTTCAACGATTGAAATGTTTGACCGATAAGTTTAAAACTATTGAGGAAGGATTTGATGCCATCACCAACTCTTGAGAAAATACCACCAATTTCTTTGGCGTTACCACCAATCAATGTTGTGAGAGGTCTAAACATATTTGCGATATTGTTCAGACCACCTTTGAACATATTACCAATTCTATACATTCTCTTCATGAAGTTTGATGTACCAACAACAGGTTTACCATCAACACCCAATCCAACCATTGCATAGATTGACCTTGATATACCAGACATTGCTGTTCTTATTCTCAGAATAGCATTGTTCTTCATACCCATAAGTTTCGAAAGATTTGGGCCAAGTTTACCATCTGGTGTCAATCCAACCATTCTATACAATCCAGTTCGGATTGCTTTACTTGCGGTTGTAATTCCTTTGGAGATTCTTTCACCCGTGAGGATGTCGAACATCTTTGCTATCGCACCAAGATACTTACCAAAACCTTGGGTTAAACCAATTGCAAGACCACTAAGAGCAGCACCAACTGCACCAAGGAATCCAATGAGACCAAATCCCATTGCATCTTTCGCCCCTTGTAATGCACTACCCATCTCTTGACCAGTAGGTGCTTTACCAGACACAGCCTCTCGTTTCTCTTCGAGTTTGTCTAGTTTATCCGCAGCCATAGATTTGAAGTATTGTGAGAATGACTTATTCAGAGTAGCAAGTTCACTAATCTGTTTGTTATCTCTCTTCTCACTTTTAATACCTTCAACCTGAACTGCTTCGGTAAGATGTGATATGGTCAATTCTGCCATTGGTTTTATCCGTTTTGTTGTTTCATTCGTTCTTCTTGTTCTTTAAGATGTTCTTCCAGTAATACCAGATATATCTCCCTCTCCCACGGCATCATATGTTCTATGTCATATAATGAATAATTAAAATGTTGCATTAACGCAAAGTTGGTCTTAAAATGATTGACCAAGTTATCATGCGAGAGGCATACTAAAAAAAATCTTGAAGACCCTCCAGTGTCACTTTATTCTCGTGACCACATTCGCAAGTGAATTCTACGTCCTTTTTCATAACAGGAACAGTCTTTAGGTATTCACCAACCTTTACAAATTGTGAGTTTGTCATTGAATCGATAAACTCATTCAGTTCTTTCTTACTTACATCTGATGCCAGATGTTGTTCGTCTTCAGTCATGATAGAGACAATACAGTCTTCCAACATCATGAATCCGAACTCTGCTTCAGTAACTCCCTCACGGAAGTTTCTTACAAATCCATCATAAGTAGGATATCTCAATTCAATAGAAATATCGTCTGTTAGTTCTATGATATTGTTTGCGTCTTGTTTTGTTACTTCAAGACCAGTCAAGTCAATAACAACTTCAGACCTCTTTCCACATCCTTCAGCTTCGCATTTAAAGTGTAGAGTTGATGTCTCACCAACTGACTTACTGCGAATCTGAGTGAACATGTACTCAACATCAAATGTTGCAAGTTCACTTGTTTTAATATCTTCATTCACACATGCGACAACGGTATCGACCATTGCCCTCATTGCCTGTTTCTGGTCTTTCGACTCAAAAGCAGAGAGAAGAAGTTTCTCTTCTTTGACCAAGTACGGTCTATATGTGACAACCCTTTCAGATGATGGGATTACCATCTCATACTTTAGATTATCATTTAACTTAGGTAGTGCCATAATTTACTCCACGTATTATAAAAATTTTCTAATTAGGTCTCCCGCAAGTCCTTCAATGAAGTCGTTGCCTACACGGTCACCTGATTTTGACTTCCAGTTCTTGTACGATAATTGTACCGACACTTCAAGTAACTGTCCGTCATCACTCAACTCAATTGCATTCAATGTTGTTGGGTATGCCTTATCTAGTAGTAACGTATATGTAATATCGTCACCGAACACCGCATTCAAATCAATCTCGCCTTGTGCGAGGTCTAACGGCCCTAGTCTTGGTAATCTTCCTCTAATAGAAGAAGGAATCTTACCTGAATCAAATAGTTTCTTTTTCTTTATAGGGAAAGAAATACCCTTCTTGATGTGTTGGATAATCACGGGATGTGTATACTCGTTGAAGTATCCAACTTCTTTTGTCTCTTGATTTACTGCAAGGTTCTGCCATGTCTCAAAGTATTCTCTGACTCCCATGTCATTCAGACAATGGAATGTGAGTGTGACATCATCGACTGCGTAACCATATGCAATCTTAGTTGTATCAAGACCCATCTGTTTTTCGGTTGATAGGATTTGTCGGCCTGGCAGAGACGCTGCCTTACATAACATATTTAATGAACGTGAATCACCTTTAATTGGTGGTAGGAAAATCTTATACAGATTTCCCATGGCGATACCGCCACCTTTACCAACCTCAGATTTGAAATCGTCAATACGAACTGTCATTAGTCTTTACCTATCATCTGTCTTGAATCGTAGAATACCTTCTGTGAGTTCGACTTACGGAACTGTGCAGTCGGTAGAAAGGTTGCAATCTCCCATTCTGGAGCAGGGACTTCTGCAAACTTACTCTTGACATGTGAATTCAAGTAGTGTTTAAAACACGGTTTGTAGTATCGCAACTTCGCAATACTCTGTAATCTCTTGTATGTAATATTGAACTTTGCATCATCTGAGTTCTTACTGGATGCAACTTCCATCAATGAATCCAACATCTTTGCACGTAGAATCGGTGGAAGATAATGTAGATTGATTCCATAGAATCCACCTTCCGCAGGCCCGACTACGATAATCAAAGGGAATGCATCATAATATGGTAGTTTATCTTTAGTCTTCGGGTCATAGAAGAACATCTGCATTGTTCCAACAACACCACGTTTCGCACTTTGACGTAAGGGTTCTTCCTTCATCAACTCTGCACGATTGATAGAACGCATATTAGATGCTTTCTTTCTGAACCATTCACGGGATTCTTTGGTACGAGGTGTAATACCCGCACGGAACGCCTGTAGTTCTAGTCTGTTGAATATATTACTCATGTCTTTATTTATACCAATTTAACTTGTCTTTTTTGTATTGTTCAAGAAAACCGTAATATTTATTGATATCCTTTTCAGTAATATCTGGTAACTCTATGTCCTCATAAATCTTTTGGGTATCAAATCCTAGTTGTCTATACCAACCCATGTGCCATCCCGAAACGCTTTCTGGTCTACCTAACTTGACAATTCTGTCCGATTGAAAGTGTGTAGTCCACATTAACATGTCAATATAGTCATATTCCCCACTCGGATGCACCCATGTCTGTTGATGATGTAACTCCGTTGTTGATGGTTCCCACATATCTCTCATCTCTTGCATCGACTTTTTCTTAATTACTTTCTTCACTTCCCAGTGTGTGTGATAGTAATTTTCAATCACTCGGTCAATATCTGTTCTATCTCTCCATGTATATCCATACTTCGCTGGGTCTCCCTCTATATCTGAGTATGCATCAATTCCATCATTGACATGTTGAGAGATATATAATGGATGAAAGGTAATTTGATTGGGCCAATATGTATTTAACCAAGTACCAGTATTGTCTAATGACTCAAAGGTCTCATGTGGCAGACCCGCAATCATTGTTAGTGTTTGATTGTAATGATTCTCTGGATGTCTATTCTTCTTAAAATATTCTCTGGATGCAATCAGACCTTCTTGTAATTGTAAGGGGGAAAATCCTTTCTTTATTGATTTACCAGATTCATGATTGAATGTTTCAATACCCATTGCCATACTGGTGAGTCCCATATCAATCATATTGTCCCAGTCTTGTTTCGCTCGGATGGTTAATAAGTCAGCACGAACAAATCCATGAAACTGTGGTTGAAAAGATAGACCCCTAACAACATTTGCAAACTTCTCAATTTTCTTTGAACTATCATTGGTTGTCTCGTCCGTGAGGATATAGTGAGTTGTACCCCATCTTCTATAGTTCTCTTTTAGTTCTGCTTCAAAGTTATCTGCATCTCTGGTGAAGTCACCCTTGATACCCAGTGGAGAGTAATCACAGAATGTGCATTTGAATATACATCCTCGTGCCAATTCTATGGTGAGTACTTCTTCGGGACGAATGAAATCTCTTTCTTCATAAGACGTATGGGGATTCTTGTGAGGAAATGCGGGATAGTCTCTAAAACAATCCATGATGACATACTCCTGATTCTCTAACTCTGGAATATTAAATGGATTGACTTTGGTCACTGTTTTTGGGTGTGGTGCATCTCCAGTGAAGTAATCACACAGAGCAACAATTGCGTGTTCTCCATTACCTATAGAGAAGTAATCAACGTTCTGGTGTCGGATAACATTAACTAGTTTATTTGCACCAACTATTATTTTTATTCTTGGGTATCTGTGTTTGATATAACTTATGAGTTTGTTTTGTTGATGTACTATGGGTGGGGTGTCGTATATTGCGTATGTAAAGAATACACTGAACCCTATCCATTTAGTTCCACTATGAACTCTACTATCAACAAAGTCTCTCAGTTCTTCGTCAGACCATGCTTCCAAAAAGTCAAGAACTTCCACATCCCATTTACTGGTTTGTCTTAGATGAGATGCTATTCTGTGAGCACCTGTTCCTCTTGCCGGCATCTCTTGCCAATTACCAGACTCATAAATTGAATCTTCTTCAGAGACACCTTTACCCACAGGATAAGTGATACTTGCCCCCGATACAATTATTGCATGGTGTTTCATTTTTTTCTTCGAGTATAGGGTTTCAACGGTTTTGTTGATTTAGGAATAAGACTCTTTAGTGGTTCATTCTTCTCAGTCCATATAACAAAGTGCCACCCTCTATCCTTTGCAAATTCCTCTGCGGCTGACCACTTGTTCTGATTCTTGACAAATGTCATTGCTTCGTTTATATATCGTTTAGTTCTACGTGCGCCCGTGGGTGGTCTACGTTCTTTATCTGGTTTTATTTCGACCAACCATGTAGACCCATCTTCCATGACCAATTTTAAATCCATAAAATATCTATGATAACGCTTGTCAACTTCATATAAGTATGGTATAATAACTTCTTCGGAAGACCACTTCTTAACCTTGGGATTATCGTCACACCATTTGAATGCGTGTTTCTCCCACAAAGAACGATACACCACATCTGTGTGGTCACCCTGATACTTCTTTGGATTTTTTACTCTATATCGTCCTGAATATGCCATAAAAACCTTATAAATAAAGATAAATGATTTCTAAACTATTTATCGGACTTTTAAAATGTCACAAATAAAAGATGCAAAAGACGTTGAAGGTATCAAGGCGGGTAAGGAACTCAAAGACCTTGAATATCCACTAAACAATCCTGACGAATACAAAGGTAGACTTGTATTCACTGTTGTGGAAGAACCTGAAACTGACCTTGGTAATGTCGCAGACGCAGCTGCAAAGTTCACCGAAAGTGTTGGTGAAGATATCAAGGAGGCGATTGGTACAGAGAATCCAGAAGACGTTGCAAAAGCAAAACAACAACATAAAGGATTGACCAATATTCCTATCATTAAAGATAGACCTTTGATTGATACGGGAAGACGTGTTTCTCTTTATCTACCAGTCGGTCTACAGTATCGTGACAACGTTGCATATGATAACATGGACTTAGGTGGAATGGGTGGTTCGATGGAAGCGGGTCTGAAGTCTGGTAGTGGTGCAATCTCTGCTATGGTAGATAACTTCAAGTCAACACTCAGTGCGGGTCTTGGTGGTGCAGCTAACAAAGACGTTGCGAAACTTGCCGCAGTGAAACTAACTAGTAGTCTACCAGACGAAGTATCTGGTGCATTTAAGTCTGCCGCTGGTGTTACCACAAATCCAAACACTCGTGTATTGTTTAAGTCTGTTGGACTTCGTGAGTTTGCATTTGCATTTAAGTTTATGGCAACATCTCCCGCTGAAGCAGAAGAGATAAAAGAAATCATTAAATTATTCCGAACAGAACTATATCCTGAAAACATTAACCTTGCGATTGGTAGTAGTGAAGTCTCTATTGGTTATAAGTTTCCAAACAAGTTTCAAATCAATGTTGAGTACGATGGGGAAGAAATCGCAACCAGAATCAAACCCTGTTATCTGAGAGACGTTGGTGTAACATATAATAATACTGCTATGTCTATGCACGCTGATGGTAATTTCAATGAGATTGAGATGACACTATCCTTCCAAGAAAGCAGAACACTCAACAGAAAAGATGTTGAAGAGGGTGGATTCTAATGACAACAAAATATTTTAAAAACTTTGGTATTGTTGGTTATAAGTTTGGTGATGGAGAATCACCCGTCCTGTATGATAATCTCACACAGTATGTGGATATCATCGATGGATTGAAAGATAACATTTCTTTTTATAACAAGTATACAATTATATCTGGTGACAGACCCGATACACTTTCATATAAGTTATATGGTACACCCGAATACTACTGGACATTCTTTTTAATGAATGACCACTTGCGTATATCTGGTTGGCCTATTGCAACATCTGACATACTTGATGAATCAAAGTCAAAGTATCCACACAGAATTGCAACGACTAATGCAGACCTTTCTGAATCATTCCCTGTTGGTCAAATTGTTACTGGTCAGACCAGTGGTACGATAGGAAAAATTGTTAAGAGAAATCTAGACTTTGGTCAGTTGGTTATTGATACATCATTAACGCCTGGCCCCTTCTTTGGTAAGAAACCCAATAAAGAGAACTTTGGTGACACCGAAACAATATCGTATATCGATAATGATGGTGCATCATACATTGCAGAACTTATAAAAGAATCAGAACAGTATAATGCAGTCCATCACTACGAAGATG
>Ga0213865_10000962_pt1 | contig 19018 bp, 7 predicted proteins | sample PICome_6_FD_160100 | JGI IMG/M metagenome (GOLD analysis project Ga0213865, IMG submission 160100) | Coastal seawater microbial communities near Pivers Island, North Carolina, United States - PICO282 | ecosystem: Environmental > Aquatic > Marine > Coastal | place: USA: North Carolina | collected...
TAGTTCCATTTGACCCTGAGTAATTACCATATTCTGTATCATAATATGCAACTCCTTGAGTGCCTAAATCGTAATGAGTTGCCAAAATTGTTCCTGGTAATTTGTTTTCACTGTAAGGAAGTAATTGGTTAGAACTTGGCTGGCGAATCATAGCATCAATAACTCCTTTATTAAATGCGTTATTACTAATATTTGAAGAAATAGCCACATCCATTAAGCCTTGGAAAGCTAAATCAGAATCTGGCCGTGGAGCTTCTCCTTTAAAATAGTCAACTACTTGATTGTAATTCGGGTTAGTCGGAATCGAATTTATAGAAACCGTTGTATCTAAACGTTTAGATGGCCACCATGCCCAGCCAATATTATTATTTTCAAATAACGAAATAGCTTCTTTAAACCATACATTTGAATTTTCACCACTTTCTCCCATCCAAAGAGGGATATTGTATTGTTCTCTAATATCTAACACCCATTGAATTGTATTTTGTGTATTTATATTCCAGTATTTGTGAAAGCTGTAAACCATATTATTGTCCCATGGCGGTGTCAATCCAGTAAAGTCATTTGCAAACCAGTTTCCCTCGATAAAAATGATATGATTTTGGTCATGGGTTCTGATAGAATTGGTGATGTCAACATATAATTCTCGAATTTCACTACCACTCAAATTCCAATTGGGTTCATTTAAAATATCATAACCACCTACCCATTCTTTATCTTTATATCTTTCAGCCAATTTACCCCAAAGTGCAACTGTTTTATTTTTATTCCTTGAGTTTTCCCATAATGAAGGTAAATTTGGATCGTAATCTGAAATACCCTCGTCGTATCCTTGACCACCAGGTGCTGCATGGAGATCTAAAATCAGGTATAATTCATTCTCTTCACACCACAAAAGGAGCTCATCAATGATTTCAAAACCTTTGTTAAGCCATGTGTTTTCATTGCCATTCTCTTCTTCAATTGGCAAGGTAAATAGGTTATAATGCATAGGCAAACGAACACTATTAAATCCCCATGTAGCCATTGAATCAATATCTGCTTTGGTGATAAAGTTTTCAAGCCAGGCATCATAAAATTTTTCAGTTCTTTCTGGACCAATTAGATCTTCAATTTTAGCTTTAAAATCTTTTTGATTAGAGGCCCCTCCAGAAACTTTCATCATATATGGCTCTTGAAGCATCCATCCTCCAAGACCTAAACCCCTAAGAATAATAGGATTATCATCTTTATCAATAATTTCTTTACCCGAGGTTCTCAAAAATTGAGAACTAACAGTTGTTGATGCAGTTAAAACAAATATTAGAATAAATAAGATGTTCTGTAGAGAATTCAACTTTTTTATCATTTTAATATTTCTAAACTAAATTCAATAAAAAAGCTGAAGAAATGAATCATTTCCTATATTCATGTTTTACCCAGTCTACTTCCATAACCCATTCGCCTTCCATAGGACTGTCGGTTATTTTTGCAAAATTCAAAATTGCAAACATAGGTTCTGGATAATTGTCACCCAATCCAACATTTCTGTAAACTTCGTTTTCATCTAAGCGATAGACAAGATCATTACCTTCCCATTCTACAGAATATTCGCGAAACTCAGTTAATGTAGTGGTTACTGATCCACGAAGACTCCACCAATCGCCTTTATCACATTCCCCTAAACTTTTTATTGCGCCTGTAGTATAGTGGTCCACAGCATAATCTCCGTGATGTTCGAAAATATCTATTTCTCCAGAGCCCGTCAAAGGCCAACATACAGTTTCGTCTTCCTCTTGGACAGGGGGTTCATTGTTTTGGGCACCTAATATCCACCATGCTGGAAACATGCTTTTTTGACTTTCTCCATGAATTCGTAAACGAGCAGTCCACTTCCCCTTAACAAACTCTTTTCTGTTTTTTGAAGCTATCCGTCCTGCCACATATTTTGTTTTGGGGTGTTGGTTACCATGCTTGTCCATATTGTCACACTCAATAGCAGTTTCGATATTAATGACTTTTAACTTCAAAGTACCATCACTTACTTCTCTTGTTCCATATTCTCCATCTGGAAGATAACACTGTTTCTCGTCATTTACCCAAATTCTTTGGTCTTGCCAGTTGTTTTCATCAAATGAATCAAAATCATCAAAGAAGTCAACAACCCATTTATCATTGTCATCCAGAACTGAGTTGGAACTATTATTTTGAAAATAAATAATGCAACCAATTACAATGATTGCTAGTAAAGTGAAAAAATATTTTGGTTTATTTTTTTTTGTCATCGTTTAAAAGTTTATTATAAATTATCTATTCCATAAAGTGAAATTTCAGATCCATGAACGAAAGTATCACTTCCGAAATTTGCTGTAATGCTAAATTTGAGATATCTAAATTGAGGTGATATTTCATCAAGGATAAAATCATGTCCCAAAGCAGCTTCTTCCAACTTATCAATTGGAATGATTCCCTCACTGTTCATGGGGTCACCAATGTCAAATGATCCAAGCAATTCCCAATCCAATTTATCATTCGAAACATATACATCAAAAGTTCGTAAATTTTCTGCTTGATAATAGTATGGCTCAAGAGGGTCACCAGGTGCGTTATACCAAAATGCTCTTTGCCATACTTTAAATCTATTTATTTTTACTTGCTTATTAAGATCAATAACAATATCAAGGGGCCATCTCAACACCCCGCCATTGTCTGCTCGATTAATTATAAAGTAGCTATTATCTGAATTTGTCGCAGCTGTATCAACAACGTCATCCCAGAATTTTATTGTGCTTCCTTCATATGCATTTCCATCAATAGATAGATTATCAACTAGTGTCCAAGTGTCTTTAGCAATTTTTTCTTCAAAAAGTGGAGTGTATTGACCAATATCAAGGATAGGGGTTTCATTTCCGTCAAAATCCTCAACTTTAATTGAAAAGTTTGTGGGGGATGCAGCTAATCCACGAACAAATTGTGAATTATTCCTTGAGCTTGACGATAGTATTCTAAACTCTTGAATTCCATTAAGTTCAATAAAAAGATATATAAATACAGTTTTTTCTTCAACGTTTTCCCAGCTTACTCTAACGCCACCAAGATCTTCTACAAGACTTATATTTTCAAGAATATCGAAAATAAAGGACCTTTTAGGGGTAACAGAAATACTTATTCCTTCAGACATATTCTGACTCTCGTCAACCACTTTTATATTAACATCTACTGGAGTTGAGTCTATCATACCACTAATCTCTAACGATGTTTTATGTTTACTCGAAACACGAAAAACTTTTTGACCTTGCGCGTTCACATATTCAGCACGAACATAGAGTATGTCACTATCTGATGGTAATTCATAATTTATGAGTGCACCTCCATTTGTTTCTTCAATTGAAACAATTGAAATATCCCCAGGAGGGTTATTGTCGGATATATTATCAGACTCACATCCAGAAGTTAGAATAAATACAAAAAGCCCAATTAAAATGGAATGCTTTTTAATCAAAAGTACTTCTATTAATTTTTTCATTACCAACCTGGATTTTGAATTAAATTTCGATTAGTTGTTAATTCGCTAGATTTTATAGGATGTAGATAGTCTCTTGGACTTAAAAAAGATCTAGTTCCAACTTCTCTGGCTTGATAAAATCCAGACTCAGAAGTTTCATCTACTGACCAACCATAAACAGGGGAATTGAAATATGTTTCAGCGAGTTTCCAACGGCGTATATCATGATATCGGTGACCTTCAAAAGCAAGCTCAATCATTCTTTCATGACGAATTATTTCTCGTAATCCGTCTTGAGAAGTATGTTTGTTAGGAGTTTTTGCAACGAAGCTATTACTCCATATGTCTTCAACGTCTGGGATGCCTGCTCGGGCACGAACATAATTTAATGCATTATACACTTCTTGGCTTGGACCATAGGCCTCATTCATTGCCTCTGCATAACTAAGATAAAGTTCAGATAATCTTGCATTAGGCCAAGGGTATCGAATAACTTTTTCATAATTGTCGCCTTCTGAATCTGGGTGAATTAGCTTTTTAAGAGCATATCCAGTAATAAGGTAATCACTAGTTTGGGCAATTCGACCGTGGGTCTGCCCTTTTCGCATTCTTAAAGTCCATAGCTCACCCCAACCTCTATATTGACCTGTATCAAATCCAATTGATGAATAAAAACGTGGTTCACGATCTAAATGTAAGTATGCTGTTTTTAGCCCAGGTTGAGCATAATCACGCCGGTCTCCTGGGACAGTAGTTATACTATATCTCCCATCATAATTAAATGATAAATCTTCATCGATTGGGAGTCCATTTCGACTGTAATACATTTCCGCCATCCTCAGTGTAGGAGACACCCATTGCCATGCAGCTTCAACTGAAGAAGCAGATGGGTTTTTCATTAATGCACCAGCTTGAAGCTTCCACCAACTGTAAACTGGGTGAGAATCTCCCCAAAGAAGTTCTGAATTCCATTTGTCAGTGATGGAATATTTCAAGTCATATAAGGTTTTATAGAAGTCAAATTGAATATTGTTTGAATCATAAGGATTTGGGGTGCCTGAATATTTATAAATTGAAACACCTTGACCAGTTGCAAAATCGATAGCTTCACGGCAAATATCAGCAGCCAATTCCCACTTTGTTATTTCAAAGCTTTGATTGAAAAATGGATTACCATCGTTATCCAAAAAGTCACTATAAAATTCACTGTTGCCATTGAAAAGCGGACTAGCTGAAAGTAATGCAACTTTAGCTTTTATTGCATGCGCAATAACCTTGTCCATTCTACCTAAATCATTTCTTGTTGTGATTCTCTGGGGTAAATCAACCATTGCTTCATCAATTGTCTGAAAAATATATGTAAAAACTTCATCAACTGGCTTTCTTGGTACTCGTAACTCTTCATCTGAAGCATCTATAGGAAGGTTAACGTCTACAATCGGAATTGGGCCATAGTTTGATAAGAGTAAAAAGTGGTAATAAGCTTTTAATAATTTTGCTTCAGCCTTCCAACTGTTTTTTTCTTCTTGCTCCAAATCTATAACTCTATCCATATTTTCAATAAGGAGGTTACAGCTTCTAATTCCTTCCCACAATGAACCTTGACCTCGGCCAGAAGCGTCATATCCACTCCAAAGACTCATGATTGGATTATCCGCTTCTTGTTCACCCTTCATTAATTTAATCGAGTTAGGTTCCTTAGCAAAAGGCGTTGTAATTTCATCAGTGAGTAGGGCGTATGTAGCATAAAGTGCATCATTTTGTGGAAGGTAACTATAGCATGTGACTAAAGCAGTATACGCAGCCTCTTCACGTTCAAACATTAATGATACTTCTTGTGTTCTATCAGGAACAATGTCTAAATAATCACTACAACTTATAATTGAAATTACAAGAGACATCAAAAGTAGATTTCTTAATTTCTGACCCATGATTAAAAATTTATTTGTAGTCCAACATTAAAAACTCTTTGCGGAGGATAGCCAAGACCATTTCCAGCCATTTCAATATCCCATAGATTAAAATCACTAAAGCTTAGTAAATTTAGTCCCGTTAGGTACATTCTGGCATTTACGGAATTACTAGATAAAATCGTTTTAGGTAGTGTATACCCAAATTCAATATTTTTTAGACGAAGGAAATCACCTTTTTTCTGCCACCATGTAGAATCATGATTATTATTTTCAATTTTTTCTGTTGAAAGTCTTGGCCAAAAAGCATAAGGATCTGGATTATTTTCCGTCCAGTTATTATCAGTAACAATACGAAGAGCATTTCTTTCCTCAATAAAAGGTGCAATTTTATCAGGTTTAATAAAGAATGAGGATTTTGCAGCTCCTTGAAAAAAGAATGAAAAATCAAAGCTTTTATAATTCATTGAAGCACCAAATCCATAAATAATTTCTGGAACATCTGGGTTGCCAATTGGCACACGGTCTAGTTCATTAATTTGACCGTCTTTGTTAACATCTTTATATTTAATATCACCTGGCAAATAGGTGTTCTGAGATCCAGAAAGACCATTGAACTGTTCGGGAGAGTTTTCGATATCTGCTTGGTCAATAAAAAGACGTTCAGCAATATATCCTCTTTGTTGATTCGTATGATATCCAATAGCACTTAAATATTCATATTGATATTGAGGTTCGTTACGAACCACAACTTCATTTGTTGCATAAGTAAATGTTCCTCTACCGGTAATGAAAAAATTATTAGAGAATGACTTATTGTAATCTATCGCAACATCAAATCCATTGGATTTCACTTTTCCTGTATTACTGCTTACAATAGTAGTTAACCCAGCTGTTTCTGGAAATACTGGTCTAGATTCGTAAATTTTGTTTCTATTTTCAGTAAAATAATCTAGCTGAATCATCAATTCCCCAAAGAGTTCTAATTCAATACCATAATTTGTTTTTTCAGCAACTTCCCATGTAACGTTTGGATTGGAATACCGATTTATATTATAACCATTTGAATTATTTCCGTAGTCATATCCCCAAGAATATCCCCTGGCTCCTTCATTTAGATTTACATCAGATAAGTAAAAAAATCGGTCTTCTTTATTCGCTATGTTATCATTTCCAACTAAGCCATAGGTATACTTTAGTTTAAACAATGTGAAAAAAGGTAGATTCTTAGAAAATAAATTTTCATTAGATAAAATCCAACCTAGCCCTGCGGATGGAAAAAAACCGAACCGATAGTCTTCAGCAAATTTTTCTGATCCGTTATATCCAAAATTTAGTTCACCAAAAAATCTGTCATCGTAACCATAGGTTGCTCTTCCTGAAAGGCCCATATTACGAGAAGGCAAATTAGCTAAATAAGTATCTCCGGAAATTGTATTTAATGCTTCACTAAAATTAAAAACTAATAATCCACCAATTTGGTGTTTATTTTTAAATAATCTGTCATATTGAGTAACAAACTCATAGTAATAATTACTTTCAACTTTATTGTCTGTTTGATTTTCATTTAGGTATTCTGTACCTTCTTGAATTTGGTATAATTCGTTTTCGATTCCAAAATTTGTTTGTGTTTCCAAAACACCATAATAAAATGGTGTAAAACTCCTTTTATTCTCAGTTCTGGAATAACTTTTTATAGCTGCTAGAGCACGAAAAGAGAGACCTTCAGTTAAGAAATCTAAATCTTGTTCAATTTGAATTTGTGATAAAATAGTTGAAGTAAATCTATTTTTGTAGCCTCTAACCATTTCGGCGTAAGGGTTTGGAAACCCCCCGTTCCCTTTATTTCCAAAAAGAGTGTGATTAAATTTTAAAGCTGAATCTTCATCAAATGTGTAATATTTTGGGAAATTGACAGGATTAGCTTCTATTACTTTTTCAAATATCTTCTCTGCATCTTCCCTAGGGCCATTGTATCTTTCAAATTGGGAATTAAATTTCACAGCAATTTTTGTAGTTTTTGTAAGATTAATATTAATGTTAGCTCTTAGGTTAGAACGGTTTATGTCTATATTATTATTGAAATTGTTTAATGGATCAACTTTAAGAAGGCCAGTGTCATTATTGTGAGATGCTGAAAGATAATATTGAGCAACATCGCCACCTCCATTGACATTGAGATTAAATTTTCTATTTAGAGTAAAATCCTTAAATAATTCATCATACCAGTTTACATCTGGATAAATTTCAGGATTTAGTTTCCTTAGAGTTGATTCAATTTTAGTTTTGCTGTAAGCCAAAGGTGCTGATGGGTTTCTAAGTCTAAGCGCTCGATTATAAAGTTCCATATATTCAACGCCATTAAGGAAATCACTTATTTGTGACGGTGAGGAGTGTGCTACTTCATAACGAAACGATACTTTAGCTTTTCCCTTGACCCCTTCTTTTGTTGTTACAAGGATAACTCCATTTGCTCCTCTTGCTCCATAAAGTGATGTAGCCGTAGCATCTTTCATTATTGAAAAGCTCGCAATATTATCAGGCTCTATATTAGCCAAATCATCATTACTCACTTCCAAACCATCAATAAGAATAAGAGGACTATTTGAAGTGCCAAAAGATGTAATCCCTCTTACAAAAAATTCAGCATTGTCAGCTCCAGGCTCACCTGATCTTTGATATGAAATAACTCCAGCAAGTCGGCCTGCAAATGATGCAGTTAAATTAGAAGTTGGTTGTTTTAGTTCAGAAGGCTTAATTGTATTAATTGATCCAATTACACTATTTTTTTTCTGCTTTTGAAATGCAACAACTTGAACTTCTTCAAGGCTTTCAATATTTTCCTCAAGAATTACATCCATATAACGTTTACCTTGTATATCAATTGTTTTTGTATCAAATCCTAAGTAAGAAAATACCAGTTCAATATTAGGAGAACTTGTAGTTAATATATAGTTGCCATCCAAATCTGAAACTACACCATTTGATGTATCCTTTTCTAAAACTGTGACACCAGGAAGAGGCCCTCCGTTAGAATCAACAATAGTCCCTGAAATTAAATGTCCTTGAGCTAAGATTGTACTTATATTAAAGATTGATAATAATATCAAGTAAAGGAGGAGTCTTTTAATCATTAATTTCTAATTAGAAATTTATTTAGTAAAATAATTTAAACTATTCAATTCGAAATGATCTGATTTGAGAGTAAGTGCTGTTTCCATTACTGTCATGACTTTTAACCCTCCAATAATAGATGCTGTCAGAATCAAGTTGAACTTGCTTTGAAGTACTCAAAATATTATTAAAGTCTTGAGGAGTTTCTTGTTTACCATCAATCTTATCTACATAAAGAGTATAAGTCAAATCATCACCATCTGGGTCAGTACCAGACCATTGCATTTCAAAAACCCCAGTAGTAAGTTCAATCACCTCACCAGATTTTGGATTAATAAGTTCCGCTGGGAATGGAGCACTGTTTTGCTCTCCATCATTTTTCAAGTAGAACCGCCATTTATTACTGGTTGGTTGATCATCTGGATAATCTTCCGAAACGGATGTAACATACCATTCATATGCAAAGCCTTTATTTAAATCAACTGATGTTGAATTTGATGTGATACCAGATCTAATGATCTCAGCATTTGTTTGCAAATTTTTGATATTTAATGAATAAGTTGTTACACCTGATCCTTCATTCCACGAGAACTCAACAGAAGATTGGGTGTTACTAATTGATGTACCTGAATTACAATTTTCGTTATTAGCAGGTAGAGACAAGGTAACCTGTGTAGGAGGTTTAGGATCACTACTGCTAGAGCAACTTAAAAAAATTGTAAAAAAGGCAAATATTGAGAAAACAAAATATCTATTCATTTTTTAAAAATTTTGAAGTTTTTGAAATTGTTAAACCTTTGATTTCAACAAAGTAAAGACCTTTTGAATATCCTTGCATATCAACAATAATGGTTCGATCACTGTTAACTTTTCTAGTTGAGTTTATTAATTTGACACCACGTATATCTTTAACAATTATTTCTGCTATTTCATCATTTCCACCAACCATAACCTTGAGTAGATTATTAATAGGATTAGGGTGAATTGAAATATTTTCACTGTTGAAAAAATACTTTTCAAAAATTCCTTGGCAACTTAAATCGGTAGTTAACTTTATTGTGTTTGGTCCTTTAAAAAGATGGATTGTAATATGGCCTTTTGGAACAATTGTAGATGTTCCATTGTGAACCAAATTAAATGATGATGCCCCATCCAATTTAAATTCGACTGATTCTCCAGAAAGCGACAATGAACTATCAACAGTAAATGGATCAGGTTGGCTCAAAGTAACTTCTGAACACTGTAAAAAAGAATCTTGTCCTACAACGCTTATACAAACTTCATAAATTCCTACAGTTAAATTATCAATTGTTTTATCATACCCATTAGTGCTATCCAAAGAAAATGATGTATCACCAATAGTGACACTATAATCAAAACTTTGGTCCTTAGCTTTGACATATATTGAACCATCATTTGATTCTATGCAAGAAAAAGATGAAACTTTCACTTCAAAATTATCTATGGGTAAAGTAAAAATTTCGCAACCATTGATATCAACTAATGTTCCAGATGGCGTTTGCGGACAATTGTCATATCTATTTGGAACACCATCTCCATCTGAATCACTTGGCTGTGAGCTAGAGCAACCATTAGAATCAACAACTTCTCCAACTGGAGTGTCTGGGCAATCATCATCGCCGTCATTTACTCCATCTCCATCAGTATCAACATTAGGATCTGGTCCTAGACTCGGGCCACGAAGGTCATCGAGATAGAACGTAGCTGGAGTACCATCTCCACCATTAATAAATACTTTAATGTGTGTGTAATTGGATCGATCTTTGTCAGGCTCTTCATCAAATAATTCTTTGAAGTCAAAAAATAAAGTTTGAAATTCTCCAGTTAAGTATACATTGGAGTCAGTCTCATCCCAAGTACCAACCCAATCTGTAACATCACTTGATAATTTAAAACGGACCCAGCATGGAGAAGAGGCTTTTACCTTTACGGAAAAAACATTTCCTGTTGAAAAATCAATTGCACGATCAAGCTGATAGTGAACTGAACTCCAACCTCCTGTTTCTTGTGATTTATTGTACTGAAGAATAAAATTAGTACTATCATCAGAATCAATAACTTCATCAACATTAGCAATTGTCCCATCTTCACCATATAATTCAATAAGAGTAGTAAGATCATCATCACCCTGATGATCATCATAGGTGACAAATGTTGGAACAATAACGTCCTCAGTTGAAAAAGTACCAAAAGCACTATTAATTGCTTCATTTTCTCCACTATAAGATGTTGTATTTTCTTTTAAACCATACCAGTATGTTAGGTTAGGATTTAATGGTTCTATTGGAACAATATGAAATGCTAAGCCATCTTCAGAGAGGGCAACTTTGATTGGTACTATATCACCAGCTTGATTATTTTTACGTAACTCAACATGATTTCCAGGTTCAGTTATATCCGTACCATCTAAATTAGTATATGCCAAACTCCCAATAATTGATAGAGTTGAAAAAATAGAAATTTCTGCAGATCCATCATCTGGAATTAGTGCAGTCACACCTTCAGGGGGAGTATCTCCTTTGTGAATATCATCAAAATAATAAACATCGCCAGCTGTAGAACCTCCTGACTTATCCCTATCAAAATATATTTGAACTCTATTGTGGTGAGTTGCTTCAAGAGCACTAAAATTATAAACAAGCTCAACCCACTGATTAGTTTCTTCAACCAAAATATTCTTAACTCCCGACGGATTATTTCCCCAGTCAGGATTATTTTGTAATTGCATTCCTACAGTAACAGGTTTATCTACCCAAACCTTAACTCTGAAATATGGAGTAACGCCATAATCAAAAAAAGTAAGTTTAGACCCATTAACATCTCCATTTTCCAAGCCCTCATCTCCGCTAGGGACTGTATACAGACCCACTTTTTCAGAAATATTTATTCCTGATTTGTCGGGGTTATCAATCTTAGCAAATCCAGCACTTGAACCCCATGAAGTCCAAGTCGCATTAGTTTCTGGGGCTTCAAAATCAATAAGCATTTGATTTGATACCCTTTCTTCAACAGTAAAAGTTGCGCTTTCGGCACTAACAGGAGTATCATCATTATATTTAATTGCTGTCTCATCAAATGAGATAAAATAAGTGCTTTCAAAATTAAATGATTCATCAGGGTCAACTGTAATATTATTTTTTTCTGAGTTGATAGAAGCATTAAATTCTAAACTGTTTCCTGATGAGTTGTTTTCCTTTAACGAAATTATTGATTGTAGAATTTCATTAGTTAATTCACTTGCATCAGAATTCATTAGACCCTTATTTGTATATATAGTAATATCAGTTGTCCTACTAACATTTGTTTCTTCATTTCCAGGAACAAAAGCCAATTGATTTGTTGTATAAGTAGCAGGAGTTGTTAAGTCGTCGACATAATATACATTTCCAGAAGCATTATTTGACCCTGAAAAAAATATACCATATTTGTTTAGAAGAATGTCATCTGTATCAAATTCTATACTAACCGAAACCCATTGGTTAAGAGTGGTTACTGAGGATTTGGCAATAGTGTTGTGCCCTCCCCAGTCTGAATCATTTTCTAATTTTATTGCAACATCTACCTCAACTGAAGTCCATACTTTTAGGGTTATTACATTATTATCTTCAGCATTGTAGTATTGTTCAATGTGCGGGACTCCACCAATTTGTTCAGCGTCTTTAATCATAGTAAGTTTGGCAACCCAAGCGGATGAGTTAATTGCATCTGGACTTGGGTTTTCTACACGCTGGGACTGTAGCTCCCCATTCCAATTAGATAAAACAATTGAGTTTTCATTTTCAAAGTCCTCCAATAAATCAGTCTGCTGAGCAGTGGCGTGAAAAACAAAAAAAGTGGCTACAATTAAAAAAAAGTTGTTCATAGTTAAATGTTATTATTAGAAATACAACATATGACTGTATATTTAAAGTTTACTAAAGTAAGTCTATAAAGTAAAATTCAAAAAAAAATCGCAGTTAATTTATAATTTTAACACATTGTGTTTCAATTATTTATCAAAATGATAAACAAAAAACCCCAAAACAAATCGTTTTTTTTAATTAAGTACAAAATTGTTTCATAAGCTGTTTAAATTATCAAAGCTTTTGATCAAAAAAAGTTTGCATTTAGGTCAAAAAATATTGCTGATTGTAAAATTTATAACTTAATCAGTTTTATTGTTTCTTTTAATTTTTCTGAACTAAGATTAATAAAGTAAATACCAGTTGGATAATAACTTAAGTCTAGCTTAATTTCATTTGACAATTTATTTGCCGTATGAAAAATATCGATTAACTTTTTACCATTAATATTGAATATGCGAATTGAAACGATATCGATTTCTGTGGGCAATGTTAAGCTTACATTCCCATTAGTTGGATTAGGGTAAAATTCTATTTTTTCGGAAATTTTAATTTCACATCCATTTTCATCTACAATTGAATCAGAGGGAGTATCGGGACATCTATCAATTTCATTTTCAACACCATCATTATCATCATCCTCAACTTTATCTATGCAGTTTTCTCCTACAGTGTATGAATAGTATTTAGTAACTGCAAGCCCACCTTGAAAAGCAAATTTACAGGCATAGCTCAATGACTCTCCATAGGTTTGATCTGCAAGAACAGCTCTGAATCTCTGTCCTTCAACATTAGACATGCTGGTTTCAGTAAAAGGAGATTCTTTCCATAGATAGGCTTTCAAGTCTTGTTTGTCATCTAGTAATTCAAATTCAATAATCACATCCGTTCCATCAGTCTCAAAGCGATATGTATAGCCAACTTCAAAAGACCCTTGTGTGGCAGTATCAGATTCTCCAGCACAAGCGGTGTTTTCAATCTCCTCAAGGGTAGTTACAGAGATGATTTTGGTTTCACTAGAAATATTGTCACTTTGATCTTTTACGCCAATGGTAAACTCATAGGTTGTATCAGGGCTAAGCCCATCCACAGTGATAGTTGTTTCAACCCCCGAACTTCCGATAAACGTCTCTGTGCTATTGTTTTGTGTAACACTAAATACGACTACCCCAGAATTGTCTTCTGCGCTTAACAAAAAGCTTGCAGAATTTGGTGTAGTTGAATCAAGACTTGCATTTAAATTTGTTGGAGCTTCTGTATCGGGCTCGCTATCTATGAGTTCCCCATATACTTCCACTTCAAACAAACTATAACCGTACTCAGTATTTCTTTCAGTCAAGTACAATCTTAAAAACCTTCCTTGCCCATTGACAACATGTTCCTCGTTTTCACCACGTCCTGATGAAACACTTGCCAAGGTTGTCCAGTTAGTATTATCCGTCGAGATTTCAATCTCATAAGCAAGGGCAGATGCAGTTTCCCAAAATAGAGAGATATTCTCAACGGCATAAACGCCCTGTAGGTCTATGGTTAGCCATTGTGGGTCTTGAAACAAACTCGACCAACGGGTATCGTAATCCCCATCGACAGCCAAATCACCAATGTGCGCATCTTCAACACTACTGGTAGTTACTGGCTTTTCAAAAGCAATGTTTATTTTTTCTAATGCAGTTATCACGACCGTATCATAGGCCTTTGCTCCCTCATTATCGGTAACTTCGAGTTGCAGTTCGTGAACGCCAACTGAAAAAGTTAGGGTTGGGGTACTTCCTGTTGCAATGACTTCGTTGTCTTTGAGCCATAGATAAGAGTGGATAGTTCCATCAGAGTCGCTGCTGGCTGACGCGTCGAGCTGAATGGTCAGTCGATCTAATCCTTCATTGGCATAACTTTCAATATCCTCTCCAGCATCAGCGATGGGTGCAGCGTTGTCCAAGCGTGCAACAAATACGGTTAACAAATCCGTAGCAGTCGAGCCGAAATTATCCGTTACAGTTAGTACAACTTCATGTGTTCCAACATTAAAAGTTGTGTTTAGAGTTTCTCCACTGCCAATATCTGTATCAGCTACAGACCAAAGATAGCTAACCAGTATTCCGTCAGGATCACTACTGTTGGATGCATCTAAGCTCACTTGCTCACTGCCGTTCGAATCCATGTCTTCAATAATCAAATCTTCACCGGCATCGGCAGTTGGCAATTGATTTACAATCACGGTTATCTCATCGGTATCATTCACTCCGTCATCGTCTGTGACTTTGAGGGTAACAAGGTGTTGCCCTAATGAAAAAACCTGATTGATTTCCACTTCTGTTCCAATGAGAGTGTCATCAACAAACCACGCATAAGACACGATGGTTCCATCATCATCTGTACTCCCTGAAGCATCAAGAACAATGAGTTTTTCACCATCCAAATCAGCATCGATTCCAAAACTATCAGAACCAGCATCAGCTACTGGAGGGCTGTTGTCAGGGTCAACGACAGTGAGTACAAATTGATCGACTCCTTGGTCTCCATCGTCATCAGTGACCGTGAGTTCAATAGTATATATTCCTGTCGAAAACGAAGATGTTAAAACAGTTTGTTGTGAAAAGACCTCTCCATTGGCTTTCCAGCGATAACTTTCAATTACTCCATCAGAATCTGTACTATTTGAGCCGTCAAAAGAAACCTCGACAAGATCATCGTCGTCGTCATCATTGATAACTTGATCATCACCTGCCACGGCAACTGGCTTGTTGTTGTCTGGGTCAATGACCGTAATCACCACTTCGTCTATCCCAGAACCGTTATCTTCATCCGTTACTTCTAAGGTTATGATGTGTACGCCAGTTGAAAGCTGTACGGTTGGATTAATCCCAGTGGCGATGACAATGTCATTTTCAGACCAGCTAAAACTCACAATTGGGGACGCAACCTCTTCAGATAAAGAGCCGTCCAAGGCCACACTCGCAATGTCATCCCCGTCATCATCTTCTATACTTTGATCGGCACCTGCATTGGCAATGGGCGATAAACCACCATTACTAATTGTGATGAGCACCTTATCGCTTGCTTGTCTTCCTTCCGCGTCGGTAACAGTCAGGGTTGCGGTATATACCCCTCTGTCAAGTTCGATTGTCACAAGTGGACTCGTTCCAACCACCTCCTCGTCAATTGTCCATTGATATGAGCTGATTTCACCAGTATGATGAGCGCTAGAAGAGCCATCGAGATAAACAAGCTCTTTCCCATCTTTATCTTCGTCCAACTGAAAAATATCAGGGCCTGCATTCGCAATGGGGCCGTCTTCAAAACCGACTTCACCATAGCCATTCCATTTAAATACCCTGACATAATCGATAAGCATTTCCCCTGGCAAAACTGCAGTAACCTGACTGTTTTGTAAGGCATCTGTGAAATTTCCACCAACTGCGAGGTTCATCACAAAGAAAAAAGGCAAGTGAAACTCTTCAGCATCGCCTCCAAGAGGAAAGGGACCTGTATAGAAATCGTACTCTTGACCTTCGTCCACAACAGTCAATCGAATTTCGTTGGGGTCCCAGTACATTCGATAAGTTAAAAAGCGATTGGTCAGTGTGGTAGAAGACCGATACGGCTTTGTGTAATATTTATCATAAGCAATACTTGCAGCGCAGTTTTGGTTATCGCCAGAGCAAGAATCATCCGAATAAAAAATGATATTTCCACCAACGACATCATTTTCAGTTGCGCCTTCAAAGCCTTCATCAGTAAGGGCTTGGTTTCTGTAGCCCATTTCCATCATGTCAATCTCACCAGATTTTGGCCATCCCACTTCAGATAAGTTGTTGCCCAATAGCCAAAAGGCAGGCCATAGACCCGTTGACAAGTCATAAGGCACTTTGATTCTGGTTTCCACCAAGCCGTACTTCACGGATAAATTTCCTTCAGTTTTTAAACGTCCTGAAGTAAATGCTTTTCCATTTTGTTCTTCACGTCGTGCCTCAATCACGAGTGCGTTATTGTTGTCTTCATTGTCTATGTGTTTAATGGAAATATTGTCCGCACTGTAGCTTTGCAGTTCTTGATTGCCCCAACCGCAAAGGTCTTCTTCACAACCATCACCTTCTTCGGGAACCCAAATATCTTTATCCCACGTATCAAAATTGTCTTGCCATATCAATTCTCGAATGTCAATTTTGGCATAATCTACAGACACATTTCCCTGACTGTCTTCAACTTTGAGTTGAATGTTGTGCACGCCAGTAGACAGGGAGAGTTCGGCAATGGCATCTTGTGAAAGCACGACGCCATTTTCACTCCACTCATAAGAAACAATAGACCCGTAGCTTGACGAGCTATCGAGGGTTACCGTCTCCATCCCATCTTGGTTTAAGTCTTCTTTTACGATATCTTTTCCTGCATTTGCCAAAACAGAGCCACCTGAAAAAGAGACTTCCCCTTGTCCTTTCCATTCTTTCACCCGAACATAATCGATATAGAGTTTGCCCGGCAATGGTGCAGTGATGTCATCAGCATCATATAACCCAGTAAAGCTTCCGCCTACCGCCAAATTAAGCAAGAAATAGTAGGGTTTTGTAAAGGCCCCTTCATTGGGTCCAATCGGAAATGGATTGGTATATAAATCGTGTTCGGTATTGCCATCCACAACGGTCAACCGAATTTGACTTTCATTCCAGTACATTCGATAGGTAACAAATCGATTGTTAAGCGCGGAGCTTGGGGTGTAGGGTGTGGTGTAGTACTTGTCAAAGGCGATACTTGCCGCACAGGTGGGGTTTTCAGTATCACAAGCGCCGCTAGCATACCAAAGGAGATTGGCACGAACAAAATTGTTGGCCGACCCTGAAAAGCCCTCTGCTTGTCGCTCACTGGCAGCGTGCCCCATCTCCATCATATCGATTTCCCCACAGTAAGGCCAGCCCACTTCGCGGTGGTTGATGCCCAATAGCCATGCTGCTGGCCAAAGCCCATTGGAAACATCAGGAGCTTTCATACGCACCTCAACTACACCATATTTTATGGCAACCTTGTTTTCGGTTGTTACCTTTCCGGATGTGAACTCACTATTGCCAACATTCTCTTTTTTTGCTTCTAAGACCAAGGCATAATTACCAGGTTCGCTATCGATTTCTTCAATATATACGTTATCTTCCTGATAACTTTGCAGTTCAAAATTGCCCCAACCGCAAAGGTCTTCTTCACAACCATCTCCAATGTCAATATTCCAGTAGTCTGGGTTTAAACTTTCGAAATTGTCTTCCCAAATGACATTTCCAATTTCATTGTCGCCTACAGTTACTTTAAGGGTATCAGTGCTTGAATTGCCTTGCTCATCGCTCACAACCAGAGTAAATATATGTGTACCAGCATTCAAGCTAATCTCATGGGTTTTGGTTGTTGCAACCACGTTGCCATCTAATGACCATTCATAAGATGTGATTGGGCCATAACTCCCAGAGGCATCGAGTGTGATAGGTTCATTTTCAGGAACGGTTTTATTTGCTCCAGCATTGGCCATGACTTGGTCTGCGCCAAATACTTCTCCTCTACCATTCCACTTTTTGATACGAACATAGTCGATATACATTTTTCCAGGTAACTCAGCCGTGACTTGCGATGAGTTGCTCGCATCTGTAAAATTTCCGCCAACAGCTAGGTTGAGTAGAAGATAAAATGGTTTGGTAAAAGCAGAGGATTTTCCGCTAATGGGGAAAGGGCCGGTATATAAATTTTGCACATTTCCATTGTCATCAACCGTGAGTCGGATTTGTTCTTCATCCCAATACATTCTGTAAATCATAAACCGATCGGTTAGTGTCTCAGAAGTATGATAGGGCTGATTGTAATACTTATCGAAAGAAATACTCGCAGCGCAGGTTTGGTTATTATCAGCACATGCATCTTCATCATAAAAAATCAAATTTCCCGCTACAAGATTATTTTCATTTGCGTTAGGAAATTCCTGTTCGTTTCGAAAAGAGGTATTATGCCCCATTTCCATCATATCGATTTCACCGCAATAGGGCCATCCATCTGCTGCTTGGTTGGTTCCGAGTAGCCATGCTGCAGGCCATAGTCCTTTGGACAAATCATCGGGCACTTTGATTCGAAACTCGATCATCCCATATTTTACGGCAAGATTATTTTTGGTAGTTACTTTACCAGAAGTGAACGAGCTATTCCCAGAATTTTCTCTTCGAGCCTCGAGGACAAGTGCATAGTTCCCAGGCTCTCCAGCAATTTCTTCGATATAGACGTTCTCATTTTGGTAAGACTGCAGTTCGAAGTTACCCCAGCCACAAAGACCTTCATTGCATCCATCCCCTTGATCGATATTCCAGACTGTGGGATCTAGGGAGTTAAAGTCATCCTGCCAAATGATATGACCAGTTTGAGAAAATACAGTGGATTGTGTGAGGAAAAACGCCGCAGCAAAAAATAACGGTTGAGAAAAATTTGATTTCAACATTAAGTTTATATTATTTAGCTTTTTTTGGGATTTTAAATTCTTACAATAATGAAAAATACCATAAATTATTTTTAAAATAATTTACATAACAATTAGTTTTCCAATAAATTGATTTTGATTTTCTTGCAATTGAATCAAATAGATCCCTTTAGTTAATTTTGAAATGTCGAGATCACCTCGTACCCGCTCT
>Ga0213865_10000963_pt1 | contig 19002 bp, 10 predicted proteins | sample PICome_6_FD_160100 | JGI IMG/M metagenome (GOLD analysis project Ga0213865, IMG submission 160100) | Coastal seawater microbial communities near Pivers Island, North Carolina, United States - PICO282 | ecosystem: Environmental > Aquatic > Marine > Coastal | place: USA: North Carolina...
AGAAACAATTTAAACTTTGTAAAAGGAGACCATACCTTCACGGTCGGTGTTTCTTATGAGAAATTTGAATTTGATAATTCATTTAATTTAGGTGCTTATGGCGCACAAGGCGTGTTCTTCCCTACTGCAGATATCCAATCGTTTAGAGATGCAGCAGGTGATCCAGCAGCAGAAGCAGGATTAGTAGCATTTTATCAAGGTTTATTTAACGATGCTATTGCTGCAAACAGTTCTTTGAATGCAGCAGGTTTAGGAAATCCTGGAGGATGGGCATTAGCAGAGACTAACGTTGGTCAATTGGCTTTTTATGCCCAGGATGAGTGGAATGTTACTGAAGATTTTAAATTGACTTATGGAGTTCGTTTTGATAGACCATTATATTTTGATACAGCTACAAAAATACAAGAGAACATAGATAGAAAAGGTGGTGTGTTTAATCCAGCTGATTTTTCAGGAGGTACTTACCAACCAACTATAGATTATTTTGATCCTGAAACGGGAGAAATGGTTAACCTAGATTCTACAACCTTACCATCAAATAGTTTATTGGTTTCACCAAGACTTGGATTTAATTGGGATGTTAATGGCGATAATAAAACGCAGATTCGTGGTGGAACAGGATTATTCACAGGTCGTTTTCCTTTTGTTTGGTTAGGTAACCAAGTACAAGGTGTAGATTTCTTCTTTTATCAAGTTGTAGATCCTGACTTTAAATGGCCACAAGTATGGCGCACAAATTTAGGTGCTGATCATAGATTTGAAAATGGTCTTACCTTAACTGCTGACCTTTCATACACAAAAGATGTAAATGGTGTCCATGTACAAAATTGGGCATTAGATGATCCTTCTGGAACTTTACAAGGTGTTGATAACAGACCGGTCTACGAAGCTTCTGATATTGCAACAAACGAATTTGGTGGGCCAACAAATGCCTATGTATTTACAAACTCGGATAAAGGTAGAATTTGGAATGGTACGTTGAAAGCCCAAAAGACATTTGGTGATGGTTTCTATACTAGTTTAGCTTACAACTATTTAAATGCTAAGGATGTTAACTCCATAGAAGCAGAAATTACGGGTGATGCTTTCGCTGGAAATGCAATTTCTGGTAACGCTAATGATGATGTATTATCTTATTCTAAGTATGGCGATACACACCGTTTTATTGGTGTAGGATCAAAGAAGTTTGAATATGGAGATGGCAAATTTGCCACCACAATTTCTACGTTTTTTGAATATGCTAGAGGTGGTAGATTCAGCTATACTTATGGAGGTGATATCAATGGTGATGGATCTAATTTTAATGATTTATTGTACATACCTACAAGTGGTGAAGTGCAACAAATGACGTTCTCAGGTCCAGGACAGGCGGAGGCTTTCGAATCGTATATTCAACAAGATGATTACTTAAGCGAAAATCGCGGTAGCTATGCTGAACGCTATGGAGCACTCTCACCATGGAGAGGGCGTTGGGATATTAAAATCTTACAAGATTTTAATTTCAAAATTGGTGAGAAGACACACACTTTACAGTTTAGTGCAGATGTACTGAATGTTGGTAATTTAATCAATAGTAAATGGGGTGTTGTAGAGGTGCCAAATAGTATACAACCAATAGGTGTATCTGTAGATGCTAATAACGACCCAACGTATACTTTTAATGGTAATCTAACAGAAACTTTCAGTGCGGATGTAAGTCTATTGTCAAGATGGCAAGCACAATTCGGAATTAGATACATATTCTAAAAGTTATACAGCTTTATTTATTACATTTGCGCTCTTATTTTTAAGGGCGCTTTTTTTATGAAATATACCAGACTTACAAAAGAACAGTTTGAAGAATTGCACCAAGAATTTATCAATTTTTTGGCGACACAGTCCATTACGGCTGATGAGTGGGAAGATTTAAAGAAAAACAAGCCCGAATCTGCAGAGCAGGAACTAGATGTGTTTAGTGACTTAGTTTGGTTTGGTGTGTTGAGTAAAGTTGAATATTTAGAGCATATCTCACCTCAACACATACATTTATTTAAGTGTAAAGAAAAAAACATGCACCTCATTGCTCTGAAATTAAAACATGACCAGGTGGACTTAACAACAACAGAAGGGTTTCAATGGTTGCGTGATAATCTATTATCTAATGATATAGAATTCTTTAATGCGAACAAAGATTATTCTGACGACAAGCACTTAGATATTTTCAAGCTTATTCAATCAGGTGCCAATATCACCAAAGGTGAATTATTTCAGTATTTCGAAAAATTAATAGGTCAGTAATTGTATTACTCGTAGCGTAAAGACTCAATTGGATCTAATTTGGCCGCTTTTGTAGCAGGATAAAGCCCAGAAATAACAGCCACAATAAACGCTATACTTGTAGCCCAAATCATTGCAACCCATGGAGTGGAGAACTGCAAACTAAATCCAGATGCAACTGCCCAGCCGATTAAGATACCTAGTAATATTCCTAATAAACCACCTAATTGACCAATAATAATGGTTTCCATAAAAAATTGAAACGCAATGGTTCTGCTTTTTGCACCTAAAGCTTTGCGCACTCCTATTTCTCTTGTTCTTTCCGTAACTGAAACCAACATGATGTTCATTAAAGCTATAGTCGAACCAAAAATGGTTATAATACTAATTATCCAAGCGGCTATATAAAGTGCAGCTGTGTTTTCAGCAACTCGATTAAGAAGATCGTCACTACGTTCTATCCCAAAATCATTATCTTCTACTGGGTTTAGCCCACGTATGTTTCTAAAGGTTAAAATTGCATCATCCTGGGCCGCTTCAATCATATCTTGCTTATCAACCTTGATACTTAAACCATAGTTTATTCTTGGGTTGGTAAAAATTGATCTTGCCTTTTGTATTGGTATAATAGCTCTTAAATCTTGATTATTTCCAAATGTGGCACCTTTTTCCTTTAGTACTCCTATGATTCTGAATTTTGAACCTCTAACACTAATTACCTTATCAATAGGGTTTTCTTCAGGAAATAAAGCTTTTTGCAAGTCGCTTCCAATAACAGTAACCGCATTACTGTTTTCAATATCAAATACATTAAGGGATCGTCCGTTCTCTACTTCAAGTCCAGAGTTTTCTATAAAATTTTCATTTGCACCCAAAATAGTTACTTCGGGATCAGTCTTAATATTTTCATATTTAACCTCTGCTGAAATGGTACCAGTAAAAACTACAGCAACCTTTGTAAATGGATAGTTATAGTTATCTTCAAATTCCTTTACATTTCTATAATTGATAACAGGGTTTAATTTCTGGCGCTCTCTACTGCTTTGACGTTGCGCTGTAAACTCATAGCGTTGAATGTTAAATGTATTGGATCCCATGGAAGAGAAATTACTAGAAATTGTATTTTCTAATGCTGATACACCACTTAAAATACCAACAAGGGCCATAATACCAATGGCAATAATTAATACAGTTAAGACGGTTCTTAAAAGTTGACTTTTTATCGAGCCAAAAGCAATCTTAACATTTTCTCTTGCTAATGAAAACATAGAATTTCTCTAATAGTTGGGTTGTTTACAAGTATAAGACTACTGAAACAGCATAAAGTTACTATAAAATCAAAATATCTTGGTTATGCCTTTAAAATTTATAATATTTTTGTGAAAAATTAATTGAGAATATGGCTCAAAAACCAAGTATCCCTAAAGGAACAAGAGATTTTAATGCAACTGAGGTAGCAAAGCGAACTTATATCGTAGATACGATTAAGAATAAGTTTGAGGTTTTTGGTTTTCAACCAATTGAGACTCCTAGCTTTGAGAATTCCGATACCTTAATGGGAAAATATGGAGATGAAGGTGATCGATTGATTTTTAAGATTTTAAATTCAGGAGAATACCTCAAAAAAATATCAGATGATTATTATTCATCAAAATCAGAGCAAAAACTAACACCGAGAATTTCAGAAAAGGCACTTAGGTATGATTTAACTGTACCTTTTGCGAGGTATGTAGTTCAACACCAAAATGAAATAGAGTTTCCTTTTAAACGCTATCAAATTCAACCTGTTTGGAGGGCAGACAGACCTCAGAAAGGACGTTTTAGAGAGTTTTACCAGTGTGATGCTGATGTTGTTGGATCTACATCATTATTTCAAGAGATTGAGTTTATTCAGCTTTATGATGTAGTATTTGACGCTTTAAACCTTAAAGGTGTAACCATTAAAATAAATAACCGCAAAGTTTTATCTGGTATCGCTGAGGTTATTGGTGCAAAAGATAAACTTATTGATTTTACGGTTGCTTTAGATAAACTAGACAAAATAGGTAAAGAGATGGTCAAAGCAGAAATGCTAAGCAAGGGAATTTCTGAGGAGGGAATTGCAAAACTTCAGCCATTGTTTGAACTAACTGGTGACTTTGGAGACCAAATTAAAAGTTTAAAAGCTATTTTAAGTAATTCAGAAGAGGGATTAAAGGGTATTGAAGAACTTGAGTTTATCAATAAAGCTACTGCTGAATTCAAACTTAAATCTGCCAAACTGGAACTTGATGTGACACTGGCACGTGGGCTCAATTATTACACAGGTGCCATATTTGAGGTTTCTGCACCAGAAGGAGTTAAGATAGGTTCAATAGCAGGTGGAGGTCGCTATGATGATCTTACAGGTATTTTTGGACTGAAGGATATGAGCGGTATTGGTATTAGTTTTGGATTGGACCGTATTTATTTGGTACTTGAAGAATTGGGCCTGTTTCCTAATACCATAACAGCATTTACAAAAGTATTATTCATAAATTTTGGTGAGACGGAAGCCATGGCTTGTCTAAAGGCTGTTACAAAACTCAGAGAATTTGGTATTAAAGCCGAGTTGTATCCTGATAAGGCTAAAATGAAAAAACAGATGAATTATGCTAATCGCAGAAATATACCATTTGTTGTTTTAGTTGGTGGTGAGGAGTTAAAAACAGAAACCTTTACCTTAAAAGATATGAATAAAGGTTCGCAGGAATCTATAACTTTTAATGAATTGCTAGAAAAAGTTAATTAATAAAAAAACCCTGACATAATTATCAGGGTTTTTTGAGGTTAAGATTTAAGATTTGGGGCAAAATTATTTTACCAGGACTTTTTTAGTTGATACCGAACCGCTTGCAGTATACAGCTTAATGATATAAGTTCCGGTACTTAAATTCTCAACGTCATATTCAGAGTAACCGCTCTCTGAAATATTTTCTAACTGTTTTACCAACTGTCCCATGATATTGAAGAGTTCAATTGAAGTCACCTCAATAAGGTTGGGATTAATCAGTACAATTTTTTCTATGTCGTTAGAGTAGACAACGTCTAGGGTTTTGTTTTCTTGATCGTCAATACCGAGCAGGTTATTTGTGCCAAATGTAATTTCGAAACGATCTTGATACTCACCTTCGTTTAGGAAAATCGAGTAATCGCTTTCCCTAAGATCGTGGTAGATTTCCAGTACCTTGTCGTGTAGATATATGTCAACATCACTGGGTACGTTCTCCAGCTTGTCAATGGTTATGGTATTGGTGCCATCTGAATCGGTCTTGACACCCAACGGATACACCGTATCAACGTTTGCCTCGCTGTTGGCCTGTACCATATATGCCTCATCGTTTATGATCCAGTACATATCATCTATCTGTTCTTCGCTAAGAACGGCATCATAGGCCCAATCCACGCCTTCGGTAGTATTTTCGTCTATAGTAAGCAAAAGTTGTCTATGAACGGTATTAACCGAGTTGAATCCTATTCTGAACTTCATTCTATCGTCAGAGGTTTGGTTGTCACTAGAGTTCTGTGCAGACATGTTTCTTACGAATACGGACGATGCACTGCCTTCTTTCTGGAATACGCGCTGACCGTTGTTAAAGTTAATTGTTCCCGAGTTTTCGGCTAAGACGAAGAACCCTTGACCAACAGGTATGTATCTTCCCGGCAATTTGGTAGGTGTTCCGCCAGTACCGACATCAGGATCGTTCGTTCCCATAGATGCGGCGGCAACGGCACCAGAGTAATTATAGGTAGCGTAACCACCTTGGTATTGTTGTAGTACGTGAGAACCGCCTCCCCAATGTTCCCAGAAGTAGAGCGTACCGCTCAATAACGGGTCAGTTTCAGGATTAGAGCCTGGGTCTATATATTCCAGTTCAGGTCCGTTGTCCCTTATAAACTGATCGGCATCGATGGCAGAGGCGTATGGGTTACCTACTAGGTAATTGTTGCCTGCAGTTATTGTTAGGTTAATATCTCCATTATTAGGTTTTCCTAGATATACATAGTTTTGCTCGTCTAATATAGCACCGGTACCAGGTCCTTTCATTGTAAATCCTTCACCTGCTTTAAGGGATCCTGTGCTTCTTACGTGCTGCCATAACGAATAGTCATCAGCTGTCTGATTTGAAAACTTCCAAATCCAGTAATCTGCTATGGTTACAGGATTTGTAGCAGCGCCGTTATACCCTGAGCTAGTGAAGTTTACAGCGTTGTTACCGTCATAGAATATATCTTGCAGTGTATAGCTATAGTTGTTGGTGGCGATATCCGTTTCTCCCACAGGAGCGGACCAGTAGTTATAGGTAAAGGTATCGGCGGTACCTTGCTGGTCTCTTTCCAGTTCGCCGTTTACGGCAACTAAAAGATCAGAATCTTCTTCCTGGATCAGCTGAGACTCACCTTCAAGGTCTAACTTGCCTGTAAGGCTTAGGTAATGCGATATATTGATACCGTTACCTGTATCAGTACTGTTGTCACCATCAATGGTCAATTCATTAGCATCTACGTACAATCCTAGAACCGTTCGAACATCGTTATTGCCTGCTGGTAGAGATGAATTATCCATGGTAATATCGTGTGATGTCCTAACGATATTCCAGTCTACCGTAATTGTATTGTCAACAATTGATGTTGTGCCTGGTAAGGCAATGACATCACCATTAGCCCAAGTAGCATCTAAGTCCCAATTACCATTCTGAGTTGACTCGTATGGGAGCGGTGTCGTTTGTCTGTCTACGGTATCCAAGTTTCTTAATGCGCCTTGATTATTATTACCAGACGCATCATCAGTATTGGTATAGGTGTAAATACTCATCGGATAATATCCTGCCAAGTCAGACCAAGGGATTGCATTTGCATCATTTCTCGCAATAGAGGTTGGTAATTCATTACCCATTACTTGACCGGAATTATCCGATATTTCTTGATTCATTACAAAGCGCAGTTCGTCAGCTGAAAGTGCAGAATCCCAAACTCTGACTTCGTCGATATTTCCTCTAAAGAACTGTGTAGGCGCGTTTTTACCTGCTGCTGCAATATAGAAGTTCTCGTCCGTAGCTACTGGAGCTGTCAAATTTCCAGAGTTATCTTCAACACCGTCAATATATAATGAGATACGAGTGCCGTCATAAATAGCGGCAACTTCGTGCCACTCATCATCAGGAATACTTGTATTGGATATTAAACTTTGATCAGAGCCATTTTTCCAAATAATTTCAATTCTGTTGTCGTTTAATATTCTCAAATCATACCCTTGTGTAAATGTTACGTCTCGTTTAGAAACAATTGAAGCTGTTCCGGTATCAGCTGCATCTCTTTTAATCCAAGCAGAAATTGTAAACTCAGCAGGATTAAGATCTAATCGGTCATCAACATCAATATAGTCCACTGTACCGTCAAAATAAACAGAGCGTTCAGCAACTACTTGAGGTGCATAGCCAAAGGTGACGTATTTTGTGCCATCGAAGTCATAAGAGGTTTCAAGGTTGCCGTTACCATCAGATGTCATAACGCGATAATCTGCCGTAGGATCAAAAACACCTGTATCTGAGATAAACATATAGTAATGTCCTGGAGGTGTTGTATTTCTAATCGCATTTTCTGGGATACTGATTTTGACTTCTGGTATATCGCCACCGGTTTCATTGAACTTCCACGTACGTTGCATTGCTGTAAATGATACGTTTGTTGTTAAAGCAGGTGTACAACCTGCACTCATATTTACTGTAATTGTAGAGGCTGCTAGGTCAAGGTCAGTACCGTCATTTGCCCATACCAAGAATTCTTTATCCTCTAAGGACGTTGCATTTAAGTCTTTATTTTCTTTATTAGTGTCATAAATATCAGTAAGCCCTACGGTTAGAATGCCTTCAATAGGTCCTGTACCATCAACGGCATCATTTATACTACTGGATTGTTTTTGGTTTAATTCAGAGGCATCGTCCCTGCCAATACCGGCAACATCATAATTATAGGCCCCACCATCTTCAGATTGGTCCCAAATTACGGTACCGTCACTATTAACATAGTCTTGCGATGTACCATTAATACCAAGCGTAATACCATATTTTATTGCTAGATAGGATTGAATTCTGTTTCTGGCCTGAGTGGCATCACCGTCATTTTGAGTTGAAGAGTAGGTAATAACCTCTGCAATTCTGCCATCAAAACTACCATTCCAGTACTGGCTTCGGCCTAACCAGTATCTGGTATTACTAATAGACGCAAAATCTGGTAAATCGTTCGATGTATTGGCTATAGAATTATTATTAAGAAACATGTCCATATTAGTTACTGAAGCGTTATCTCTTATATTGATAATTCCGATTTTATTGTAATCATTTGTTCCAGAGGTGTCAGATCTGCCATAGCCATTACTTCCTGATGTTGTGCCAATACAATATGTAAAATATTCTCCAGAAAAACGTTGTGTATAATTTCCATAACCAAATCCCGTAACATCTTCGTTTTGTGTATTATCTTCAACAGGATCCGAACTTGTGAAGGTATCTAAAGGGATCATGCCTGTGGTAATCGTTGGATCTGGCATAATAACAACGAACATATCAGTACTGTTAAAGCCTCCTGTTCCTGTTAATTCGTCTCTACTTCCATCGCTAATTATATAAGTTAAATCACGATTTGCAGTGTTGTTATTATTTTCGAATTCAATAACAGGGTTAAAATTAAAGTTTTTAGTAGAATTATCTCTATATACGGGTTCTAATCCGGATACCATTGTAGAGGCATGGTTTCCTTTACCATTATCAAACCATTCTGAAACTAGAGCACCGTCTATATCCTCTTCAATACCATCAATCATGTTTGCTTTGAGCCATAAATCTAGATTTGAAGTAACACCGCCGGGACCATGGGTTGGGCTATTATAAATAGTACCTTTTATTGTAATGTTATCAATATAAACTTCATCATCATTTGCACTGGCATTACATCGTATTCTAAATCGAGAAATTGTAGATGCTGGAAATGTGTATTCACTACTTTTAAGAGTTACTATTTTAGAGTAAAAAATGGGACTAGATGTCGTTTCAAAATCTGCACTTTTTGCGCTAATAGAACCTCCTTCGAATACCTGTACTGTTGTCCATGTACTACCGTTATCATCACTATATTCAATCATGAATTCTTCTGTGTCTTCAACACTATTTGGAGCAAAGAAGAATTTAAAATCAACTTTATCATAATCTGACAAATCGAATGCCTGAGAGTCAAAAGATGAAGCTGATCCTGTGGCATCGTCGTCTCTTACCCTGAGACTGTAATTACCTTCGTACGACCATGTGGAATTATTAACTCTTGAGGCATCCGCACCCCCCGAACTCCAGCCGTCCAAGCCACTTTCTAAATCAGTGGAATGTAATAATACAGTCCCTGGACCAGGTGGTGGTGGGCCTTGCGCTTTGATATGATAAGGCATTGTCAGAATGACAAGGAATACCCATAGCAAATTTAGAACTATACGGTTCATTAGCGGTTAAATTTAGATTTGGGACTAAATCTGATACAATAATAGAATATAAATCTATAAAATGCAAAAAAAATCGATGAAATACATACGTAAAATGTAAATATATGAATATCAATTATTTAATTTTTATGAATTTTAGAGAAAATAATAAACAAAAATCAAGAAAGCTCTAGAAATGTGAAGCTAATTAAAGAAGATTTTATCAAATTTTTATTTTATGCCAAATACCGTCTGCATCTAAATAAAAACTTCCAATATGGTTAAAATTGCATTCTTCTGGTGAAATTATTGAAAGGAAAGTGGAGTCATTTTCTCTTATATAAAGATGATAATTTTCACCCACTACAGGTTCAAAATTAAAGGAAGCACTATATACCAAATTGTTATACTCATACTGTTCCATCATTTTATCATATTCAGATTTGAGTTCATTGTACTTGGCCTGTATATGCTTATTGACCTTATTAATATTATTGGTTTTCCAAGCAATGGAATCTGTTGATGTGATAACAGGCGCGACCAAATCAGTGGCATAAGGCTTTATATTTGCCTCATAACGTCCAGTTTCAGTATTAAAGACAACTTGATCTGGTTTCTTTTCTTTTTTCAATTTACACAGTAATTGCATTGTTGTCGTGCAAAGTTAAGTAATACAATTACAACTGTCGATAGCTTTAATAATTTCTTATGAAGCAAAAATTTTGGAATACTAGTTCAGTTAATGCTGTTTTAAAACTAAAATTAGCTAGTCTGGTTATCGTAAAATCCGTATAATCATCGAAAAAAAACCTTGTGCATTGCTCATTTTGTCATAATTTAAGTACATTGAAGCGCTTCATATTGTTCGTTATTAAAGTATTATGCCTAAAATTAAATATAACCTACTCGCTCTAACATTCCTCTTTCTTTTTGGATGTATTGGGGCTTTTAATCTCGCTAGACGTGTCATATCAGACGCAGAATTCAGGCTTAATATTTCTGAAATCATTGCTTTGCCACCTAGTGCAACGATCTCTGGAACGGCCACTGCTTGCTTAAACGAAACACCTTTACCACAGATCACCTTTACAGGATTAGGAGGTGATATACCTTACACATTTGTTTATACGGTTAATGGTGGCCTGGATCAATCGGTTACAACAAATGGTAACGATAGCTCAGTTTCAATTGATGTAAATACAAATATTTCTGGTGATTTTGTTTATGAACTTATTTCAGTAACTGATAACAATAACGATATTCAATTAGTTAATGGACAAGCAACAATTACAGTTGCAGAACCACCAAATGTCACGTTCATTTATGCGGATACGGGGTGCTCTGCTGATACTGTTATTTTCACATCAAGTGTTAGTGGCGCCGAACCCTTTTCATATAATTGGTCATTTGGAGATGGGAATTTTTCTCAAGATGAAAACCCTGAGCACATTTTTGATGCTTTAGGCTGTGGATTTTCTAATTACACTGTAGAATTAACAGTTACAGATAATAGCGGATGTACAAATACATTCTCATCTCAAATAAATTTGCAACAACGTCCAAACTTGAGTTTTGAGGATTTAAATGCAGGATTTGGTACACCATTTGATAATTGTGGAAACAATACGGTTGACCCTACCTATACTATTAATGTTGGTAACACATCAGTTTCAACAGGTTGCATTATGAGCTATGATGTAGATTGGGGAGATGGTAATACGGCGTCTAATATTACTTTTCCAATTGAACACACTTATTCTGATATTGGATCATATTTTATGACTTTTACAGGAAATAGCGATTCGGGTTGTGACGCAACAAAAACTATATTAGTAAGAAATTCTAGCAACCCTGTTGGAGCAATTATATCACCAGGTAATACAATTGGTCTTTGTGTACCAGTTGATGAAATTGACTTTGCTATAGGATCCTGGGGTTTAAATCCTCCAGATACAGTATATAATATTGATTATGGCGACGGAACAGAAATTCAAATCTCTCAAGACGAACTTATAGCAGGTACGGTGAATTATGACCCATCAAATCCTGAATTATCAGATCCTTTTCCTATACCTCATGAATATACGGTATCGAACTGCCCGGAGCCAAATTATACAATTACAATGGTCATAGAAACCTCCTGTGGTGAAACTATTCTGACGGCCGGTCCTATCATAGTTTTAGAACAACCTGTAGTTGATTTTGAATTTAATAATCCAGGATGTGTAAATACTCAAATTCAATTTACAAATAATTCTACTGGCGGATTTAGTTCTAATTGCTTATCTGTTGGAAACCATTTATGGGATTTTGGAGATGGAACTACTTCAAACCTTCAAAACCCTTCACATATTTATCCGGCCCCTGGCAATTATACAGTCACCTTGCAAGAGTCAAACATCTGCGGTGTTTCCATTCCGGTACAAAAAACTATTTGCATAAACCCACAACTTGAAGCCAATTTTGTATTAGACAACAACACAGGATGTATACCTTTTGAGCTGAATGCGACTAATACAACCGATTTATCACAAACTTGTGGTGATGACACTTATTTATGGAGTATTATTTACATTAGCGATTTTTGTGGTACTGTGCCTTCGTGGTCTTTTACAAATGGAACTGACGAGACTTCAGAAAATCCTTCATTTCAATTTAATAATGCAGGATTATATCAAATAACCATGACGGTCACAAATTCTTGTGGCGATGACTCAACTACTGAAATTATTGAAGTGAAGCAACCTCCAGAGTCGAATTTAATTAGTATTCCAGATTCATGTGGTCCAACCTCAATAAATCCAGTAGCAACAATATCAGCCTGTTCACCAGAGTCTGAAACGATTTATAATTGGTCATTTCCAGGAGGAATACCTGCATCATCAGATCAGTTAAATCCTGGTCTTATAACCTATACCTCAGTTGGAGATTACACAATAACATTTGAAATTACTACTAGTTGTGGTACTTCAACAAGTACAGAGGTCTTCTCTGTAAAAGAAGTTCCAGAGGTAACAAATACAGATATAAACCAAACAATTTGTTCTAATACCATTTCTGCAGAAATTAGCCTTGAGTCTAATCTGGTAGGAACAACCTATACTTGGAATGCAAACAATCCAATTGGGTTAACAGATTATATACCTTTTGGTGATTCAGATTTAATTCCTGCACAAATTCTTCAAAACAACACAGATACAGATATAACACTTACCTACACTGTAATACCTGAGAATAATGGTTGCCAAGGTCCACCTGTAAATTTTGATATTATAATAGAATCTACACCAGTTATTATAACGCAACCTGAATCTAATGATTGGTGTTTAAATGAGGTCCCAGATGATTTAAATGTAAGTTTTCAAGGATCCGGTTTACCCGATTATCAATGGTATGAAAATACGTTAAATGATAATATTTCAGGAACACCAATTGTTGGTGCAAATAATGCCACTTATACACCTTCAACAGCATCAATTGGTACAAAATTCTATTACGTTATCATAACATTTCCAACAGATCAATGTAATGAGACAATTTCAGAGCCTGCAGAAATTACAGTTTTTCCAGTACCCTTTATTTCAGATAGTTCTTTTATAATTTCCATATGTAGTGATAGTAATTTTACTTATACACCAGATGCATCAAATGGTGATATAGTACCAGAGAATACAACCTATATTTGGCCTATGCCTGTAGTAGAACCCGTTGGAGCTATTTCTGGAATTAGTGAGCAGTTAACCCCAGTTTCATTGATTGAGCAAACATTAGTAAACACCTTAGCTATTGAAGCAACTGCCACTTACACAATTACTCCAATAACGGGAGATTGTATTGGCGAAAGTTTTGAAGTGGTTGTCGAGGTTAATTCGCCAATTTTACTTGATGCTACAGTGGCTAATGATCCCTGCTCAGGCACTAATGATGCTACAATTACTATTAACGGTATTACTGGTGGATCACCACCATATAATGTGCAGTGGAGTAATTTTGGTACAGGAGATGTTCAAAGTAATTTATCACCTGGTATTTACACAATAACAATTACAGATGCTCAAGATTGCGTTAGTGAATTCCCTTTTGAAATAGAAGATAGTCAACCCTTAACAATTGATTCAGTGATTAATCAGATGACTTGTGTGGGTGAAAATGACGGACAAATCCAACTCAATTTACAAGGGGGTATAGATCCTATTTCAGTAGTTTGGGAAGATGATCCTACAGCTGGTGTTGAACGCAATAATTTAGCACCCGGAACTTATTCTGTGACTATTACTGATGGCAGACCCTGTATAATTGAAGAAGATTACGTTATATATGATGTTTTACCTCTACAGATTTCTGCTATTGTAACGGATGCTTTGGACTGTGAAAACGCAAATAGTGGAAGCATTAACGTGTTAATTGAGGGTGGTACGCCGCCATTCTCATCAGTATGGTCAAATGGTGAAGTTACAGAGGATTTAAATAATCTAATACCTGGAGCTTACAGCGTGGAAGTTACAGATGCAAATGGATGTAATATCGAAGGTAGTTGGGATATTTATCGTTTTGAACCCCTTGTTCTAGATGTGGTAACACAAAGTGAAATAGAATGTGATACCAAATCTGTTGTGCAGACATTTGTAGCAATGGCAAGTGGGGGTGTACCACCATTTCAGTATACATGGTCTAGTGGCACAACAAGTGGAATAAACAACGAATTAATGATGACAGATCAAGAAGGTCTGGTCACCTTAGAAGTATTAGATGCTCAAGGATGTACAGCTAATTTTAGTTTGAATATTGATTTTCCAGAATTGGGTGACCCTGATTTTGATATCTCTTCCTTTGGGTTCTTGAATTTTGGTGTTTATTCCATTCAAGATCCAATAGAATTTACCAATACTGCTACTGGCGATTATGTTAGTTTTTTATGGGATTTTGGAGACGGAAGTTTTTCGGCTGAAGAAAATCCGGTGCATACCTATTTCAATGTCGGAAGCTATATTGTAACACAATCCGTGACTTATCCATTTGGTTGTGTATACGAACGTATTTATACAATTGATATTGAGAAGGGTTATAAACTAATAATGCCAGATGCCTTTACACCAAATGAAGATGGCCTAAATGATTATTTTGGACCACAATTTACAGGATTAAATTCTCTAGAACTCAATATTTTTGATACTTGGGGCAGTTTAATCTATTCAGAGTCTGGTGATGATATTAGAGGATGGAATGGTAGGATTAAGGATGAAGCTGTAGAAAACGGAAATTATTATTACATGTTCACCGCCAAGACTTTCTATGGTGATATAATCAAAAAACAAGGCGTATTTGTATTTATTAAATAAGACAAAAATGAAGTTTGGATATATAGCCTGCGTTGCCCTTGTTTTTTGTGTTTGGTCAGTAACTGCACAAGATCCTATATTTACGCAGTCTAATTATATACAAGAAACTCTAAATCCAGGGTTTTCTGGCTTTGAGGATAGCGATCGTATTAGTGCAGGTGTATTGAGTAGAACACAATGGCCAAATCTAAACCTTAGGATTAACACGCAGTATGCCTATGCTAATAAGTCCTTTGATTATGGTCCGAGTATGGGCTTTGGAATAGGGATAAGTGCCCTTTGGCAACACGAATCATTTAATAACTACAATTACTATCAACTCAATGCCAATTATGCACATCGTGTTAATTTAAATGGTGGATGGTTTTTTAGACCAGCAATTGAGGTAGGCATGGGCTTTAAGGATATTAGATTTAGAAGCCTCACTTTGGCAGATCAGATCAATATAGATACAGGTGTCATTAATCCTATTTCCTTAGATCCAGTGAGCAATAATGTGGAGAATGTGTTTTTTGCAGATATTTCTGGTGGTTTTGTTTTTGAAAAAACAGAATTCAATGGCAGAACGTATTGGTTTGGTTTTTCTGCAAAACACCTTAATACACCTAATATTTCTTTTGTAGATGGTGAAAAACTGCCGTTAGATATTTTCTTCTCGATACATGGTAACTACAGATTCCCGTTTTTAAATAATTACAGCATTATGATGACGGCCAATTACATGCAACAAGGACTTTATAATAGATTAGATATTGGTTCTATGTTTCAGTTTAATGATTTTTTAATAGGCGTTACCGCGTCTACAAATCCTGCGAAGAATGATGACAATAGCCACTTATTAACCTCTGTAAATGCCTTTTTTGGCTTGGAGTACAAAGAATTGCGATTTGGATTGTCTTATGATATGAATACTACTAATATAGGAAGAACAGATGGTGTGTATGAGATTTCCGTGACCTATCTTTCAAGATGTAGACGTTGTAGTACAGATCGCAGTAGAAAGCGATAATAGGTTTGCGGTAAAAGTTTCCTGTCATGAAAACCTCTGTTGCAATTGCCTATAACGTCTAAACTTAATTAAAACTTATTACTAAGTATTAAATTATATAAACAGTAGGTGAGTTCCATCCTGATCAGTTCTACTGTAAAAATCACCAATGGTTATTATTCCATCGAGTTCTTTGATAAAGTCTTCCTTTTTAAGATGGAACATATCCACAGCAAGTTTACAACCCCAAAGTTTTTGCCCATACTTATTTCAGTATAGCTCAAGAGATACTTCGCACTTTTGGGCTTCATAAATGAAATAATTGGTTATTTGCTTATTAATAAGTTAATTTGATAAGCGCCTCGAGAGGTTAATAAATGTAAGATTTCTAAAATTATTTTCTGTGTTATGTAACAAATGTTACATTAATAATTAATTAAATTCACTATTTTTGATTTAGTAACGGGTTAAAGTGTTACTATCATAAGGTTAAAAAGGCGCCATTCAATAGCAATGGTGCCTTTTTTTTTATCAATATTGAGTTTTAATAAAATGTCATTTTTGTTAAAAAATAAGAAAAATCATAAGTGTAATTTGTAGAAAGTAAACTTTTTTTTATTTTCGTGTAACCTTATGAGCTAAATATTCCCCTAACGAAATATTTAGAATATTTAGATAACACGCCAATAAAGAGGATAGATTAAATCTATCCTCTTTTATGTTTTTTGTGAATTAAGATTTGTATTAGTACACAATGTAAAATCAAATATTGAAGTAATTTTTTTGCAACCATTTAGCATTATTGTTTAGTAATAAAAAACATATGCTCTTTTAGCATCTGAGTAAAACTTTTATTGCTTTTATTTTTTTGAATTTTTAATAAAAAGGGAATATTTAACTTTACAGAATTACAAAGATATCTGATGTCCAAAAAGAACACATTAGCAGATGCTATTCTCCAACTCATAGAAACCATTATGAAAGCCTTAGGTCATGGCCCAAAACGCACCTGGAACCAGCACGTCGTCCCTTATGAAGACGGTTGGGCTGTGCGACGCGAAGGCAATAAGCGCATTACCTCTAAACACAGAAAACAAAGCACTGCAATACGCAAAGCTAAAACCTTGTCCAAACGTAAAAAAGCAGATGTTGTTATCCACAGAGCAAGTGGTGGGATAAGGGACAGGATTAGTTATGCAGAGTAATTTTCATAACTTTATTCTAACTGTAAATTCTAAAATACAATGTATCAACGCGTCCTTATGTTAGTATTACTAAGTTTATTCCTTAATTGCCAAGGGTCTTGGAAGTCTATACCCTTAGATAGTGTTAAGATTGATACTTTACAAGGGCAATCCTTTTTAATGAAGCCGTTAGTTAGCCCGCAATTGGTGGGTAAGGACTCTGCCAAAGTTGCTAAATACCTCAAGGCATTAGATACTTATAATAGTAATCCTATGAATGCGGATTTTATCATCTGGCTGGGTAGACGCATTGCCTATTTGGGTGATTACCAAAAAGCCATTGGTATTTTTACAGAGGGCATTGAAAAATTCCCTTATGATGCACGTCTATATCGTCATCGAGGTCATAGATATGTAACCACGCGCCAAGTAGATTTGGCAATTACCGATTTAGAAACGGCTGGTGCACTTATAAAAGGAAAGCCAGATCCTATTGAACCTGATGGTATGCCTAATGCACTTAATATACCAGTATCATCACTACATACCAATATCTATTATCATTTAGGTTTGGCGTATTATCTAAAGGCCGATTGGACCAATGCCTTAACCAATTTTGAGAATTGTTTACAAGCCTCTACCAATGACGATATGCGCGTAGCTTCCCTGCATTGGTTGTATATGATATTACAACGCTTAGATCGTGCAGAGGAGGCTAATGCATTGCTCGAACCCATAACATTTGAGATGAACATTATTGAAAACAAGGCATACCATATGCTATTGCTGTATTACAAAGGTGACTTATTGGATAATGATTTAGATGCCAATACCTCGGGCGGATCAAAAGAAGCTGTACATTATGGCATAGCACATTGGCATCAGTATAATGATCAGTTAGAAACGGCAATGGCCATGTATAAGCATTTAATGGCCAATGGTAATTGGGCCGGTTTTGGATACATCGCAGCAGAAGCTGAGCTATCCCGAATGCAAGAGTAACTATTATAGGTAGGCCGTTAATCCGTTAAGGTAACAATCTCAAATTTCCAGCCCTTATCGCGTTTATGATTTTTATTGAAATTTGGTGAGTTTAATCCTGCATAGAGCAGAGCACTTCCGGGAATCACAAACCAAAGTGCAGACGCATCTGCGAATACACCAGCTATAACGCTAAAGCCAACCGTTATAGCGCCAAGATAAATAAAAAATGAAGGGCCAATTATAGAGATTAAGAGGGGATTACGTTTTAATGCATCAATATCAGCTAAGTCTATATTTATGTCATCAATACTAATGGTATTGGTATTGACTACTCTAAAACGGCCTTTAAATTTTTGGCCGTCAAGGGTTCTAAGTTTTATTCTTTTATTTTCTTTAATAATTTTTTCTTTATTAGTGTTGAGGTTGGTGATTTTTATGGCATTGGTTTGAGCGGTAGCAACATTAAAAATGAATGTGCTGATAAGGAGTAAGAATAGATATTTCATTAAGCTGTTTTTTGTTTAGATACTAAAATAGGACAATGGTAGTATTAAAACTGTAGAATATAAAGTAAAGACCCAAATTTAGGGTCTTTATTATATTACATATTACTCACAGTCTGTTGGTGAGGTACCAATTCGCCACCACTGCCACACACTATCGGGAAATATGACGTTAACAACATCGCCATTGCAATCAAACTCAATATCAAAGAGCATATCGCCATCAATAATTAATACATTAGGTTCAAATGAAAAGGTATCA
>Ga0213865_10000964_pt1 | contig 18995 bp, 23 predicted proteins | sample PICome_6_FD_160100 | JGI IMG/M metagenome (GOLD analysis project Ga0213865, IMG submission 160100) | Coastal seawater microbial communities near Pivers Island, North Carolina, United States - PICO282 | ecosystem: Environmental > Aquatic > Marine > Coastal | place: USA: North Carolina...
TGGTAATTGGCATAATTTTGTATTTGTTTCTACCTCTACACAAAAACTTGTTTATGTTGATGGGTCATTATTTGATAGTACATCCTCAACAAAAGCGGTAAGTGGTTTAACTAATATTATATTAGGACATTACGGAACAAATTACGCGGATGGTTTAATAGACCAGGTAAGAATATATAATGATTCGTTAACTTCTGATGAAGTTACACAATTATACAATAACGAAATTGCATGCTCATAAAATAAATTAAATGGGAAATACAGTAATTAATACACCAGAATTATTAAACCTTGATTCAACAACAGGAGCAACAATTTTAGCCAAAGGAACAGTTAATGAAAGACCCCTCCAATTGCTTAATGTAGATTATCTTGTAGTTGCTGGTGGTGGCGGCGGCGGCGGCACTACTTCAGATGCTCCTGGAGGCGGGGGTGCAGGCGGTTTAATAACTTCATATGGAAATAATTCAGGCGGGGGAGCAAGCCCAGGTTCTGCTCTTTCATTATTAATTTCAACTAACTATACAGTTACTGTTGGACAAGGTGGAAATGGTGGTGCAGGAAGAAATCCAGGTACAGATGGCGCTAATTCTGTTTTTAACACTATAACCTCAACAGGCGGTGGAGGCGGTGGTACATCAGAAGGTACAGTTGCTGAAGATACAGGAAGAACAGGTGGATCTGCGGGCGGTTCTGGAACTGGTTCATCTTCTACAGCAAGGCCATCAACACCAGCGGTAAGTAATCCGGTACAAGGATATGCTGGTGGTGCTTCAATTACATCTTCAGGAAAAAGAGGAGGCGGGGGTGGTGGGGCTGGAGAATCTGGCAATACTGATGGCCAAGGCTATGGAGGTGACGGGCTAGAAGTTTCAATAACCGGATCAGCTGTATTTTATGCCGGTGGCGGGGGTGGAGGATATTTTGGATCAACATCATCAGTGCCTGGAGGATCTGGGGGTGGTGGCGATTGCCCAAGCGGAAGTAATGGTAATGGAGGAGATGGAACAGATAATACTGGCGGTGGGGGTGGAGCTGCTAAACGTTCATCAGGAGGCGGTTCAAGAAATGGCGGAAATGGAGGAGATGGAGTAGTAATTTTACGTTATCCAAATAATTATACAATTAATGTAGGTGCTGGGTTAACATATTCAACAACGCCAGACGGTTTAGATAAAGTAACAACCTTTACTCAAGGTACAGGAACAATAACTTTTTCTGGGGCAACAGTAACTAATCAAAATAACGCTATAGATGGTACATTAAGGTTTAATACCGAAACTAATAAAACAGAGTATTTTGACGGTGCTGGTTGGTATGAAATAGTTGACGAATACGCAAGCGGGTTTATAGGCCCAGCAACTAATTACTTTGATACAAAATTATATACAGGTAATGGTAGTAGACAAAGTATAGGTGGTTATATAAAGGGGGCGGCTAGTTTTAATGGGAGTAGTAGTAAGATAACATTGCCTACAGGTTCTCCATTTAATGATTCCAACACAATAAAAGCAGTAAGTGCTTGGGTTAAAGCTAATACATCTACAAGTAGAGTTTATGCATTTAGCATATCAAGTACCTCAAACGCTAATGACTATTTTTTCATTGGATATATGGGAGATTTGAATGCTATTTACGCTGCAGTAAGGGATGGCAGTTCATCTAATCAAAATCAAAGATATGCAAATATTACTTCAGATACAAATTGGAATCACATTGTTGCTCAATTAAATGGTTCCACAGTAGAAATATGGATGAATGGTGTTCAACTAACTGTTGTTGATAATATAAGTGGTACTGCAACAAGTTCAAGTTGGATTAGCTATCCAAGTTATAGCGGAACAGTACAAGGTGCAATAGGACTTTTAAGGCTCGCAACTCCACAATACAGTAGTGGCTCAATAGATCAAGTGCGCGTGTACGATACAGCTTTAAACTCAACAGACATAATGGCTCTTTATGAGGAAACAGCCGCAACTGCAAATACTGCCGCATTTCCATCTGGCCAAACAGCCATAGCAACTTATACTATGGATACTAGTGCTAATGGTCTTTTAAATACACAAGATTTAAATACAGTTGATTATCCCTCAGGAGCAGGCTGTCTTGCACTGTATGAAATGAATGGAAATTCAAATGATACTAGTGGAACTTATAATGGCACACCGACTAATATTACTTATGAAGGAGGGGCATTTGATCAAGCTGCGGTGTTTAATGGGAGTAGTAGTAAAATAACATTGCCTTCTTTTGGAAATACTTTTGAAAATAATTTTAGTTATTCCTTATGGTTTACTTTAGATTCTTCTCCCTCGGGCGGTATATCTAATCTAGTTGCAACTCAGGGTGATTATTATAATTATGCAATTATAAGGGATAGCGATAAAAAAGTAGAAACAAGATTTGAATATCCAGGCGGCGGATCTGATGTTTTAAAATCTACATCTACATTTACTGATTATGGAACTTGGCATCATTTAACAATAACTAAATCAAGCACAAATGGGGCCGCTATTTATATTGATGGAACATTAGAGGCTTCTGATGCTACCGCAACATCTAATTTAAGCCCTATGAGTTCAGGAAATACTTTAGGTGTTTATGGAAATGGCTCTCAATATTGGCTTGATGGCAAAATAGACCAAGTAAGAATATTTAATACAGCACTTACACAATCTCAAGTTACAACCTTAGCTAGAGGTATTGCTACATCATATAGTGGAACAGCTACAAATGTAAACTTTAATGGTCATTTAGATTTTCAACCCGATTTAGTTTGGATAAAAAACAGAGACCAAAGCGATGGACATAGAATACAAGATTCTGTAAGAGGAACAAAATACTTAGAATCTAATTCAACTGGTGCACAAATCGAAGCTGGAACTGCCGGACTAACAACATTTGATAGTAATGGATTTTCAATAGGTTCAGGAAATTCATATAACACTAATAACGAAGATTATGTATCATGGAACTGGAAAGCCGGGGGCGCGGCAGTTACTAATAATGATGGTACTATAGCAAGTCAAGTTAGTGCCAATAAAGACTCTGGGTTTAGTATTGTGAAGTGGACAGGAGATGCAACATCTAACCCAACAGTTGGACACGGATTAAATCAAGAGCCTGATTTGTATATTGTAAAAGAACTTGACAATGGTACTGTTAGTTGGTTAGTTGGCGGTAATAGCACTTTGTTTCCTGAAACAGCCACAAGTGCAAGTTTTTTAAGGTTGAACACAACGGATGATATTGACCAAACAGGGATAAATACATTTGGTAATAGTGGAGACAATCTAATTAAAGTAGGAGCAAGAACTAACAATGGGGAAGATTCAATCGCCTACTGCTTCCATTCAGTAAGCGGATATAGTAAGATAGGGAGTTATACAGGAACAGGAACAACAAGCGGTAACTTTGTTGAAACAGGATTTGAGCCTTCTTTTGTAATGGTAAAACGAACAGATGGTGGGGTACAAAATTGGGTTATATTTGATAATAAAAGAAGCACTACAAACCCAAGAAATAAAAAATTAGCAGCAAACCTTAGTTCAGAAGAAAATAATTCAGGTACTATTGGAACTGATGCTCAAGATAATTTAGATTTTTCTGCTACTGGCTTTAGAGCTGTTACATCAAATAATCATACAAATATTCTTAACGGAACTTACTTATATATGGCATTTGCTTAAAATTAAAATAAAAACACATGGGATTACCTAAAAACGGCATAGCGCGCGAAATAAGACATTATATTGGAAGTTTATTTGTATTCTTACTAATTATAGGAATAGTAGTATGGCTTGTTAAGTTTCCGGTATTAGAAACAAATAAAGAAGTTGTAATGATGCTAATTGGAACTATTTCTGCTTCAATTGGTATAGTTATTAGCACCATAACTGGCGCTAAACCTGATGATGTTAATTCGTTAAAAGGTGATATAGAAAAAAAGCAATTACAAATAGATTATTTAACCAAAGCAAAAGATGATTTAGAATCTATGGTTATTAATCTCCAAAAAGAAATGCTCAGAAATCAAGATGATGTAATGGACAAGATTATATTAAAAGCAGCATTAGATTATGACGATAGAGCCGGAGCGCATAGGCAACTAGCGTCGCAAAAAAAATGCGTATGTGGCGAAGATAGCTGCTCTTGTAAAGGTGAGTAATTATAAGTAATAATAAACTATAAACCTAACTAATTTTAAACCAATACCCAATGACACTATTTTACCGGACTCAATCGTGGTCTAGTCAACCACAAGTAACCGATCAAACCAAAAAACTTTGGAAGCGTTATGCTAAGAAAAAAAACTGGCGTATAACTCAACTTCCAAATGGCTATTACCAGGCTGAATGGATTGATTTTAACGATAACTGGAACGGAATAACCCGGCGAGAAACAATTGAAGGTGCAGAAAAAGCAATTGAATCTTCAATTGAACATTACAATAAAAAACTAAAGCTTGCTGAAGGACCAGTTGTTGTAAAAACCTTTTAAATAAAAATACTTAAATTAAATTTAATTAAATTATGTCAGACGCAATTGTCAAAAACCTAAGCTTTGGTAACGAAGCTAAGGATAAACTATTTGAAGGTATAAACAAACTCACGAAAGCCGTTAGCTCTACACTTGGGGCTAGCGGTAAACGTGTGATATTAGAAGACGGTGCAGGAAAACCTGTTATTACAAAAGATGGAGTAACTGTAGCGGATTCAATTATATTATTAGACCCTATTGAAAATATGGGTGCTACGCTTTTAAAGGAAGCTGCTAGGAAAACTGTAAGAGAAGCTGGCGACGGAACGACAACGGCTACAGTGCTAGCGCACTCAATTTTAAACGAAGCATATTCTAAATTAAAAGAATTAGGAGCTAGAAATTTAAAAGAGGGTATTGATAGTGCTGTAAAAAAAGTTGTACAGTATTTAGAAAAAAACTCCACAAAAGTTACGGGTGATATGATTGATCAAGTAGCTAGCATATCTACTAATAATGATGCAAAGCTCGGTACGATTATTGCGAATGCTTTTAGATCAGTTGATGAAACTGGTGTAGTTATGATGGAAACAACAGAATTATCTGAAACAACATCAGAATTAATTGACGGATTACAATATGAAAAGGGGCTAACAAATTCACATTTTATTACTAAACAAGATTCTAAAGTTGCCATATTAGATAACTCTTATGTGTTACTAATTGAATCACCTGTAGAAAATATACGCAAAATACAATCTGTATTAGAATATATTATAAAGAAAAATAAACCTCTGCTTATTATAGCTGATTTAGATCCTAAAGTAATATCTACATTAGCTATGAATAAAATTAAAGGTAATGTAAAAATTAATGTAATTAATGCGCCTACATACGGGGTAAGTAAAAAAGACATGTTAAATGATTTGTCTTTATTAACTGGAGCTACTATTATAAATGAAGATTTAGGTGATGATATGGATTTAATTCAACCCGAACATTTAGGTAAATGTTTAAAATCTGTAACTAATGATACTGAAACAATTATAAAAGTTGAAAGTATTACAGAAGAGGTTGAAGAAGTAATTAAAAAAATTAAAAAAGATTTAGCAGGCAAAAATAATGCTGCTGAAACTATAAGATTAGAAAAAAGGCTAGCTAGATTATCAGCTAAAATTGCTACAGTTAAAGTTGGTGCTGATTCTGATATTGAATTAAAAGAAAAAGCGGATAGAGTAGAAGATGCTATTTGTGCTACTAAAGCTGCTATTAAAGAAGGCATTGTGCCCGGCGGCGGTGTTGCATTATTAAATGCATCAACCCAGATCAAGCCAAAAAATAAAGCAGAGGAAATATTGTTAAACGCAATAAAAGCTCCTTATGTTACAATATTAGAAAACGCAAACTTTGATATTGCGAACCCTGATAAGAAAGGATGGGGATTTGATGTTATTACCGGTAAAAGTAAAAATATGATTAAATCGGGAATAATTGATCCATTACTTGTAACTAAAACTGCATTAAAAAATGCTGCTTCGGTTGCAACTACTATATTATCTACAGATTGTATAATTAATAATTTACGTATTAATGAAGGCAATAGGTAGAAATTTAATAATTAAAAAAGAAAAACAAGGTACTTCTGAAACCAAAGGGGGCTTATTATTAACTGAAAATCAAAGAGAAGATTTAAGATACAATAAAGCTAAAGTAATATCTGTAGGCTCAGAAGTAGTTGGAGTTAAAGAAAACGACAATATTTATTATGACAAACATGCGGGGCACGGAGTTGAAATAAATAAAGAGGTTTTACAAGTAATTAAGCTCCAAGACGTTGTTATTGTTTTATGAAAAGATTAGAAGCAAGAGATTTAAAAGATCTTAACTTGCTTAAGCATTACAGGATTATAAGAAAGTGGGCTGCTAAAAACAATGGTATAACGGATGCTGATTTAGAGCTTTTAATATATTTAGATTGTGTTGATCTGTTTAGTAAAATAGATTTTAAAATGGGTGCTTATTCATATAGCTGGAATAATAGAAGATGGAATACATTATTAAAAGAAGGCTGGATAACTGTATGGCGCAAAAGAAATCATACAACTCAAAAGTATAATATATATAAAACATCTTTTAAATGTAAGCAACTTATAAATAAAATGTATAAGATAATGCTTGGCGAAGAAGATATACCGATTAGTGAACGTAGAAACGTAATAATGAAAGGTGAAACCTATACTAACAAAGTATTAAAGGTTTCTATAGATAATGTTAATAAAGATAAGTACAGATAATTATGGACAAAAGTAAAGCAATTATTTCAAACCCTCAGCTTAAAGGCCAGGTTGGTGAATCTCATGTATGGGATGGACCATTAGATACTAGTGGTTTCCCAATGGGCCGCGGCAATAGCTCAGGAATTACTGGAATGGAAGTTAAAAAAGCCCCAACGTTTTATAAAGCAGGCGCTATTACTCAAATTGCAAAGGCAGCGCGGGGAGAATAATAATGGATTTGGCGGATATAAAGTTGCTTGTCATCAACGGATCAGTTGGTGTAGTAACTATGATGGAAATAGAAGTATGGCTTAAAATAATACTTTTAGTCGTAACTATAGGGTATACTTTAGCTAAATGGTTTAAACTCATAAAATAATGGCATATATACAACATTCGTCACCTTTTTTAAAGAAAGGAGATGCACCTTCACGAAAAAAATCTAAAGGTTACTATAATAAAGCTAATCCTACTGGGACAGGGGCAGCCGCAGGCGGGGGTATGTCAGAAAAAGGCGTTAAAAAATACAGAAAAGATAATCCAGGATCAAAGCTAAAAACAGCTGTAACTACACCGCCTTCTAAATTAAAAAAAGGTAGTAAAGCTTGGAAACGTCGTAAATCTTTTTGCGCTCGATCTAAAGGATGGACAGGCGAGCGGGGTAAAGCGGCAAGAAGAAGATGGAATTGCTAATAATTAAACAACAACAATAACAACAACAAACCAAAACACAAAATTATGAACAAAGCAGAAAAATACGACATGAAACAGGCGTATAACAAAGATCTTACAAAATCCGCAAGATTTAATTATCTTAAAAACGCTATGCACGACAAAAAAGGTATGTCTATGAAAGATGAAGGCATGATGATGATGGGCCAGGTTAAGCAAGGTTCTATGGCTACAATGCGTAGCGGAAATGTTGGGCATTATACAGGTAATCACCCAAGATTTGCTTCTAAAGGGATGAATATGAATGCGGATCTTGCATTTAATCCTGTAGACGATATTACACAAAACAAAGGTGCTGCAGACACAGCCCCTATAGCTAATCTTAATAAAGGTTATGGGTATCAGGTTGGCAAACCATCAGTTGCTAGCAAATATGATAGGGTTGTGCTTGGCGGAAATAAAGGTGATAAATCAAAAACTAAGCCTGGCAAAAAAGATTATGCAAAATAAAACAGATAGGACTGTACAAACCTAGCAAAACATAAACATTAACAATAACAAAACAAAACCAAAATGGCAAGATTTATTTCTATCTCCGTTGTTGGAGGCGCAGACGCTTTTGAAGACGGACAACATCTAATTAACACAGAATCTGTAATTACAGTTACTTCTGGTGATGAAGCTGGAGCTAATGAAGGTACTAAAACTACTATTCATACAAACTCTGCAGTACTTAATACTGTAGTATTAACTCACGGCGCTGAAACTACTCCATCTGTTAGAGATGCTATTAACTCAGCTCTTACAGCTAACCCAGGTGGTGTAAAATCAACAGTAGGACTTCCTAGCGGAATTGCTGTAACTGAATTTGCTGTAGTTTAATGAGCAAATCAAAAGGCTTTGGTGATTCAATTGAAAAAGTTACTAAGGTTACTGGAATTAAAAGTGTAGTAGATAGAGTCGCAGAGGGTTTAAATATTCCCTGCGGCTGTTCTGCTCGCAAAGAAAAATTAAATAAAATGTTTCCTTATAAATAATGGCTTTTAAACTTAATAACCCGCCTTACAAATTGGATAACACCCCTATATATAATGTAGATTTAGGAGAAGGCGTATTAGGTAAAGCTAATAATAACGGAACTATATTAATAAATAAAAATTTAAATCCCAAAGAGATTGGTAAAGTAATAGACCATGAAATGGTTCATATAGATCAATTCAAAAGAGGTGATTTAGATTATGATGATAATAATGTTTATTGGAAAGGTAAAACCTATTCAAGAAGCAAAATGAAAGAAGGCGCAAAAAATTTGCCTTGGGAAAAAGAAGCTTACGATATAGCTTAAATTATGTTTAAATTATTATTAGGCCTACTAAAAGGCGGCGATGGCAGAAAGTCAGTAGCTGGTAACTTAGCGTGGGAAATAAGAGAAGCAATTAAGGGTAAAGAATTAGACCCTAATGAAATTATAGAATTGCAAACTAAAATAAATGAAATTGAAGCTGGCCATAGAACAGTATTTGTGGCTGGATGGCGTCCATTTATAGGATGGGTTTGCGGGGTAGCATTAGCATATAACTTCGTAATAAGAGATTTATTTATTTGGGTAACAAAAACAACCGACGCTCCTCCGGCATTACAAATGGAGCATTTAATGACAGTCTTATTGGGTATGCTTGGTCTTGGCGGATTAAGAACCTTTGAGAAAATAAAAGATAAAGTAAAATAATTTAATTAAATTTAATCAAATGAGTACACAAGAAAAAAAAGTAACAGAAGAACAATTAGCTAAAATTAAAGAGCAACAAACCTCAATGAATAATAAGTTAAGAGACATTGGGTTTATTGAAAATCAAAAGCATGTATTACTGCATGAATACGCCGGGCTTGAACAAGATATGGAAGCCTATAAAAAAGAATTAGAAAAAGAATATGGCGCTATTAGCATTGATCTTGAAACAGGTGTTTACAAAGAAATAGAAAATACCGAAGAAAAAGAAAAGTAAAATGGATAGTGTTATAAGAAAAATCAGCATCGGCTCTGATTATAAAAATGATGCTATGCATTACTCTGTAAACCAAGAGGTGTACGGAGGACACAAAATAGCTTATATCATATTCGACGATACTGATAGTTCTTATAATATTTTTATAAAAAAGAACAATGAAGTGCTGCCGTGGAAAAAATTTAATTCTAATGTAGCTATATCGGTTGAATATAATTTAGAATATGAATAGTATTTATGATTTTATCGTTGAGCCTATTGGAGAAAGATATAACAATACAACTAAAATAAACAATAAAGAATTAATATTAAATTCTAATATAGAGTCTTTTAAATTTATAAATAAGCTTGCAAAAGTAATATCCGTACCTAAAGCGTATAATACGCCTATTAAAAAAAATGATGAAATAATAATTCATCATAATGTATTTAGAAGATATTATGATATAAAAGGTCGGGAAAAAAATAGTAGCAAATATTTTAAAAATAATCTTTATTTTTGCCAACCCGATCAAGTATATCTATATAAAAAAAATAATAAATGGCAGTCATTTATGGATAGATGCTTTGTTAAGCCTTTATTAAATAATGACGATACAAGCTTAGAAAAAGAGCAAAAGCACATTGGTATACTAAAGTATGGCAATAGCTTCTTAAAAGCGCTTGAAATCAACCCAGGAGACGTCGTGGGGTTTACACCTAATAGTGAGTGGGAGTTTATAGTAGATAACGAGCGTTTATATTGTATGAAATCTAATGATATTGTTATTAAATATGAACACAAAGAAAACCAAACTGAGTATAATCCAAGCTGGGCAAAAAGCAGTTGAAGAGCTAATTAAAGTAGCTAAAGAAAAAATAGTAGACAGTGAAGATGATGTAAGTGCGGATAGATTAAAAAACGCAGCAGCAACAAAAAAGTTAGCAATATTTGATGCATTTGAAATACTTACTAGAATAGAGACTGAAGAAAAGTTATTAGAAGATAAATCTGCTAATCAAAAAGTTTTTGGAGGTTTTGCTGAAACAAGATCAAAATAATGTATAAGCAGACACTATATTCAGTTATAACTGATTATATAAAGCCCAATATATTAAAGAAAAAAAATAAACAAAAAAGCTGGGAATACGGATATAATAAAGAGCATGACTTAGTAATTATAAGTAAAACAGGTGAGCTCGGGGAAGTATATGATATTCAAGGCTTAAAAATAGGTCTACCATTAATACATAAATGCTTTAAAAGATCAAATAAAAAAGCTGACCAATATTGGCAAAAATTTGATTATCCTAAAGAACTTAGTAAAATAAAAAGTGTATTTGACTGGAATAATTATCCGGACAATTTTAAAGAGCAATGGTACGATTATATAGATAATGAATTTAAATATAGAGAAGAAGGCTTTGCGTTTTATAACAACGGCAATGAAACTTACATTACTGGTACTCATTACATGTACTTGCAATGGACTAAAATTGACGTTGGGGCCGCTGAATTTAGAGAATCAAATAGGTTATTCTACATTTTCTGGGAAGCATGTAAAGCAGATAGCAGATGTTACGGAATATGCTATCTCAAAAACAGACGGTCTGGATTTAGCTTCATGGCATCGAACGAAACTGTCAACCAGGCTACAATATCAAGCGACGCAAGATTTGGAATTTTATCAAAAACTGGGGCTGATGCCAAAAAAATGTTTACAGATAAAGTCGTTCCAATTTCAACCAACTATCCTTTCTTCTTCAAGCCCGTTCAAGACGGTATGGATCGCCCCAAAACAGAGCTTGCTTACCGAGTGCCCGCCTCTAAATTAACTCGGCGCAAGATAGAAGTAGGCGAACAATTAGCGGATATTGAAGGGCTTGACACTACAATCGACTGGAAAAATACAGGCGATAATTCATATGATGGAGAAAAGCTAAAGCTTTTAGTTCACGATGAATCTGGTAAATGGGAAAGACCAGATAATATAATTAATAACTGGAGGGTAACAAAAACAACATTAAGACTAGGTAGTAGAATAGTCGGAAAATGTATGATGGGTTCCACATCTAATGCTTTAGACAAAGGAGGCGAAAACTTTAAAAAAATATATAAAGGATCAGATGTTACAAAAAGAAACCGCAATGGACAGACTAGCTCAGGATTATATTCTTTGTTTATACCTATGGAATGGAATTACGAAGGATTCATTGATATGTTTGGATTACCTGTATTCGATACACCAGAAAAACCAGTCAAAAGTATTGACGGAACTCAAATAGAAATAGGTGCAATTGATTATTGGATTAATGAAGTTGATGGATTAAAAAAAGATCAAGACGCTTTAAACGAATTTTATAGACAATTTCCTCGTACTGTGCAGCACGCATTTAGAGATGAAACAAAACAATCTTTATTTAATCTAACTAAAATATACGAGCAAATAGATTATATTGAAGAAACAAAATATACCGGCCTTATAACGCAAGGTAATTTTCAATGGCAAAACGGAATAAAAGATTCATTAGTTGAGTTTCAGCCTAATAATAATGGAAGATTTTTTATTTCATGGATTCCGCCTAAGAGTATGCAAAATCGGTCTATATCTAAAGGTAATTTAAGGTATCCGGCTAATGAGCACTGCGGGGCTTTTGGTTGTGATAGTTATGATATATCAGGTACGGTAGACGGGCGCGGATCAAAAGGATCCCTACACGGGCTTACTAAATTTACCATGGAAGATATACCGCCTAATCATTTTTTTTTAGAATATATCTCAAGACCTGATAATGCGGAAATATTTTTTGAGGATGTATTAATGGCATTAGTGTTTTATGGTATGCCGCTGCTTGCTGAAAATAATAAGCCAAGATTATTATATTATTTAAAAAGAAGAGGCTATAGAGGTTATTCTATGAATCGTCCCGATAAAGTTTATAATAAACTATCAATTACAGAAAGAGAAATAGGCGGAGTGCCCAATTCAAGTGAAGATATGAAACAAGCTCATGCAGCTGCTATAGAATCATATATTGACGCTCATGTAGGTTTTAATGGTGAAACATATGGCGATTTATATTTTACACGCACATTAAATGACTGGTCTAAATTTAATCTTAATAACAGAACAAAACATGATGCATCCATAAGTTCTGGTCTGGCTATAATGGCTTGCAATAAAAACAAATATGCCCCGGTAGCTAAAAGAACATTTCAACCGGTAAATTTAGGAATAAGAAGATATAATAATGATGGAGTTACATCAAAAATAATTTAAATACATGATTAATACTAACTATAACAGTTCATTCCCAGATCAGGTAGTACCTGATTCAGTAAAGAATAGTTATGACTATGGTATCCAGGTGGGGCGGGCTATAGAAAACGAATGGTTTAGACAAGACATCGGAGGCGATAGGTATTTACAAAACTTTCAAAACTATCATAGATTAAGATTGTATGCTAGAGGTGAACAACCTGTACAAAAATATAAAGACGAATTATCTATTAATGGTGATTTGTCTTATTTAAATTTAGATTGGAAAATAGTTCCTGTTATACCTAAGTTTGTAGATATTGTTGTCAACGGTATGACCGATAAAGGATATGAAATAAAATCTTTTGCAACTGATCCATTTGCTGTTAAAGAAAGAACTGATTTTGCTTTTAATGCTATAAGAGATATAACTAATAAAGAACAAATAGAGCAATTAAATGCACTTACAGGTGGTAATTTTTATGCTTCTGCAGAACCTGAAAATTTACCCGCTACACAAGCCGAGTTAGATCTTTATTTGCAATTAAACTATAAACAAAGTGTAGAAATAGCTGAAGAAGAAATAATTAAAAATATTTTTTCTTATAATAAATATCCTGAAATTCAAAGAAGAATAGCTTATGATTTGGCTGTTTTAGGAATTGGCATATCTAAAACTAATTTTAATTTATCTGAAGGAATTACAGTAGATTATGTAGATCCCGCAAACGTTGTATATTCTTATACGGAAGATCCAAATTTTGATGATATATATTATGTAGGAGAAGTTAAAAATTTAAGTTTATCAGAAGTAAAAAGATTATATCCTAATCTTACAGATGAAGATTTAGAAGAAATACAAAAATATAAAGGGCCTAGTAATTATAGTAATTATACAAGAAATTATAAAGGGCAGGATGATAATAATTTAATATCTGTATTGTTTTTTGAATATAAAACTTATACAAACCAAGTATTCAAATTAAAAAATACCGATCAAGGATTAGAAAAAATATTAGAAAAAGACGATACTTTTAATCCTCCAGAAAATGATAATTTTAGTAAAGTCTCAAGAAGTATAGAGGTGTTATATACGGGAGCTAAAGTGCTTGGATTAAATAAACTTCTTAATTGGAGTTTAGCTGAAAATATGACTCGCCCTTCTTCGGATATTACTAAAGTAAATATGAATTATTCTATTTGTGCGCCTAGAATGTATAAAGGCCGGATTGATTCTATTGTAAGTAGAATTACGGGTTTTGCAGATATGATTCAGCTTACACATTTAAAACTTCAACAAGTATTATCTAGGGTTGTTCCCGATGGGGTTTACTTAGACATGGATGGTCTTGCGGAAGTTGATTTAGGAAACGGTACAAATTATAATCCTGCAGAAGCATTGAACATGTATTTTCAAACGGGTAGCATTGTTGGAAGATCATTAACACAAGACGGTGATTTGAACAGAGGTAAAGTGCCTATACAAGAATTGCAATCTTCTAGCGGAATGGCTAAAGTGCAATCTTTAATATCCACTTATCAATATTATTTACAAATGATAAGAGATGTTACAGGTTTAAATGAAGCTGTTGACGGCAGTATGCCTGATAAAAATGCTTTAGTTGGTTTACAAAAAATGGCTGCTGCTAATTCAAATGTTGCTACAAGGCATATTTTAAAAGCATTAATGTATATAACTATAAAAATTGCCGAAAACATCAGCTTAAGAGCTAATGATGCTTTGCAATTTCCATTAACAAAAAACGCGCTACTTAATAGTATTAACACTTTTAATGTTAGTACATTAGAAGAAATGGAAAAAGTAGCGATGCATGATTTTGGCATATTTTTAGAATTAGAGCCTGATGAAGAAGAAAAAGCCAAGCTTGAACAAAACATACAAGTTGCTCTGCAATCCGGGGGAATTGACTTAGATGATGCTATTGACATCAGAGAAATATCTAATATAAAGTTAGCTAATCAATTATTAAAATTAAAAAAGAAAGAAAGAACCCAACAGGAACAAGCTGCGCAACAAGCTAATATACAAGCTCAAGCTCAAGCAAATGCCCAAGCATCTGAAGCGGCCGCGCTTGCGGAAGTGCAAAAACAACAAGCTTTAGCTGAAACAAAAGTGCAAATTGAAAAAGCTAAATCAGATTTTGAAATAGCCAGAATGGAGCAAGAAGCATTAATTAAAAAACAATTAATGGCCGAAGAATTTAATTACAATATGCAACTTGCTGAAATACAAGCATCCGCAACTACTAGGAAAGAACAAGAAATAGAAGATAGAAAAGATAAACGTGTAAGGATACAAGGTACACAACAATCCGAATTAATCGACCAAAGAAAAAATGATTTATTGCCTAAAGATTTTGAATCAGCAGGTAATGATAATTTAAGTGGCTTTGGCTTAGAGCAATTTGAGCCAAGGTAAAATTTATTAATTAATTTTATATTATTATATTATGTCAACAGAAGTAAAACAAGAAGGGGATTTTAAAATTAAAAAAAGAACTCCAAAAAAATTAGCTGGTAACGAAGATATTATAAAAGTAGATCTTTCAAAACCACCTGTAGAACAAAAAAAAGAAGAAACAAAAGATGCCGTTCAAGAGCCAAGCACAGAGAAAGTGGATGTATATGAATCATCCGGAGATGGCAAAGAGATGGGAAAAGGAAACGCCGAAGAACAAACCCCTCCCGAAAAAACTGAAGAAAAAACAGTAGAAGATTCTCCAATACAAATTATTGAAGATGAAGAAGATAATTCTGAAAAGGCAGGAGTGGATAGAAGCGATGAAGCTGCCGCTGCCGCATCGGAACAAAAAGAAGTATTACAGGAAACAAAAGCACAAGAATTACCCGAGGGAGTAGATAAGCTTATAAAGTTTATGGAAGAAACTGGCGGCAATTTACAAGATTACGCTAGATTAAATGCTGATTACTCAAATGTAGACAACAATACATTATTAAGAGAATACTATAAACAAAACAAACCTCATCTAGATGCGGAAGATGTTAATCTGTTATTAGAAGATTTTACATGGGACGAAGAAATTGATGATGATAAAGACATACGCAAGAAAAAAATTGCGTATAAAGAAGAAGTTGCAAAAGCCAAAAACTTTTTAGAGCAAACAAAAAGTAAGTATTACGAGGAAATTAAATTACGACCTGGTGTTACTCAAGAGCAACAAAAAGCAATGGACTTTTTCAATCGATACAATGAAGAGCAAAAGCGTAATGAAGCTGTTCGAGAAGGATTTATAAATACTACTAAAAATTATTTTTCTAATGATTTCAAAGGTTTTGATTTTAAATTAGGAGATAAAAAAGTTAGGTATGGAGTTAAAGATCCAAACTCAATAGCAGAAAGCCAAAAAGATCTTACGGACTTTGTCGGGACGTTCCTGGACAAAAATGGTCAAATGAAAGATCCTGCTGGTTATCACAAAGCAATTTACGCTGCGCGAAACGCCGATACTATGGCAACACATTTCTACGAGCAAGGCCGTGCCGATGCTATTAAAGAACAAGTTGCAAAAACTAAAAACATTACTACTGAACCGAGACAAACTGCTCCTGGCGATGTATTTGTTAATGGTTTAAAAGTAAAAGCTGTTAGCGGTTTAGATTCTTCAAAACTTAAAATTAAAACAAAAAAATTTAACAATTAAAATTTAAAAAATGGCAAATGTATTACCCGAATTTGGGACAATTAAACCTAGTCAGAAACAACAAGTTCTGTCTACAAATTATCTGCAATTTACAGATAAGGCCGGCGATAATTTTTCAGATTTCGCGGCACAATATCTTCCTGAGATCTACGAACAAGAAGTAGAGCGATATGGAAACCGAACTCTTTCTGGATTCTTACGTATGGTAGGAGCAGAAATGCCTATGACCTCAGATCAAGTAATTTGGTCAGAGCAAAATAGATTGCATATTGCATATGACAATGTTACCAAAGCTAGCGCAACAACTTTAACTTTTGTGCTTAACGCTACAGCTGGACCTAACTTTGTTGATAATGCAATTTCAATTAATCAGACCATTGTGGTTATGGATCCTCTTACTGGTGCTGAAGTAAAAGCTTTAGTTACTAATAGTGTTGATACTTCTGCTACTTTAGCTACAATTACTGTTGCTACATATACAGGAGCTGACTTAGCCGCTACTTTCGGATCAGGGTCACCATCAAATCTTAAAATATTTGTATATGGTTCTGAATATAGAAAAGGAACTGGAGATGCTGATATTAGAAGCGTAACCCCTTCTTTCACTCAATTTAGCAATTCACCAATTATTATTAAAGAAAAATACAGAGTAAATGGCTCTGATATGGCTCAGATTGGTTGGGTTGAAGTTGCTACTGAAGATGGAACATCTGGCTACCTATGGTATCTAAAAGCTGAATCTGAAACCAGATTGCGTTTTGAAGATTACTTAGAAATGTCAATGGTTGAAGGTGAAAAAGCTGCTGCAGGTTCTGGAGTTGCTGGACTTGCTTCTGATTATGGCGGAACTGAAGGACTTTTTGCTGCTGTTGAAGCTAGAGGTAATGTACTAAATAACTTTAGTGCTGCTGCTGGACTAGGTGAGTTTGACAGTATTCTTAAAAATCTTGATACTCAAGGTGCTATTGAAGAGAATATGCTTTTCTTAAATAGAAAAACATCTTTGGATTTTGATGATATGCTAGCTAATATTTCTTCTGGCATCGGAGGAGGTACTGCTTTTGGTCTATTTGAAAACTCTGAAGAAATGGCTTTGAATCTTGGATTTTCAGGATTTAGAAGAGGTTCTTACGACTTTTATAAAACTGACTGGAAATACCTTAATGACGCTTCTACAAGAGGTGGAGTAACTGTTTCAGCAATTGACGGAGTTCTTATTCCTGCTGGAACATCAACTGTATACGATCAAATTTTAGGTTCTAATATACGTAGACCTTTCTTGCACGTTCGTTACAGAGCTTCTCAAACTGAGGATAGAAGAATGAAGTCATGGATTACTGGGTCTGCTGGAGGTGCTTTTACTTCTGACATTGACTCTATGGACGTTCACTTCTTGTCTGAAAGATGTTTGTGTGTACAAGGTGCTAACAATTTCGTATTGTTTACTGCATCCTAATTTACCTGGTATAAATTACCCTCGTTGTATTAGCGGGGGTAGTTTTTACCTTTTAACTATTTAATTTTATTATATCATGGCTAAAAAAGCTACAAAAGCAGTAAAAGATATTGAGGTTGCACCTCAAGTAATTGAAAAAAAAGAAATTGCAAAACCTGCAGTAAAAGTTTCTGAACCCTCTAAACCTAAATGGGAAATTAAAGACAGAACTTATTTATTAAAAGGATTAAAAACTCCTTTAACATACACTATTGCTTCTCGTCATACTCCTCGTTATCCATTATTATGGTTTGATGAAGAAAAAAATGAACAAAGAGAATTAAGATACGCTACTAATCAAAATTCACCTTTGGTCGATGAGCAATCAGGAGAAGCTACATTAGGGCATATTGTTTTTAGAGATGGTACTTTAACGGTGACTAAAGAAAAACAAAATTTACAAAAATTATTATCTCTTTATCATCCTATGAAGGATATTAGATATTCAGAGTTTAATCCAGTTGAAGAAGCTGTAGATGATTTAGAAACTATTGAATATATTATTGAAGCTTTAAATGTTGCAAGAGATATGGATGTAGACCAAGCTGAAGCTATTTTAAGAGTTGAAGTGGGGTCTAGAGTATCCGAAATGAGCTCTAAAGAAATTAAAAGAGATCTATTAATATTTGCAAAAGAAAATGCGCAATTATTTTTAGAGCTTGCTAATGATGAAAATGTACAGCTAAGAAACGTAGCAATTAACGCTACTGAATTAGGGTTGTTATCTTTATCGCAAGATCAAAGAACATTTAGTTGGAATAAGACAGGTAGAAAAATAATGAATGTACCGTTTGATGAAAATCCATATTCTGCAATGGCTGCATTCTTTAAAACTGATGAAGGTATAGAGATATATAAATCTATAGAGAAAAAACTTTCATAACGTGTAATATTTATAATATGTAGGGCCGTCTTTTGGCGGCCTTACTATTATATAACAAAAAATACAAATGGCAATAAACGTAAATACTGTATATCAAACAGTGTTGTCTATTTTAAATAAAGAACAAAGGGGTTATATGACTCCCGATGAATTTAACAAAGTAGGGGCACAGGTTCAACTTGAAATATTTGAAAAATATTTTGAAGATTTAAATCAACAAGCTAGAGTTCCTCAAAGCGATTTAAACTACTCTGATAGGCTA
>Ga0213865_10000965_pt1 | contig 18992 bp, 20 predicted proteins | sample PICome_6_FD_160100 | JGI IMG/M metagenome (GOLD analysis project Ga0213865, IMG submission 160100) | Coastal seawater microbial communities near Pivers Island, North Carolina, United States - PICO282 | ecosystem: Environmental > Aquatic > Marine > Coastal | place: USA: North Carolina...
GGGCGGCGGCGGGGGCGGCGGTGGGGGTGGCGGAGGAGGAGGAGGGGGTGGTGGTGAAACTGTGGAGCCGCCGCCGCCGCCACCGCCGCCGCAGGCCACCGCGCCACCTAGCAAGGCCATGCCCAGTATTGCTGCAAACACCACATTCTTTTGTGTGCGACCGATGAGTCTTGTTTTTGAACTAGCAGTCATGCTGCCGCCCCCCTTTATATTATGCGTTAGAGTCATGCACCCGTTTGATGATCAGCGCGCAAGATGGTCAAGAGATATGAAAATATCAATATAGTTTTTCTCAATTTTATCAGTACCGCGCCTGCTCGAACCAGTTAATGAATATTGGGTGGCCCGCATAGGTGAAACCAGCCAGGCTATCCTTATTGTCGCGAACGGCCGCATTTTGATGCAGACCGGCTTTGTTTGCGGTCGAATATGCACACCCCATTAGCCGTTCGTCTGGATTTGCCCGCGACCAGGCTGCCAGTCTGTCCCAAAGGGTTTCGCGCAGGCGGCCGGGTATATCCGTGTTAAGATATTCACTGTCGGTCGAGACGTTCGCAACGGCGAAGTTCAGGTCAGATCATAGCATCGCGCGTATGGTGACCGAGTTTAGACCTATGACCTTCTTATTGATTTGCGCGACGACACAGACAGTTCTGATCATGTCGTCAAATTTATCCGGGCTTGTGAGGAGCTGGTTGCGAGACCAGTCATCCTTGATACGAGGGTCAAGCTCGGCGGACCTTTGTTGCCGGACTAAGTGTGTTTCTATTGCAGTGCCCTCAGTCCCCATATCGTGGTGCTCCTCTTGAAATCACCTCCCTGAATATGATTTTTCGTTGCGCTGAAAGTACTGCTCCGCAGCGCGTTGATCGATTTCGATGCGTCCGGCCTGCAAAGCTGTCGCGGTAGAGGTTTTATCATACCAGGCTGGCGACATCAGATTTTGAATTAGAGGCCTGATACAAGCCAGGCCAGGCCCTCCGATGGATAATCGCGGACGGTAGGGCGCCAGCGCGTCGATAGACGGCTCGTCGCCCAATTTGACCAATTTTCAGGTCGCCCCTAGTCTCTGATTTTGTTTGCAAAGGGGACCTTTATGAAAAGCGTTTTGTATCCTGCCCTGGCTGCGGCCTTGGTTCTGACGGCGTGTGTGGACGTCGAGATAAATGAAGGTGGGGCCGAACATAGCGATGCTGCCGTTCACAGTGAGGACATGCACATACATAGCGGTGAGCCGGATGCGTCGCACTTGTCTGCCGAATGGCAGATTTGGGCCTATTCGACTGCGGGACCGTCCTTCATTGGCGATAATGCAACGATTATGGGCGTTGACGGTACAGTGTTGCGTGAAGGCTCGAATGGCTGGACCTGCATGCCCGGTAATCCGCGACCGATGAGTGATCCGGAGAATGGCTGGGCAAGTGCGCATGAGGCAATGCCGGTCTGTGCCGATGCGGAATCCTTCAAATGGATGGACGCCTATATGACGAACTCCACGCCGGTTATGGAGCGTGACGCCTTTATGTGGATGCTGCATGGCGATATGGGCGAGGACAATACAACGCCGGGTGTCATGACCAAGGCAGATGCCGCCGATCCCTCGCAATGGATAGAATCGGGCCCGCATCTAATGCTGATGCCGAAGGATCCGGAAAGCCTGAGTGCGTTTACAACCGATTTCACAAGCGGCGCGCCCTATGTGATGTTCGCCGATACGATGTGGGCACATTTGATGATCCCGATGGAGGATTATTATATGTATCAGAACTAGTATGAGCTGCGGCTAGTATTCGGTTCACTGACGCAACCCGCTTTCGTGCAGAAAGCGGGTTGGTTTATATATATATGGCCCGATTGAAAGATGGGCTATGTCCAATTGGGGCTGGCCCTGTTGTGTTTTTCCGATAGGGCTTGTCTCTAGCTGATCCGCGCTAAATCTTTCATTCAGCCACAGAGTTTCTCAGATGACCCAACCAGCTTCAGACCCTTTATCCTCATCGCCTGCGTCAGTGACAGGTCATCTCCCGGTCGATCACCCGGCTGTGCAGGATCCGAAAATAGGGGTATTGCTGGTTAATCTCGGTACCCCCGATGGAACCGACTACTGGTCTGTCCGGCGTTACCTGTCAGAGTTCCTGTCCGATCGGCGGGTGATCGAAGTCCCGCAATGGATCTGGCAATTTATCCTGCAGGGGCCAATCCTGACATTTCGTCCGGCAAAATCTGGACGGGCCTATAAAAAGATATGGACTGATCAAGGCTCACCGCTTCTGGTTAATACCCGCGCACAGGCTGAGAAACTTGCGGCGCGGATGTCGTCTTCGGAGGTCGTGGTCGCGTTTGCAATGACTTATGGTAATCCATCGATTGCCTCTAAAATAGCGAGTTTGAAGGCGCAGGGCTGCGACCGGATTTTCGCTTTGGCGCTTTATCCGCAATATTCTGCAACAACCACGGCGAGCGTTTATGATCGCGTCTTTTCAGCCCTGAAAACCATGCGATGGCAGCCGGCCGTTCGCACGGCGCCGGCATTTCACGATATGCCGGCCTATATCGAGGCGCTGGCGGGCAGCATCGAACGCCATCTTGCCGGTCTCGATTTCAAACCAGACCGGATATTGATGAGCTATCATGGTATTCCGAAAGCCTATTTCATGAAGGGTGACCCTTATCACTGTCATTGCCATAAGACGACGCGGCTGGTGGCCGAACGGCTCGGACTTGCGCCAGACATTCTGATGACAACATTTCAGAGCCGGTTCGGACCGACTGAATGGCTGCGCCCATATACTGACAAGACGCTTAAATCCTTGCCGAAACAGGGCGTGAAGAACCTTGTTGTCGTTTCACCGGCATTTATGTCCGACTGTCTCGAAACCCTCGAAGAAATTGCAATGGAGGGCCGAGACGAGTTTCTCGAGGCCGGCGGTGAGTATTATTCGGCGGTGCCGTGCTTGAATGATAGCGACCCCGCGATTGACGTCATCGAAACAATTGTTCGGCGCGAGCTGGCCGGCTGGCTGGATTAGGCGTGGTTGACTGGATCAAAAGTGGTAAAGTTCGTGGCCGGATCACAGATGCCGGCCAGCTGGAAATACGCTGCACCGGTCTGACGACACAAACCAAATACTATAAAACCTTGCTGCGTGAGTTTTTCCGGAAAGATTTTACGCCGCTGCGTCCCGGCCATGGCGATTACAGTGTCCATATCATTATGGAATATACCGGTGATGCGCCGTGGATGGATCTGGACAATTTGGCTAAAGCGCTGCTCGATAGCGTTACAGGACATGCCTTTGTCGATGATCATCAAGTGGCGAAACTCCTTGTCGAACGCCGCGTCGGTGACAGCGAAGGTATTTACATGCAAGTGGAATGTATGGATTAATTCTCTTCTGTTTTGAGGAGAGTATTAACGATGACACCAGAACTATCATATCTATTCGGTGGTGGCGTGATTATGTTTGCGATCATTATCATCCAAGTTGCTTATTTGCCTTTGTCCAAAGGTCTTGCCTGGGGGCTCAGCGCGCGTGATGAAGCCGTTGACGGCAATGTGCTGGATGGTCGGATTGCGCGGACATTGAACAATCATATTGAAAGCATGGTCTTATTTGCAACGGCGGTTCTGGTCGCGCATGCCGCTGGCATTTCCACTGAGATGACTGCACTTGGGGCGATGCTATATTTCTGGGCGCGTTTGATTTACGTTCCGATTTATCTGCTTGGCTTGCCATATTTACGCACAATCAGCTTCCTTACCGGGGCCATTGGAACGGTCTTGATCTATTGGGAAATTGCTGCGGCGATCAACGCTTAAGCCAGCGATTTTGGCACACAACTTGCGGTCGCCTGTGCCAGCAGGCGGCCGTTTTCGTCCCATAGCCAGCCTTCGGTAAAAAGGGCCGCACGGCCTTTCCGCACAATTTGTCCCCGGGCTTTGAGCGGCGCGCCGACCGGGACGGGTCTGATGAAGCTTGTCGTCATTTGCAAGGTTGGCGACATTGCCGGTGGTGGCTGGACTATAGAGCCGGCGATCGACATCACTTCATCAAGGATAGCGGTGATGAAGCCACCTTGTGCGTTGCCGCCCGGATTGGTTGCCTGTTCAGCGAGTAAAAATGAGCCCTCGCACCAGCCATCTTCGACATTTAGGTCGATCAGCCGGAAATTGAGGAAATGGGTCGCCGGTGGCATTGTTCCATTCGTCAATATCTGACGCCAATATGTGTCGCGATCTGGCGTCGTCGTCATTGTTTAGGACAGCCTTTTAAAAGGCATTGGAATGGCCGTCGCCGTGGCCTTGGCGACAAGCTTTCCGGCATCATCATAACATTCGGCTTCCATAAATGCCGCAGAACGTCCCCATTTGACAATCCGGGCCTCGACATGCGCCGGACCGGGCATCAGGCGCCGCAAATAGGATGTCTTCATTTCCAGCGTCGGTGCCGTCATTGTAACATTGGAGGCAATGATACAGCAGGTGCTCATCGCCTCATCCATCATTGCGGCAATGAAACCGCCCTGAACGGCCCCGGTCGGGTTCGCAAACATGTCGGGAACCTCGAAATCCATCCGGATTGTTTTGTTCGTCTGATTAATTTCAGAAAGGCGCATGCCGAGTGTGTCGGAGCAGGGCGGACGCTTGCTCGAATTTTGAAACCGGGCCAGCATTTCAGCGTCGGAGACAATTGGTTTTTCTTCCGGGGACTGTGCGGCCATGGCTTATTTTCGTCTGAAGGAGTCGAGCATGATGACGGTCGCATCATCACTGTCTGACGGCCCGGCGGTCTCTTCTGATTCTGAAGGATTCTCGTCCGTCATCGCGACTGGTCCTGTCGCGGTGCTGTCGTCTGCGCTGCCGGCAGGCAGGATGATTGCGGTCTGACCAGTATCGTCGGGATCGTCAAAATTAATGCCGAAATTTACCGACGGATCAACGAAGCGCGTTATGGCGGCAAAAGGTATAGCCAGATGCTGGGGTATGCCGCCAAATTTGAGAAGAATTTCAAAATGCCGGTCGAATATTTCAAGATCCCAGAACTGGTTCTGGATAACGATTGTCATTTCTTCTGGAAATCTTTCGACGAGACTGTCGGCGATCGAGACGCCGGGATCCTGCGTTCTGAAACTGACATAGAAATGATGTTCGCCTGGGGCGACGGCTTGCGCTGCAGTTTGCGAAAGTGCTTCCCGGACGACCCCCCGCATTGCTGCATTTGTCAGGGACTGATAGCCAATCAGGTCTGTCATTGTCTCGCTCCATTTGTATCGCAAACTTGTCGAGCCAGTATTCTGCAACAATCACCATGCGGTTGATAGACTCGAAACTGTAACTCATGAAATTTTTTTGCCGGACAAATGGTTTTGGGTGTTTGTTAGCTTTGGCAGGCAGCGCCAATCACGCGGGCGAGCTAGTGCTGCCGGCGCTTGTCGGTCTTGCAGTAGCTCGCCTTGGAGCCGGTCATTGCGAGCCAGACACGGGTTGAGTGTTGATGGTCTTGTCGGGCGCCAGCCTGCGACGCATCGCGGATTAAAAAATATCGACATGTTCCGGGCAAGATGGAGGCTTCTGTTGCCAGGCGCCTCCGGGCCCCGCCTTAAGCGCTGATGCTTAAGGACTTAAGTCGGTAATCCACGCGCAGACTAGGCTGCGAGCAGTTCACCTTCAGCAAAGTTGTCATTAGCAACTATTCTGATGTGAGCTTCTAACGGAGCTCATCCGAGCAAAGGCATCGCTTTTACACGTCCGTCGATCCTATTTCGGCCCCCAACCGGTCTCTAATGAAGACGCTTTGGTGGAGCCGCCGGGTACCGCCCCCGGGTCCGAGCCGCTTATTACACGCGCGTTTATTGCTATAGTTCCAAGGAACACCCCATTATAGCGCATTTCACGAGCAAGTTGAAGCCGGAAACGCCACTAGTTTCCCGCGAGCGCGTCATCAATAAGCTTGGCTGTCTCGGTAACGCCATATAGGGCAATGAAACCGCCAAAGCGTGGTCCCTGTGACTGGCCGAGCAAAATCTCGTAAAGCGCTTGAAACCAAAGCCTGAGATTGTCGAAATCATGATCTTTTCCGACGCTGAAAGTCAGCGTTTGCAAGGCGTCGCTCTCGACTGATTGATCCCAGGCTTTGAGCGCGGCCGAGAGCGCTTTCAGCGCAGCGGTTTCTTTAGCATCAGGCGCCCGGTAAACCTTATTCGGTTTCACAAAATCCTCGTAATATCGCAGGGCATAGTCGACCAGATTATCCAGTGTTGGATGGCTTTCCGGCGTTGCTTCGGGCGCGTATCGGGAGATGAAACCCCATAATTGGTGTTTCTCCTCGACATTTGCCGCACTGACCAAATTTAGCAGCAGGGCGAAACTGATCGGGCTGGGCGCGAGCGGTGGCGGTCCGGAGTGGATATGCCAGGCCGGATTCTCAATCTGTTTTTCGAGCGGCTCTGTGTGGAATTTTTCGCAGAATGTCAGATATTCGTCGACGGCCTTTGGGATAACATCGAAGAACAGTTTTTTGGCGACCCGAGGCTTCTGATATTGAAACAGTGATAGACTTTCGGGCGGGGCATAGGCAAGCCAGTCTTCGACCGAAATACCGTTGCCCTTGGTTTTTGAGATTTTCTCGCCAGCCTCGTCAAGGAAGAGTTCATATACGAATTGATGCGGCGGCTGGGCGCCAAGTATCCGGGTTATCTTCGAATATATCGGCGCATTGTCCTGATGGTCCTTCCCGAACATTTCAAAATCGACGCCGAGGGCGGCCCAACGCATGCCGAAATCCGGTTTCCACTGTAATTTTGCAAGCCCGCCGGTGACCGGCTGGGTAATATCGGTGCCGTCCTCGTCTTCAAATGTGATGGTACCGCGCGCGGGATCGATGCTTTTCATCGGAACATAGAGAACCCGGCCGGTTGTTGGCGAGATCGGCAGAAAGGGGCTGTAGGATGCCTGTCGCTCAGCCCCCAGCGTCGGCAGCATGACAGCCATGATCTCGTCGAATTTTTCCAGCGCCCGCAACAGCATCGGATCGAATGTGCCATCCTGATAGCATTGGGTGGCAGATAGGAACTCATAGTCAAAATTAAATTGATCGAGAAAGCTGCACAGCTTGGCCCCCATATGCTCGCCATAGCTCTGATGGGTTCCGAACGGATCGGGGACCCGGGTTAGCGGCATCTGGATATATGGCTCCAATATCTCGGGATTAGGAACTGTCGGCGGAATTTTCCGCATGCCGTCCATGTCATCCGAGATACAGATCAGTTTGGTTTCATAGGCGCCGGCGGTCAGCGTTTCAAAGGCATGTTTCACCATTGTTGTCCGGACGACTTCGCCAAAAGTACCAATATGGGGCAGCCCCGACGGACCATAGCCCGTCTCGAAAACCACCGGACCCTGTTTCGGTTTACCCTGTTTCTCCATATTCTTAAGCCGCTTGAGGAGTGCGCGGGCTTGTTCGAATGGCCAGGCTTTCGCCTTTTCGGAAACATCTGAAATATTGGTCATGCAAATCTTTGCTTAAAAATGGTGGATCTGTGGGGGGAGTTAGCACCGCACCCGGACATGTCAAATAAGAGGCCGGTATGATGCGTCCACACAGCCTTGATCAAAGCTTGTAATCATATCGGACTGGCAGGCCTGAATCCGGGCTTGCAGACATGACAGGGCTCGCTCGGCGAGCGCGACGGGCTTCAATTCAGGCGCTAGCCGTATAAGGTGGATCTGATGGTTGGTCGGTTTATGGCGCCGGTCTAAAATCCGGCATACGACGCTTAACGCTCTTGACAATCATTCTCAACTGTTGCAAATGGTTCTCATGATCATTTGCATTTGCCGTCGCATTAATGAAAAAGGTGTCCTGGAGGCTGTATCAGCCGGTGCCCGTTCGCCTGAAAGCGTGCAATCCTATCATGGTTGCCAGTTTAATTGCGGCAAATGCCGGTGCGCAATTGGCGAAGTCATTGCCGATCATCTCGAAGCGACACCTTCGGCCGATCTGCTGGTTGCCGCGGAATAGCGACGCTATCCTTCATCATCTTCGTCACTATATCCGACAAGTCGTAGGGGCTTGGCCTTGCGTCCATTTAGCTGTGACCATCTGACGAGCGCATCTTCCCGGCCATAAGTGATCCAGACCTCTTCGGCGTCGACCTCGGTGATTGTAGTTGTTAATTCGTTCCAATCAGCATGGTCTGACAGAATTAAAGGCAGTTCAACGCCACGTTGACGGGTGCGCTGGCGGATACCCATCCAGCCCGACGCGAAGCCAAGGACCGGATCCTTAAATTTTTGACCCCACCTGGCGGAGAAGGCCGATGGCGGCCCGAGAATGATTTCACCGGCAAAATCTGTCCCGCCAGCTTTTGAGGCCGGATCGTGTTTCACCTTCTCCAAAGGGCCAAGTGCTACGCCTCTGTCGACATAAAGTTCGCAGAGTTTTTCAAGGGCGCCGTGAATATATATCGGACGGTCCCAGCCGGCATCGCGGAGCAGGCGGACAACGCGCTGGGCTTTACCGAGAGAGGATACGCCAATCAGGTGTGGACGATTTGGCAAGGCCCGCACGCTGGCCAGCAGGCGGCTAATCTCGCCGCGATCATCGGGATGCCTGAAAACCGGTAGTCCGAAAGTCGCCTCCGTTATGAAAACATGTGGTTTGGCGACGACTTCAAATGCTGCGCAGGTCGGATCCTGCCGGCGTTTATAATCGCCGGTATTGACGATGCGCAGCCCCTTCCATTCGAGGATGATTTGCGCTGAACCGAGAATATGGCCGGCCGGAACCATGCCAATTTTTACACCATTTAGAGACAGTGTCTCGCCGAAAGCCAGGGCCTGTTGCGTGCGACAGAAATTCTCGCCATAGCGCGCTGCCATAATGGCGAGTGTATCGGGTGTTGCCAGAACCGCACCATGACCGGCCCGGGCGTGGTCAGCATGACCATGGGTGATAACTGCGCGGTCAACGGCCCGCCTGACCGGATCGATATAGAAATCTCCGGGCGGACAATACAGGCCGCTCGGGGTCGAGCGTAAGAGCTGGTCTGGCGATATCATTATGGCTGAGATGGTGCCATAGCGCCAAAATGGAAGCTTATCAGGCGCAAATTAAAATTGCGGCATCTGTCCCGTCGCAATCCATGGCATGCCGATCGCCAGCACAACACTGATCACCAGGCCGATAAAGGCTCGCAGAATATCCGATCCGGCATCCCCGATCGCCGCCATGCGGGTCCGTAATCCACTGACATAGGCAATTGCAATCTCACGCCCGGCGAGCAGGCCGAGGAAAACCCACGTGGTCGACATCGGGATGTCATTCACTTCCTTGAAGCAAAACAGTACCACCCCGTAAATAAAGTCGACCAGGGTTGCGGAGCGAATATCGGTAGTATTGGTTTTCGACAGAACGATTTGCTGGATTTCGCCGCCTCGTGTCGCAAAGATGTAGGCTTGGAACACAACCATAATCAGCGTTGCAAGAATCAATGTGCTGATAGCAAAGCCAACGAGTGTGCCATCGCCGGACTGGATTGTCTGGCGGGGTAGGAAGACAAAAATATTGGCGAGGTCCTGCATCAGCCACTGCGACCAAAGAAAAGCCGTCGAGGTCCATTGCAGCATCACCCAGTGCAGGCCGAGTGGTCGGTCCTGGGTGTCGTTTACCCAGCGTTCCCAGGTCCGCGCGACCAACAAATAGACGACGCCACCGGCCAATAGCGCAACGATGTAACCAAGCCCCGACTTTATGAGCATTTTGCCCAGCACACCTTCGGTGGCAGCGCCGCCGGTCATGGCGAAAATAGTCAGGACGAGGAAAGTCGTTGAAACAGGTATGGATGCCCGTGTCAGAAATATAAGAACCAATGGTGGCAGCGCATGCCACCATTTGATGCCGGTCTCGGGATACGGGATTGAATTCAGCCGGCCGAATGCGATGTCGCCGTCCAGTGTGAAATAGCCGTAAACCATCACCGCAATGATGATCGAGCTGGAATACAGCCAGAGCACCCACCAGGGACGCCGGCTATTAGATGACAGGAATGTCCCTAAAGTCTGGATCGAATCGTTCGCGATGATGGAATAGGCTGCAAACAAAAATCCAATGACGCCAAAAATCTCGTATCCAGGCAAAGCACTATCCTTCCCACCCGGTTGATCGCCACAGACGCGGCAACCGACCGATCCTCAACACCGATAACAACGCCGTAAGGCAATAAGGCGAGTTGATCAATTCGAAGATCGCAATTGTTTGGGCCGGGCCTTCAATTTTTTACAGCGACACAATGATAGCCGGGCTTTCTGCCAAAGGCGACAGCGCCGTCCGACGCTTTGCGTGGTGCGCGCTTGTCGCTATTGAAGAGGCTCGCTGCCTGCCCGTCACACGTGGGATGCAATAAGATTATGGTGCCGTCCGGCGATCCTATCGTCGGCTATGGCGGCGCCGATACCCGGGTGGTGTGACCCGCCAGCGCTCTCGCATATGATCATTCGGGCCGGGTGCCGGCTTATTGTATCAGTCCTCGTGTGCGGCGGCCGGTGGCGGCTTAAGAATGAATTGGTAGGATGCTTGGCCGCCGGACCAGTCGCATAGGAAACCGTCCGAGGTTGCGTCGCACGTCGACGTAGCTTCGCAAGCGCCGATATCGAAATTGCAGCTCACGGTAAGCTTGCCGATACCGGTTTTCCGATTGGCGACCTGGACACTATAGGTGGCTTCGAAGCTCTCCGGATCAAAGCAGCTTTTAAACTTCAGATTTGGGTGCTGGGTTGTGCCGGCCGGCAGATACATGAAAAATGCCGCCGTCGTCAGGTAATTATAATCGTCAAATTGGAAGTTGACCTCGCATGTTTCTTCATTGGTCGGGGTGCCAGTCAGAATAATCGGCAGAGCTGAGTCATTCTGGATCGAAACCGTCACTTCGCCATCATAGCGGAGATTAGAGTCCTGCGGCATATCAGAATCGGCATGAGCCAGTGTCGCCGCAGATACTTGCCCGATTAGCATAGCGGCAATAGTGCAGATGATGTGATGATGTTTTTGCATGTATAGTCTCCCATAAATAAGCCAGTTATTAAAAGGATAGCGTAACATTTTATGCAACAAATTGGCACTTTTATTTGATAAATATTTATAATTGGGAAATTTATATAATATATACTATATATGCATATAATAATAAAATATTTTTATGATTATTTGTAATTCTGTATTTGTATCATTACCGATAGGCCTGTTCCTATGGTGTTCGGGCATGAGCGTTCCCGCTACATGGCCAATTTTCCGGTCGGATCAGCTTGTGTCGCTGGTGCCGGCTTCTAGATTGTTGAAGTAGAGCTTTGTATCAGCTGATGTCAGATCCGGTCGGGCTGTATCCGGTCCGCCAAAATATCTGCTGATACAGGAATGACGGAATGGCTTAGTTGGAATTGAGGAAGCATGGCGATGACGCGCCCGGAACATTATCCCGGCTTGCCGGATGTCATTAACCGGTGGTTTAGCGCGAGGGGGTGGCAGCCACGGCCGCATCAATTGGCGCTGTCTGCGACAGTACAGGCCGGTCATGATGCCTTACTGATTGCGCCGACCGGTGGTGGTAAGACGCTGGCCGGTTTTTTGCCGAGTTTGACAGCTTTGCGGGAAAAATCTCGGCGGGCCTCGGACCGGCCCGGTATTCACACCCTGTATCTGTCGCCGCTGAAGGCATTGGCGGTTGATGTGGCGCGAAATCTGGAACAGCCGGTTTCTGAAATGGGACTGGATATCCGTATCGAAACCCGGACCGGAGATACGCCGGTCTCGAAACGTAATCGGCAGCGCCAGAACCCGCCCGACATTCTGCTCACGACACCAGAGCAGCTCGCTTTGCTGATTGCGGCCGGAAATGCAGCGGCTTTCTTCGCGGATCTCAGATATGTCATTATTGACGAAATCCATGCAATGGCGACGTCGAAACGGGGTGATTTACTAAGCCTCGGTCTGGCGGCTTTGGCGTCCTGGTCGCCGACCTGCCGGTTCATAGGTCTTTCGGCAACGGTTAGAGACCCCGAACATCTGCAGGCCTGGCTGGGTGTGCGGGGAGCGCCGGCGCAACTGGTGCTGGCGGAGGACGGCGTCGCGGCTGATATTGATATTCTGCTACCGGCCGAGCGAATTCCCTGGTCTGGCCATTCAGGACGGTTCGCCGTGGGCGACATTTATCGGCGAGTGCAGGCTGCCCAGACGAGTCTGGTGTTCGTCAATACAAGGTCACAGGCCGAAATGCTGTTTCAGGAGCTTTGGGCGGCAAATGATGATGGTCTGGCGATTGCTTTGCACCATGGGTCTCTGGCCAAAGACCAACGCCGTAAGGTCGAGGCGGCAATGGTGCGCGGTGAGCTCAGGGCGCTGGTTTGTACGTCAACGCTGGATCTTGGTGTTGACTGGGGTAATGTTGATCAGGTGATCCAGATGGGGGCGCCAAAGGGGGCCGCCCGTCTTATGCAGCGAATTGGACGGGCCAATCATCGCATGGATGAGGCCAGCCGCGCAGTGTTGGTGCCGACGAACCGGTTCGAGATTCTAGAATGCGAAGCCGCCAGAACGGCCATTGCCGACGGTGAGATTGATGGGCAGGGTGAACGACTGGGCGGGCTGGACGTGTTGGCCCAGCATATTATGGGCCGGGCTTGCGGCGACGGGTTTGATGCCGATCAGCTGTTTGCCGAGATCGGCCGGGCTGCGCCCTATGCCCGGCTAGAACGGAAAACCTTCGACCGGGTCGTCGAATTTGTTGCCACTGGCGGGTATGCCTTAAAAATCTATGACCGGTTCAGGCGAATTGTGCGGGGTCGCGACGGGCTTTGGGTTGCGCGAACGCAGCGTGACATTCAGCAACACCGGATGAATATTGGTGCAATTGTCGAGGCGCGGCTGCTAACGGTGAGGCTGGTTCGCAAATTGAAATCAGCAGCGCGATCAGATAACGCCATGGCGGGACGGGTCCCGGGAAAGAAGCTCGGTGAAATTGAAGAATATTTCGTGTCTTCTCTTAAAGCGGGGGATACGTTTATCTTTGCGGGACAGGTATTGTGTTTCGTGGCGGTGCGCGACCATGATGCTCTGGTCATGCCGGCTGCTGCGGCGCAGGACCCGGCCATTCCATCCTATAATGGTGGCAAGTTTCCACTGACGACATTTCTGGCGGCGCGCGTTCGGGAGATGATATATGATCAAGCGAAATGGGCCGCATTGCCGGCGCCGGTTCAGGACTGGCTGCACATCCAGAAGATGAAATCAGTTATTCCCTCGGCCACGCAATTGCTGGTCGAGACCTTTCCGCGCGGGAACCGTCATTATCTGGTGACATATCCGTTCGAGGGACGACTGGCGCATCAGACCCTCGGCATGCTGATCACCCGCCGCCTTGAGCGCCTTGGCAAGCAGCCACTCGGTTTTGTGGCGTCGGAGTATGCACTCGCCGTCTGGGCGCTGAAGCCGCTCGACGACATTGATCTTTCGATGCTGTTTCATCCCGATTTGCTGGGAGACGATCTGGAAGAGTGGCTTGATGAAAGTGTGCTGATGAAGCGTCATTTTTCGCATTGTGCCTTGATTTCTGGCCTGGTCGCGCAAAGGCTGCCGGGACAGGAAAAGACCGGCCGGCAGGTCACGTTTTCAACGGATTTGATTTATGATGTGCTGCGCAGCCATCAGCCGGATCATATTCTGCTGGAGGCAGCCCGACAGGATGCCGCAACCGGTTTTCTGGATATTTGGCGATTATCAGACATGCTGGCGCGGGTATCAGGCAAAATTATTCATAAGACACTGATACGGATCAGCCCGTTTGCTGTGCCGCTTATGCTCGAAATCGGCAAGGAACCGGTGCGTGGCCACTCCGCGTCAGAAGATATCTTACGCGACGCCGAAGAACAGCTTGTCCGCGAAGCGATGCGGTAGGCGGTTTGCAGCGGATCAATCAGAAACGGTTTAAGGCCGTCCGGCCTGGTTGCCGATCGTATAAATGCCGGCGGGAGGTTTCGTCAGGCTGCGAAGCGTTCGCCGAGATAGACCCGCCGGACCTCTTTATTTTCGAGGACTTCGTCGGGTTTGCCTTCGAAAAGAACCCCGCCATCATATATGATCGAGGCGCGGTCGACGATTTGCAGGGTTTCTCTGACCTGATGGTCTGTGACAAGGACGCCAAGGCCACGCTTTTTCAGATAGCTGACAAGCTCGGAGATATCCGATATTGCAAGTGGATCGACCCCGGTAAACGGTTCGTCCAGAAGCATGAAGCTCGGTTTGGAGGCCAGCGCCCGGGCGATCTCGACGCGTCGCCGCTCGCCGCCTGACAGTGAAATTGCTGGCTGCTCGCTCAAATGCGAGATATTAAGTTCTTCGAGCAAGGCATCGACTTGCCGGCTGCGCTCGTTTTTGTCCGGCTCAATCAGTTCGACAACGGCGAGGATGTTTTCCCGGACTGACATGCCGCGAAAAATCGACGCCTCCTGCGGCAGATATCCGACCCCGAGCCGGGCGCGCTGATACATTGGCAGGGATGTAACATCGGCGCCATCAATCGAGATTGTGCCACCATCAGCAGTGATCAGGCCCATAATCATGTAAAAGCAGGTCGTTTTACCGGCACCGTTCGGTCCAAGCAGGCCGACAACTTCGCCGCGATGCAGAGATAGCGATACGTCTTTGACAACCGAGCGCGAGCCGAATGATTTTGCCAATCCGTTCACCATCAGGCCTTCATTATTTTTTGTCATTTTGGCGTCCCGTGATTGGTGCAAATCTCTTTTTATAATCCGCCAGACAGTAGTGTCAGAAGGCAGATGAATCAATTTTCAGTGGTGGCGCTGCGTTCGTTCGTTAATTTGCGGAGGAAATAACCATACTGACGCCGCCATCTAGCGTTGTCCGTCCGAGCGCAAGCTCGATCGTCAGAACCGAGCCTTTCGCAATATCCGCGCCACGTAACAGTGCAACATCTCCGGACAGTGTAATTGTGTCGGTGTTGACGTCGTAAAGGCCGGTATCACCGGTCGCGCGGAAATCTGGCGTGACGTAATACACATTGCCGCGGGCCGACATTGACTCAATGTCGCCGAACGCTGCACCGATATTGTTAGAACTGCCATTATCAGCGGACGCGTAAGTGAGCGTGACCATATCTGCCGACAGCCGCGCGTCTCCCTGCAAAATATGAACATCATCGATCAGAATAACTTGCTTTTCGCGATCAAGAACCTCAGAGCGCTCGGCTTCAACCCGGATCGGGCCACCGCTGGCTGAGACTTGCGCCATGGCAGGCCCGATCAGAAGCGTCGCTGCGAGGGTGCATGTCAAAGATTTCCACATATGGTTCACCTGTTCTGGTCTGGGTTAATTATCTAATGCCGGTGGGAGGTCTGAGGCCGGGCGGTCGTTAGTGCTTGGATATATGACCATCTCTACATTACCGCGAAGAATTAGTCGTCCATTATCTTCCGATATTTCATAGCTGTCAGCCTTAATGCTGCCGAGTGGACCATGCCCGATAAGCCGGTGGCGGCCTGCGACCTGGCTGCTGGCGACATAAATATCAGCGGCCTCTGTCTGGAATTCGTATCCGGAGCTGTCGCGAACCAATACGGTTTCAGAGAGGTAGAGATGATCATCCTTCTGGAAGAAAACGCCGATCGGTGCCGTAATCTCGCTACCATGCTCATTAATGAGTTTTGGCCGTTTCAGATCGATCGTTTCCGGATCATTCCGACGTCGCTGTGCGGTATCGGCTGTAATTGTATAGGTCTCACCGGCATAATTTCGACCCGAGAAGCGCGGATTGATCATGGTGATGACTTGATCGCCTGATATTCTTGTAATGGCGGCCGAAGAGCCTGTAAGCGAACTGGCCACGACCGGTCCGATAATCATGCCGGCGGATATCGCCGCTGCGGCAACAAAAAACATTCGCAGGATGCCGACCCGTTCCGATCGACGTCGCGCCTGCGCCAGCGTCAGTCGGCGGTGCGGTGCCCAGGTCTGCATTGCATCAGGGTGCAGTGCTTTTTCTGGTAGGTCAGATCGCAGTTCTTTTTCTGTCATGTTGTCATGATAAGTGAGAATGGTTCGGATGGACAGATTTTATAGCGCATCGGGGCCGGTCTTGTTTGTTTAAGTATGCGAAAAAATGTCGGTATTGTCCCAACCGTCGAGGTCTAGTTGCGCGCGGGTCGGCAAAAAGTCGAAGCACGCGTCCGCCAGTGCCTGCCGACCTTCACGTTCCAGCATAGCAAGCAATGCGAGCCGAATCCGATGGAGGTGCAGAACATCGCCTGCCGCATAGTTTAATTGGGCGTCTGTAAGCGTTTCTGCGCCCCAGTCTGATGATTGCTGGGCCTTGTTCATATCGGCGCCAACAAGCTCACGCGTGACATCTTTCAGGCCATGCCGGTCGGTATATGTTCGCGCCAGCTTGGATGCAATTTTCGTACACCAGACCGGCGCGCAGTCGATTTCGAGCCATTTTTTCATCATCGCAATATCAAAGCGCGCAAAATGAAAGATTTTCAAAACATCCGGGTCGCCCAGAAGACGCTTGAGATTGGGGCAGTCATAATCGCGGAACAGCTGAACAATATGGGCCTGGCCGTCTCCGGCCGACAATTGCACAACACACAATGCGTCGCGGACCGGGTTGAGTCCCATTGCTTCGGTATCAACAGCGACAATGGATCCGAGGTCCACGGTTTTGGGCAGATCACCCCGGTGGTAATGAATTTTTGTCATGTTGCCGAATAAGCGCCGGCGGCGAGGTTTGGCAAGTGTAAATAGGGTTAAGGATATGACATGGTCCCGGGGCGTACCGGCTTTTTACGGGTCCGGATGGCGGGTCGGATGGCTGCCGGAGCGTCAATTCGCAACATCCCGTCCGAGGGATGAAACGTTTTGTTTGCTTGACCGGTAGGCCTCACACGCCTAATGCGCCGCGCGACAGTGGCGACTTAGAGTGCCGCCTTTGGAGAGACATGATGGCGAGAGCGAGAAAGCGAAAAGGGCTTCCGGTTCATGGCTGGCTGGCGGTTGATAAGCCGGTCGAGATGACCTCGACCCAGATTGTCGGCCGCCTCAAGCGGTTGTTCAACGCCCAGAAAGCCGGTCATGGTGGTACGCTGGATCCATTAGCCGATGGCGTTCTTCCGATCGCCTTTGGCGAGGCGACCAAGACGGCACAATGGGCGATGGATTGTGACAAAGAATATGTTTTCACAATCAGCTGGGGTGCTTCGACCGAAACACAGGATCGTGAGGGCGCGATTATCCGCAGATCCGATGCGCGTCCGGATGCGGCGTCAATCGAAACGATTCTGGCGAATTATATTGGCACCATATCACAGGTTCCGCCGAAATATTCGGCCATCAAGGTTGATGGCGCGCGCGCATATGATCTGGCGCGGGGCGGCGAGGCCTTTGAGCTCAAGGCGCGCGATATTACAGTCTATGAGACGGAACTTGTGTCCCTTCCCGACCGCGACCATGCCATCATCAGAGTATGCAGTGGTAAGGGCTTCTACGTGCGCTCTTTTGCGCGCGACCTCGCTGTCGATCTGGGCGTCGATGGGCATGTATCTAAATTGCGCCGGACCCGGGTTGGCATGCTTGACGAGGCCAGTACCGTGACGCTCGAGGATATCGAACGCTGCGCCGCGGAAGCGGGCGATCTGGAAGGGCTGTTGAAACCGATCGAAACGGTTCTGGATGGTCTGCCGAGCGTGGCGATAAACCCGGCCGAGGCTGCCGATCTGCGACATGGTCGGGAGATTTTATTATTGCCACATATCATTGAGCAGTGGCGCGCTGATCAGGCGCAGCTTGCAATGGATGGTGGCGATGACCGAACCACGCTGGCCATGTGTGATGAGACAGCCGTGGCAATTGGTGAGGTCCGGGTCGGAAAATTCAAACCGCAGCGCGTTTTCCAGCTCTAATCTATACTCGTTTAGGACAGGCCCGGAACAAAAAAAGGCCGCCAGTCCGGCGGCCTTTAGCACATTATATTTCGTTTCTAGCTGTAGCTGACACCACGGTAGAATAGCTCGAAGCTGAACCGCATCGGCTCGGCGGCCGGCTGAGGCTCCGATGACACGCCTCTATAAATCAGGTCTGCCCCGGATTTCTTTTGAGTTTGCTCCGTCTTTGCGTCAGTCTTCTGGTGTGCGGTGCCGCGGTAAAAAAGCTGTGTCATATCGATCCCCTCAAAATCTAGCTTGGTTTGTTCATCATTCGATATGTGGGGTTTACTAAAGGTGTGTAAGTTTGTCAACACGCTTAAATTAATTTTTTTGGCAAGTTGCGGTTGATGGCGGATGTCTGGTTCGTTAAGCGGGTTAAAAGTGACAAACGGAGCGGCCCTAAGCGTGGAAAAACTAGATCAGCGAATTCAGCTCGTAGCATCTTCAGAATTTTCGAAAATTATTGATGCCTGGCGCCGCAAGCAATCGGACCTGCCATCTCGCTCGGAAGCGATACGGCGTCTCGTTCAGTCCGGATTGAAGTATGAAAAGGAGCATCCGATGCATATGATTACGGCGATAATCCGTCCCCATAAGTATGAAGAGGTTCGCGAAGCTCTTTTGAAGCTTGGTGTCGAGGGTATTACCGTTGCCCAGGTGCAAGGCTTTGGACGTCAGCGCGGTCAGACCGAGTTTTATCGCGGGGCCGAGTATAAGACGGCAGAAGTTCCAAAGGTGCGTTTGGAAATTGCGGTCGCACAAGGCTTGCTGTCAGAAGTGATTGAGGCCGTGCAATCGATCGCAGCGACTGGTAAAGTCGGTGATGGCAAACTGTTTGTGCACTCGCTCGACCAGGTTATGCGGATCAGGACCGGCGAACGGGACGAGAAAGCGCTCTCCTAATAGTGCAGACATGGCCTTATGCGGCGATCCAGTTGCACCTCTTTTCAGCGCGGCGCCAGGCTGTCGCGACGAGCCCCCCCCTAATCTGTCGGCGGCA
>Ga0213865_10000968_pt1 | contig 18963 bp, 12 predicted proteins | sample PICome_6_FD_160100 | JGI IMG/M metagenome (GOLD analysis project Ga0213865, IMG submission 160100) | Coastal seawater microbial communities near Pivers Island, North Carolina, United States - PICO282 | ecosystem: Environmental > Aquatic > Marine > Coastal | place: USA: North Carolina...
CGAAATGATGGTGCAGGTCGTCGACGACGGGTCCCCTTGTCAGGTGTTCTTGATGCTCGAGATGATGCAGCCAGATGACGCTTACATAGAGTGGGAATTTGGCGATGGCATGAGCACGACTTCTGTCCTCCTGTGGACGGAGCATCAGTATGCGGAATCCGGAGTTTATGAGGCTTGTGCTACGGTATACAGCCCCGGGTGTCCCGAAGGCTCCACATGGTGCATCGAAGTCGTTGTTGAAGGCTGTGATTCCGCTTGTGAGCCTGTGGTGATCGCGGTGGAGCCCAATGGTGTATCAGGCTATTACTCGTGGTCTGGGTACGGAGATTACTGGTCAGGCGAAAACGTGTTTTTCATTCCGAGCGGCAGCGCGGAGCCCGTGGAGCTCGGCTTGTGCTTGAGCGAGGACTGCTATGTTTTTGACTTTTCGGCGTTCAATACGAGCGACCCCGCTGCGGACCTGACCATCAGCGTTTCAGACGCCGAAGGACCGCTCGAGTGGGAAGAAGAGCCTTACACGGATGAAGCGGGTTGGCAGGTGATCACCTTTGGCATTGGAGGCGTGGGCTGTGGCCCCGATCCCGCGTTGTGCACCTTGGAAATTGAGGCCCTGCAGGAAGCAGATGGCAGTTGGACTTTGACGGCGGTGACCGAATCCGTTGAGGATGTGGACTTTTTATGGACGCTCTCCGATGGCTCGGTCTTGAATGGGGTCACGGTGAACCATGCCTTCGTCGAAGGGGTGGAGGTGGTCACAGCTTGTGTAGCGGCTGCATTCCCGGAGTGCGAAGAGGTGCTCAGCGCATGCATTGACCTGGAAAATGGGGCCAATGAGGGCTGTGAGGCCGTAGAAGTGGTCATTGAGGGGGAGACTTTTGATGAGTTGCTCGAAGACTTGGTTTGGGCGTGGACCCTTCTTGGAGAGGGGTTTGATTGGTCGGGGACCACTTCTTTGGACCCAGAGGATTTGGGGGTCGACGGGCTCGTCCTGTGTCTGCCTCCAGGATGTTATGCCATGTCCATGGAGATGTCCGGGTTGCCCGGTTTTCAGGGTTTGCCGGGCATGACCATGTCGCTCACTGTTGGGGGAGAGGATGAACTGGAGGTTGACCTCATGCTCTTGGACGGGGTATTTGATTTGGAATTCGGTGTATTGACCGACTGTAGCAATGCGGTGAACCCACTGGGATCCAGCAGACTATCCGGACTCAGCATCTTCCCTAACCCTGCGCAGGAGCGCGTCACTGTCAGCATGGACGAAGGGGCATTCTCGGGCGATGCCCATTGGATTCTGGTGGACGGATTGGGCCGTGTCGTATTGGAAGGGACCTCTCATGTGCGGCTCTGGAATGTGCCCCTCAAAGGCCTCTCACCGGGAGGATATGTGCTGCATGTGGAAAGCGGAACGCAAGGCCTGCACCAAAGGGTGATGGTCGCCCGCTGAGCAGCACCTATTTTCGCGGAAGTCCCCCGGTTTTTCGGTTCAGATTTTTGGAGCTGAGGCAGGGATGACGAACCCACGCCGCATGAATTACAAGCGACTCAATGACCTCACAGGATGGGCAGTATGGCTCATCGCAACGGTTGTCTATCTCCTCACGATTGAGCCCACCGCCAGTTTCTGGGACTGTGGTGAATTCATAGCTTCTGCCTACAAGTTGGAAGTCGGTCACCCACCTGGTGCCCCGATGTTCATGCTGTTGGCGAGGCTCTTCTCCATGTTCGTTCCTGCCACGATGGCCGCCACGGCGGTCAACGTCATGAGCGCGATGGCGAGTTCGTTTACCATTCTCTTCCTGTTTTGGAGCATCACGCACATGGCCCGAAAGTTGGCCGTGAGCCGACTGGCAGAAGGGGTGACCACATTGTCAGATGGTCAGCGCATGGCCGTTTTGGCCAGCGGTGCTGTAGGGGCATTGGTGTACACCTTCAGCGATAGCTTCTGGTTTTCGGCTGTGGAGGGCGAGGTCTATGCTTTGTCTTCCCTGTTTACGGCGCTGGTCTTCTGGGCCATCCTCAAGTGGGAGGCGCGCTCGGAAGAGCCCGGCAACCTGCGCTGGATCGTGTTGATCGCCTATTTGATGGGCCTTTCCATCGGGGTGCACTTGCTCAATTTGCTCGCAATCCCAGCCATCGTGGCGGTGTATTACTTCAAGCGCAACACCTTCAAGTGGCCCACCTTCATCGGCGCCATGGCCTTGTCTTTGGGGCTGTTGTTGTTTGTTCAATACGGCCTCATTCAAGGCTTTGTGAAGTTTGCGGCCCGGTTTGAGCTGGCGTTCGTGAACAGCATGGGACTGCCCTTCAATACTGGCGTGGCGGTCTACCTCGCGTTGGTCATTGGATTGATTGTGGCCGCCTTGTGGTGGAGCCGCAAGAAGGGTTGGTGGCAGCTGAATGTGGCCGCATTGTCTGTGGCCATGATCCTCGTGGGATACAGCACGTTTGCCTTGATTGTGGTGCGTTCTGCGGCCAATCCGCCGATGGACGAGAACAACCCGGAAAACCTCTTCGCATTGCTCGCTTACCTCAACCGAGAGCAGTACGGAGACCGGCCATTGGGTACTGGTCAGTATTGGAATTCACCCAACGATATGGAGGACCCGTACAGCGATGGTTCTCCTTCCTACTTCCCCAGCCACAGCGTCTATAAGTCGCGGGGCGCAGTGGACAGCCGGGTGGCCACCTTCCGGGACCGCTTTGCAGCTGAGCAGTACATGGAGGCCAACGAGGGCAACTTCACGGTCAAACAGGAGTATGTGGACAGCGGTGAGAAGCGCAACGGCGTCCCCAACTACGACCCCCGGTTTACCATGGTCTTCCCGCGGATGTATTCCGGCCAGTCGAACCACGTCAATGAATACAAGCGTTGGTCCAATTACAAGGGGTGGAATGAGGAAGTGGGCTTCGTGAGCCCAGTCGACAACCAACAGCGGGATGCGACCACATTCGAACTTCACCTTGCCGGCCGGATCTTGGGTGGTAACATGGACAAAGCCGAATTGTCCCGGACGCTGAATAACCTGTACCGGTCGTTCGACCAGCGGTTTGGCGCCAAGTTCGAGGTGCGGAGTGACAAGGAAATCATTGTAGGTCGCGGCAATGATGCCCGCCTGGCGGACCTGACCAATTCAGAAGTGCGCAGGACGTTGGCCAAGATGATGGTCGAGGACCTGTCCCAAGGCTTGGACCGGGGCAGGACCTATGCGCAGACCATGCAGCGCGCTTTGAATGGCATCGAGCAGCAGATCCGCACGGCCACCAACCGGGCCAACCGCTCGCGTTCGGCTGAGGACATCGCAGAAGTCCAGCGGCTGCAGCGCCAGGCGGACCGGTACCACGAGCAGTTGCTGCCTTCGCAGGCGGAAAACCTCACCTTCTTTGCCCGCTATCAGATTGGGTGGATGTACCTCCGCTACTTCATGTGGAACTTCTCTGGCCGTCAGAACGATGTGCAGGGACATGGAGACTTCATCGATGGCAATTGGTTGACCGGCATCGATGCTTTGGATGCCGAGCGCTTGGGCAGCCGTGCAAACCTGCCGGAGCACCGCAAGGAAGACAAGGCGCACAACAACTTCTACCTGTTGCCGCTGTTGCTCGGGCTCATCGGCGCCATTTTCCAGGCCCTGCGCAGCTGGCGCGACTTCTCTGTGACCGGCTTGCTGTTCATCTTGACGGGCTTGGCGATTGTGGTGTACCTCAACCAGTACCCCTTGCAACCGAGGGAGCGGGACTACGCTTATGTGGGCTCCTTCTACGCCTTTGCCATTTGGATCGGTCTGGGGGTGTATGCTTTGTTTGACATGGCGGGCAACCGCAAGGGCAAGAGCCTTGGCATCGCCATGGGCGCTCCCTTGGCGATCGGCGTGGTGCTGTACGTTTTGGAATCTGCCGGAGGTGGTGGACACGCGTTGAGCTACTGCATCTTGTACCTCGGCGCGCTCAGTGCCGCCCTGATGGGCTTGGCCTTCGGCATCGGTCGGCTGGGCAACGAGAAGCTCAACGCCGCTGTGTTTTCCGCCTTGTTGTTGGTGGTGCCCTTCCAGATGGGGGCTGAGGGTTGGAATGACCACAGCCGGGCTGGCCGGAGCACAGGAGTGGACATGGCCAAGAATTACTTGGACAGTCTCGCTCCCAATGCCATTCTGTTTACCAATGGAGACAACGACACCTTCCCCCTCTGGTATGTCCAGGAGGTAGAGGAGTACCGCACCGATGTGCGCATTGTCAACCTCAGTTTGCTGAACACCGATTGGTACGTGGAGCAGATGAAGCGCAAGGCTTATGACTGCCCGCCGGTGCCCATTCGAATGGGCGAGGAAAAGTACCGCCAAGGCACCCGTGACATTGTGCTGATGGACCCTCCTTCGAACCCCAACGACCCCTATGTGGACATCGATTTGGCGATGCGACAGGCCTTGAATGATGCTGATGTGGTGGATTACGGGGGTGGCCGGAAATATGCCCACCTGCCTTCCAACAGCTTCAGTATTCCTGTGGACAGCGCGTTTGCTGTCAGTTCCGGATTGGTGCTGCCAGAAGAACGCAACCGCATGGTGGATGCGCTGGAGTGGACGGTCACCGATGGTGGTGGAACGCCCAAACAGTACATCCTCAAGAACCAGTTCATGGTCATGGAGATGCTGCGCAACAACAACTGGGAGCGGCCGATTTACTTCGCAGTGACCATTGGACCGGACAGTTATGTGGGCTTGCAGGATTACTTCCGTCTGGAGGGCCTTGCGTGGCGTTTGGTGCCGGTGAATTACGGTTCGCGGGGAGGCCAGCCCATAGGAATCGCGAAGGATTTGATGTACACCAACGTCATGGAGGACTTCCAGTGGGGTGGCATGGACTCGGATGATGAGATCTACATGGACGAGAACAACCGCAGGATGGCGACCAACATCCGGCTGCAGTTGACCAACCTCGCCGAGTCCTTCGCGCGGGATGGAAGGGCCGACCGAGCCTTGGAAGTGCTCGATCGCTTGATCACGTCCACACCTGCGCACAATGTGCCGTATGACCGCATCATGCTTCCTGCCGTCGAAATCCTCTCGGAGATCGCGATGGACAAGAACCTGACAGCAGAACAACGCAAGCAGGCCGGCGCATTGGCGAAAGAGGTCGGCGTGGCCCTGTTCGACAAGTTGGCGGCTGACGTTTCGTACTTCTTCTCCTTGGAGGATGGGTTCTACGCGGCGGCCACGACGGAAATCCAGATGGCCATGGCGGTGAGTCAGCGCGTCTCTGGGGCTTTGGTGGACGCCTTACCGGATGATCCAGAGGCACAGCGTTTGGATGCAGAGATGACGCAGTTGTTGTTGGACCGGTCCAACCGGCAAAACGGTCCGCTGTCCGATCCCGCTGTATTCGATTCAGAGGGGCGCTGATGGACAAAACCGCGGCGAAGGTGGCCATCTTGGCCAGTGGAGAGGGGACCAATGCTGAGCGCCTGATTCAGGCAGTGGCGGTGTCAGAGGGCATCGACATCGCATGGGTGGGTTGCAACCGTGAGAATGCAGGCGTTTTGGCCCGTGCTGACGCGGCAGGTATTCCCTCTTGGGTGTTTTCAAAAGCGGAACTGAACAGGGGCGAGGTCCAATCCCGTCTGACCGAAGACGGTGTGGACTTTGTGGCCTTGGTCGGCTTTTTGCTCAAGGTTCCCGCGGAATTGGTGACTGCCTTTTCGGGCCGCATGCTCAACCTTCACCCGGCCTTGTTGCCCGCGTTTGGCGGCAAGGGCATGTATGGCCACCATGTGCACAAGGCGGTGCACACTGCGTTGTGTGAAGGGGCGGTTCAAGAGACAGGCATCACCCTGCATTGGGTGGACCCTGAATACGATGAAGGCCCTCCATTTTTCCAAGCGAGCGTCCCATTGGATGCCGCGGTGGACACGCCGGAGACCATAGCGGAGAAAGTACGTGAACTGGAGGTGGCCCATTATGCGCCACAGGCCTTGCGCGCGGTGGTGGAATCCCTATCCTTGTCGGACACGACAGACCCTTGAACAGACACGGAACATGGCTTTTGATTGGACCGAATTGTTGAAGTCAGGCATGGTGATGTTTGCGGTGATTGACATCGTAGGCTCCATTCCTTTCTTGCTGGATATCAAGCAGAAGGCGGGCGACATCCATCCTGAGCGGGCCAGTTTGGTGGCCCTCGGTATCATGCTGGCCTTCCTGTTTCTCGGCGAAGGGGTCATCAACTTCCTCGGGATTGACGTCAACTCCTTTGCTGTGGCTGGATCCATCGTCATGTTTTTCATGGCATTGGAGATGATCCTTGGGGTGACCCTGTTCGCGCAGAGCGCCCAGTCGATGAAGACAGCGACCATTGTCCCCGTGGCCTTCCCATTGATTGCGGGAGCGGGCAGCATGACGTCCATCATTTCTCTGCGCGCGGAATATGCGGCGATCAACATTGCACTCGCCATCTTGATCAACATGGCCTTGGTCTACTTTGTCTTGCGCATGACCGGTCGCATTGAGCGATTGCTGGGAGAGGCGGGCATTGCCGTCTTGCAGAAGGTGTTTGGCATCATTTTGCTGGCCATTGCCGTCAAGCTGTTCTCCGCCAATGCGGCGATGTTGTTTCAGGCCCATGGCTGATCCCGTCGTCATCCATACCGATGGAGGGGCGTCAGGCAACCCAGGCCCAGGCGGTTATGGCGCCATCCTTCAGTGGGGCGGGCACCGTAAGGAGTTCACGGCCGGATACCGGTTGACCACGAACAACCGCATGGAATTGTTGGCTGTCATCGTCGCGCTGGAAGCGTTGAAGCGCGAAGGCACCGAGGCTTGGGTCGTCAGCGACAGCAAGTACGTCATCGATGCGGTGCAGAAGGGCTGGGTGTTCAATTGGGAGAAGAAAAACTTCAAGGGCAAGAAGAACCCCGACCTCTGGATGCGCTTCCTCAAGGTCTACCGCAAGCACAAGGTGCGCTTTGATTGGGTCAAGGGCCACGCTGGCAACCCCATGAATGAGCGGGCGGACCACCTGGCGGTGTCTGCCTACAAGAAGAAAGGCTTGCTGGTCGACGATGGCTACGAGGCCTCCGTGGCCTGATTTATCCGCCTTCCTGACCGGGCAGCAGTTCCCGAACCCAAGTGATGCGGGAGAACTTGCGCGGTGATGTGCCCACCGCCACATGCGCGGGACCGTGAACGCCGTGGGGAACCGCAAGCGCGATGGCACTCAAGAACAGTCCTTGTCCGACATAGCGGAGGGGCGCTCCGTCAGGACCGGTTTGGGCGTAGAGGTCTTCTCCTACGATGGGGTGACCGAGTGCGGCGAGGTGGCGCCTGATCTGGTGGGTCCGCCCCGTTTCGGGCAAGACCTCCACCAAGCTTGCTGTGCCGTGAACGGGCAGGGGGCCAGACCCCAAGGCCCGCCAGGTTGTCTTGGCGGTTTTCCCGTCCAGGTCACCGGTGCAGTGCCCTTCTCCAAGTAGGGAGCCGGCAACGAGTGCCAAGTACCGTTTCTGAATGCGCCGTTGAGCAAAGGCCTGACCCAGGCTGTCTGCGGCGCGCAGGGTCAATGCTACGCAGACCCACCCTGCAGTAGCGCGGTCGAGCCGGTGCACGGGTTGGGGGTGGACCATCGCGTCGGGATGGATGGGCTTCAATGCGTTTTGTTGGTCGGGCGCCCCGGCGTGGGCCAGGTGGGCCAATGCCGCGGCCAGGTGTCGGTTTCCCGTTCCTGAGGTGCTGATGCCTGCGGGTTTCCAGACGAGGAGGTAGTCTGCTGCTTCGGGCCGTTGGAAGTGGAAGGCAGAAGGAATGCCCTTCCCTGGGGGTGGCGGCGCCGACGGGTCGCTCAAAAGGGCGATGCTGTCCCCTGTGGCAACACGACGCGCAGTCGTGGCTGTTGTGCCGTTGAGTTCGACCAAGCCCCTGTCGAGGGCTTTGCGGCAGGCTTTGCGGCTGGGTAACCACCTTGGAAACATCCCGATGAGGGCCTCTTGCATGCGCAGCCCCGCTTTTTCGGCCCCGACAGATGCCGATGCGATGACAAAACGGTGGGCTTCTGGCGCATTGAGGTCCATGGCAGGTCAAGTGTACGCACGCAGACGTTGTATTTTTGACACATGAACATGGGATCTGTTAAGACCGACCTCTATCAGGGGCATGATTACTACATGATGGATGACCTCTTGACCGAGGAGCACAAGCTGATCCGCGACGCTGCCCGTGCATGGGTGAAGCAGGAGGTCAGCCCCATCATCGAAGACGCAGCGGAGACGCAAGTGTTTCCCCAGCATCTGTTGCCCGGACTTGGCGCCATTGGTGCCTTCGGGCCGTACATCCCCGAGCAGTACGGAGGGGCAGGATTGGACCAGATTTCTTACGGCCTCATCATGCAGGAACTCGAGCGCTGCGACAGCGGATTGCGCAGTACGGCTTCTGTGCAGAGTTCCCTCGTGATGTACCCCATTTGGAAGTACGGCAGCGAGGAGCAACGCATGAAGTACTTGCCCAAGCTCGCCACCGGTGAGATGATGGGCTGTTTCGGTTTGACCGAGCCTGACCACGGGTCCAACCCCGGGGGCATGATCACGAATTACAAGGATGCCGGTGACGGCGAAAACGTGATCCTCAACGGCGCCAAGCTTTGGATTTCCAATGCCCCGTTTGCGGACATCGCGGTGGTGTGGGCCAAGAACGAGGAGGGCCGCATTCACGGCATCGTCGTGGAGCGTGGTATGGAAGGTTTCTCTACGCCCAAAATGACGGGCAAGTGGAGCCTGCGCGCCTCTGACACCGGCGAATTGATCTTCGAGGATGTCAAGGTGCCCAAGGCCAATATCCTCCCCGGCCGTTCCGGTCTGGGGGCGCCATTGAGCTGCCTCGACAGTGCCCGTTATGGTATCGCTTGGGGCGCCATCGGCGCTGCCCTCGACTGCTATGACACCGCCTTGCGTTACGCCAAGCAGCGCGAGCAGTTCGGACGGCCCATTGCCGGTTTCCAGTTGCAGCAGAAGAAGCTTGCCGAGATGATCACCGAGATCACCAAGGCCCAACTCTTGACCCTGCGCCTGGGACAGTTGCGCAACGAAGGCAAGGCTACGAGTGGTCAGATCTCCATGGCCAAGCGGAACAACGTGGAAATCGCCATCAACATCGCACGTGAGGCCCGCCAGGTGCTCGGAGGCATGGGCATCACTGGGGAGTATCCCATCATGCGCCACATGATGAACCTGGAGTCGGTGATCACCTATGAGGGGACGCACGACATCCACTTGCTCATCACGGGCTTGGACATCACCGGCGAGAACGCCTTCAAGTAAGGTTTAGCCGAGGCTCAGCCCAAAGAAAAAGCGTCTGCGTCGTCCAAAAAGGGCAGGCGAGAACGGAAGGATTCCAGCGCGTCCTTCGCGCACGTGGCGGCGAGTATCTGGGGTTTTCCGTGGCTTCCGGCATCGGCCAATAGGGTGCCGGCGAAATCAACGATGAGGCTGTCGCCGGAGTATTGGTGACCCTGGCCATCAGAGCCAGACCGATTGATGCCCACGGCGAAGCATTGGTTTTCGATGGCACGGGCCTGAAGGAGGGTGCGCCATGCAGCGGCGCGTTTTTCTGGCCAGTTGGCGACATAGACCACCAGGTCATAGGGGCGGGTGCGGTCGTTGCGCGCAAAAACGGGAAAGCGCAGGTCGTAGCACACCTGCAGCAGGATGCGGAAGCCGCGGAATTCAACTTCTACCCGGTCTTTTCCAGCGATGAAATGATCGTGCTCGCCGGCAAGGGCGAAGAGGTGGCGTTTGTCGTAAAAAGTGGGCTTTCCCTCGCCGGTGGGCGGGACGAACCAGCAACGGTTGCGCGGCTGGCCTGCTTCATCGTGGCAGGCGACGCTGCCGATGAGGGCCGCGCCGAGCCGGTCTGCCCAAGTTTGCATCCACGTTACAATGGCATGGGGGCCGCCTTGAGGCTCAATGGGTGGCCAGCTGAAGCCTGTGGTCAGCATCTCGGGGAGGACGATGACGTCGCGTGGTGCCGAGGTCAACCCTTCGAGGATGCCGTCGAAGTGGCGCAAGTTGGCTTCGGGGTCGCGCCAGAACAGGTCGGCCTGTACCCCTGTGATGTGAAGGCGTTCAGCGGGCATGATCGCGGGCGATGTGGCGCAGGCGTTCAATGGCTGCGTCGAGGGTGTTGTCTTCCTTGGCGAAACACAGGCGGACCTGGGGGGTGGGAGGTGTGCAGAACGCCGAGATCGGGATCGTGGCGATGCCGTGCGTCCGGGTCCACTCGCGGGCCCAGTGACCGTCGTCCCCATCGATGAGGTTGCGGGCGTCGAGCACCTGGAAGAACCCGCCTTCTGCTGGCGTGTATTGCCAGCCGGTGCCGGCGAGGCCCGCGAGGAGGCGGTCTCTTTTGGCCTGGTACATGCTGGCGAGGCCTTCAAGGTGTTGTTGGCCTGCTGCAGTGGGGAGGAATTCCGCCAGGGCGGCCTGCAAGGGAGCGCCGGTGGAGAAGACATCGTACTGGTGAACCTTGCGGAGTTCCGCGGTCAGTGCAGCGGGCCCTACGGCCCAGCCAATCTTCCAACCCGTGGCCTGCAGGAGCTTGCCGAAGCTCCCAAAGGCCAGCCCGCGGTCCCGGAGCCCTTGGCATGCGGCGAGGGAGACTTCTGGCCGGCCGTCGTGAACGATGGGACCGTACACTTCGTCCGATAGCACGAGGGTGTCCGTGCCTTGCAAATGCTCAGCGAGGCTGTCGAGGAACCCTGGTGGGCATACCGTTCCAGTGGGATTCTGCGGGGTGTTGAGGATCACCATGCGCACCTGTGGGGTGCACGCTTCAAGAAGGGCGTCAAGGTCCCACTGGCCTGCAGCATCGAGCAAGGGGACTTCGCGCAGTTGACCGCCGGCGAGTTGCACCGCTGGGCCGTACAGATCGTAGGCCGGGGATTGGACCACCACAGTGTCTCCTGGGTGGACGAGGGCTTGTATGGCGGCGAACAGGAGGGAAGAGGCGCCGGCACCAATGGTGCACTCGTCGTCCACGGAATAGCTGTGGCCGTGGCGCGCCTGGTGATGTCCACAGATCCACTTCCGCAGATCGGGACGCCCTGCCATGGGCGCGTATTGATGCACACCGCCCCTGAGGGCACGAACGGCAGATTCTACGAGTCCTTCCGGGGGCGGCAGGTCAGGAAATCCTTGGGCGAGGTTGAGCGCGCCATGGCGGTTAGCCAGGGCGGTCATCTCGGTGAAAATGGTGGTGCCGAGGTCCGGAAGCTTGCTGTGGGGCTTCCCTACCATAGGCTCAGTCTTCCAGGGTCTGCTTCACTTCGACTTCCTCGTAGGCTTCGATGATGTCGCCCACCTTGATGTCGTTGAAGCGGTCTACGTTCAAACCGCACTCGAGGCCCTTCTTGACTTCCTTGGCGTCGTCCTTGAAGCGCTTGAGTGAACCCAAGGTTCCCGTGTACACCACGACGCCCTCGCGGATGACGCGAATGTTGTGGTTCCGTTGGATCACACCGTCGGTCACGAAGCAACCCGCGATGGTACCCACCTTGGAGATCTTGAAGGTTTCGCGGATTTCCGCTGTACCGACAATGCGCTCCTCGATTTTGGCAGAAAGCAGGCCTTCCATGGCCTCCTTCATCTCCTCGATGGCTTGGTAGATGATGGAATACATCCGTATTTGGATGCCCTCCTTCTCGGCCAGCTTGCGGGCAGTACCACTTGGGCGTACCTGGAAACCGATGATGATGGCTTCGGAAGCCGAGGCGAGCAGGACGTCGCTCTCGGAGATTTGACCCACAGCCTTGTGGATGACGTTGACCTGTACTTTTTCGGTGCTCTGCTTCAGCAAGGAATCCGCCAAGGCTTCGGTAGAACCGTCCACGTCACCCTTGATGATGAGGTTGAGCTCCTTGAATTCTCCCACCGCAATACGGCGTCCGAGTTCTTCGAGCGTGACCTGCTTCTGCGTCCGGATGCCCTGTTCGCGCTGCAATTGCTGGCGCTTTTGCGCGATGGCTCGGGCTTCCTTTTCGTTTTCGAAGATGTGGAACTCGTCACCTGCGTTGGGTGCGCCATCCAATCCGAGGATGGAGACCGGGGTGGATGGTCCCGCTTCTTTGAGCGTTTCTCCGCGCTCATTGGTCATGGCGCGGACTTTACCGCTGTACTGTCCGGCGAGCATGGGGTCTCCCACGCGCAGGGTGCCTGCGGAAACAATCAAGTTGGTGACGTAACCTCGGCCTTTGTCGAGGCTCGATTCGATGATGGTCCCCACCGCCCGCTTCTCGGGGTTGGCCTTGAGTTCGAGCATCTCGGCTTCCAGGGTGACTTTCTCGAGCAATTCAGAGATGCCCAGTCCAGTCTTGGCGGAGATTTCTTGGCTCTGCGTCTTGCCGCCCCACTCTTCCACTTGGATGCCGAGTTCGGCCAGCTCTGTGCGGATTTTGTCGGGATTGGATTCTTCGCGGTCGCACTTGTTGATGGCGACGATGAAGGGGATCTCAGCAGACTGTGCGTGACTGATCGCTTCCTTGGTCTGCGGCATGACCGCGTCATCGGCAGCGACAATGATGATGGCGAGGTCAGTGACCTGGGCACCACGCGCACGCATGGCCGTAAAGGCCTCGTGACCCGGCGTGTCGATGAAGGTCATCCGGGCACCATCTTCCAGCTCCACGCTGTAAGAACCGATGTGCTGGGTGATGCCCCCGGCCTCACCGTCGATGACATTGGTCTTACGGATGTAGTCGAGCAAGGATGTCTTACCGTGGTCAACGTGGCCCATGACGGTCACGATGGGCGGACGTGTGAGGAGGTCCTCTTCGCTGTCTTCTTCGACTTCAATGGCCTCTTGGACCTCCGCTGAGACAAAGTCAACACCGTAGCCGAATTCCTCGGCGATGATGCCGATGGTCTCCTTGTCCAATCGCTGGTTGATGGAGACCATCATGCCCAATGACATGCAGGCGGAGATGATCTCGTTGACGGAGACGTCCATCATCGTGGCCAGTTCAGAGGCGGTTACAAACTCAGTCAGCTCGAGTGTGTGTGCCGCCTCCATTTGGGCGAGTTGCTCGCGTTCGGCGCGCTCTTGCTTCGCATCGCGCTTGGCGCGGCGCGTCTTGGCACTGGCTTGGGTCTTTTTGCCCTTGCTCAATCGTGCCAACGTGTCTTTGATCTCCTTCTGGATGTCCTTTTCGGAGATTTCTTTCTTGGGTGCGCCAGTGACGGTGCGGCCCCGCTTACCAGCTTGCTTTCCTGCTGCTTCTACGTCAACCTTGGTGATGCGCTTCCGCTTCCGCTTTTCTCCAGCGGTGGTGGGCTTCTTCTCTACGGGCAGTTCAATCTTTCCGACCACCGTGGGGCCCGTGAGTTTGTCAGCTTTGGCGCGCATGACCTCAGCTGCGGGCTTCACAGGCTCTGAAGGTGGGGTGGCTGCGGGTGCTTCTTGAACCGGAGCAGGTTTGGGTGGTGTGGGTTTGACAGCGGCCTCTGCTTTCTTTTCTGCAGCGGTCTTTTTGGTCTTCTTCTTGGGGGCTACGGCCGACAGATCCACCTTGCCGACCACTTTTACTGAAGAGCCTTTGGGGCTGGGCGTGTCTGCCTCTTGAGTCGCCTCTTCTTTGGGCTCAGGCGCAGGTGCTTCCGCTGCAGGCGTTTCTTCAGGCTGGGCCTCAGGCGCTTCCACAACGGCTTCGGCCTCTGCCTCAGGAGCAGCTTCTGCTTCAGGTGCTGGTGCTGGTGCTGGTGCTTCGGGAGCTGCTGCTGCTGCCGGTGGCGCAGGGGCGGGTTCAGTTACCGCCGCTGGTGCGGGCTCTGAAACTGCCGCTTGGGCTGGTTCCTCTTCGCCTGTATCGCCTGCCTTTCGCTTGGAGTCGACCGCCAGAGCCTCCATCTCCAGCAAGGTTTTCGACTTCTGCTTGGCCTTCTCCTTGGCCGCTTTTTCGTCGGCGAAGTTGGAACGCACCAGGGCGTATTGTTCCGGCTCCAACTTCGTGTTGGGCTTGCGTTCGACTTCGATTCCCTGGGAGGAGAGGAATTCGACGATCGAGTCGACACCGAGATTGAACTCTCGGGCGACCTTACTGAGGCGTACCGGTTTGGAAACTTCTGACATGTGCGGCTTTCCGGGGACTATCGTTGGCGGGTAATGGTTGGAGTCGGATCAGGAATCAAACTCGGACTTGAGGACCTTCATGACCTCTTCGACAGTCTCGATTTCAAGGTCTGTCCGGTTGGCAAGGTCCTCAACAGTCAGGTTGAGAACGCTGCGGGCCGTGTCGCAACCAATTTTTTCGAGCTCCTCGATGATCCAAGCATCGATTTCGTCCTTGAACTCCTTGAGTTCGACGTCGTCGATTTCGGTCTCACCTTCACGGTAAACGTCAATTTCATATCCGGTGAGGCGGCCGGCCAATTTGATGTTGTGGCCACCTTTTCCGATGGCGAGGCTGACTTGGTCAGGTTGCAGATACACTTCTGCGCGCTCTCCCTTGATGGTGATGGATGAAATCTTCGCCGGGCTGAGGGCGCGGGCGATGAGCAATTGCTCGTTGGCTGTGTAGTTGATGACGTCGATGTTCTCGTTTTTCAACTCGCGGACGATGCCGTGAATCCGAGAGCCCTTCATGCCGACGCAAGCGCCCACCGGGTCGACGCGGTCATCGTATGATTCCACGGCGACTTTGGCGCGGTCTCCAGGAGCGCGCACCACTTTTTTGATGGTGATGAGTCCGTCGTAGATCTCCGGCACCTCCTGTTCGAACAAGCGCGAAAGGAACTCAGGCGCTGTGCGGGAAAGGATGATGCGGGGGTTGTTGTTGCGGATGTCTACCTCTGCGACCACAGCGCGGACAGCGTCTCCCTTGCGGAAGAAGTCACCGGGGATTTGTTGGTCCCTTGGCATGATGAGCTCGTTGTCGTCATCGTCGACGAGCAGGATTTCGCGCTTCCAGATCTGATACACCTCGGCGGAGATGATCTCGCCGACGCGGTCCTTGTACTTGCGGTACAGGGCATCCTTCTCCAGCTCCATGATTTTGCCCGACAGGTTCTGGCGCATGGAAAGCACATTGCGTCGGCCAAAGTCGACGAGCTTGATTTCTTCTGAGACTTCTTCGCCCACTTCGAAGTCGTCCTCAATCTTGAGGGCTTCGGCCAGGCCGATTTCCGCGACAGGGTCCTCGACTTCGCCATCTTCCACGATTTCGCGGTTGTGCCAAATTTCGAGGTCACCCTTTTCGGGGTTGATGATGATGTCGAAGTTGTCATCAGAACCGTACTTCTTGATGATCATATTCCGGAACACTTCCTCGAGAATACCCATCATGGTCTCGCGGTCGATGTTCTTCAACTCCTTGAACTCCCTAAAGGAGTCGATCAGGTTCACCGTATCCATTATTGCTTGAATGAGATCTTGACTTTCGTTGTGGCGATGGAATCCCAGCCCAGCTCGTGCCGGTCTGTGACCCATTCTTTGGCCTTCCGGCCTTCAATTCTTCTTTTTTCTTTGTGCTCGAGGACGATGCCTTCATCGCTGACCTCGGTCAGGGTGCCTTCCACCTTGTGACCGTCGTGTTGCTGCACGGCCACCACACGGCCGACATTCTTGTCGTACTGTGGGCGGATTTTGAGGGGCTGGTCCAGGCCCGGCGTAGATACTTGGAGCGCGAAGTCGTGCTCCTCTCGGTCCAATTGCCCTTCGATCAGCCGCGATATGGCGACACAGCGAGAGATGGGCATGCCTTCAGGGGCGTCGACCAAGACCCGGATGTCCGACCCTTCTGAAACGTGCAGGTCCACGAGGAAGCCACCCTCTTCAGAGAGGTGGTTTTCAACCCATTGGCGGATTTCCTGTGCGTTAATCATCGTGGTCTTCGTCGCAATTTTGGGGGAATAAGAAGGGGGGCTTTCGGCCCCCCTATCCTTGTATCTCCCATCGTTGACAGTGCGAAAGTAGTCAAAATCCGGTGGATGCGCGCAGAACAGAAGGGGAGCAAGGCACATCTTTGCTTCATGTCGCACGTCCTTCGAATGATCGCGGAAGGGGAGCACCAGCAACAGGACTTCAAGACGCGCATCGATGATAGCCGCAAAATTGCGCGTACCCTCGTGGCGTTTGCCAATGCCGACGGTGGCCGGTTGCTCATTGGCGTCAAGGACAACGGCACGGTGAGTGGCGTACGTGTGGACGAGGAACTGCACATGGTCGAGGCGGCGGCAGAGATGTACTGCCGGCCTGCCGTGGCTTTCCAATCACAGGTGTGGAAGGCCGACATCCGGAGCGTGGTGGAGGTGGTCGTGGAACCATCGCGCCAACGGCCTCACCGCTGTGAGACGGAGGACGGAAAATGGCAAGCATACCTGCGCTTGGAGGATGAGAACATCAAGGTCAATGCCGTTTTGGCGCGGTGCTGGGATCACGGATTCCGGGCGGATCGCCCTGCATTTGAATATGACCGCAACGTGGGCCGGCTCTTCAAGTCTTGGCGCAACGGCAAACTGCTGGGTTTTCGCCAGGTCATGCGCACGGTGCGTCGCGCACCTGCAGCTGTGGAAGATCTGCTGGCCTTGTTGGTGGGTTGGGGCATTGTAGAAATGGTGTTGGGTGACCGCAACTTCATGTATGGCTTGGCCGATGAAGAGGCCTTGATCAACCTTGAAACCCGAGGGCCTGCGCTGTTTGACTTGTCGGTTTTGCCCCCCTCACCATCGGTCCGTAGGCTCAAGCCGCGTGGGGTGCGTCCGGTGGACCCTCGTGCATTGCCTCCTGAATCATGACCTTCGCACCGTGGCCGCACACAATAAACCCCATCACAGGCGCGTCAGTCCGCTGGCACAACTCCTCTTCATGCACACCGATTTAGTCCCTGTTCTCCGAGGCCGCACTTTGGCAAGGCATGCCGTGGTGCGCACTGCGACGGTCCTGTCTTTGTTCATGGGGTGGTCAGGAGTGTGGGGTCAAATAGAAACCGGGTCCTGGCAGGACCTGCCCAATTTCACCAAGGGGCGTGCCGTCGCTGCTGTTGATGGAGCACCGCTTTTGGTGGTGGCGGGGGAAACCGCCATTTATGGGATGGGTGTCACTGCCGATGGGCGGAGCAATGGAGAGGTCCAGCGTTTTGGGAAGGCCGATGGACTCAGCCGCTCGGATGTTGCCGCATTGGCCCTGGCGGGTGAATCGGGCTTGGCCATTGTGGGCTACGATGACGGAACCTTCGACCTGGTCTCTTTCGATGTCGATGGCACCTTGGGTCAGGTAGTGGCGGTCAAGGACCTCGCAGAAGCAGACTTGCCGGGGAACAAGCGCCCCAACCAACTGGTCGTGGAAGGTGAACGGCTTTTGGTTTGCACCGATATCGGGGTTGTTGAATTCGACCTTGGCGCTTTGGAAGTCAGGGATACTTGGAAACTGGAGCAGAACGGTCAGACCCTGCCGATCCGCTCGGCAGTGCTGGCAGAAGACCGGTGGTGGCTCGCTACAACGGAAGGGGTGTGGTCTGCTCCTGTGAATGCCGCCTTTCCTGGCGACCCAGCGACGTGGGAGCAAGACCTTGCATTGCCGGCATCCGACATCCGGTCCATCGTTCGGGGCTCGGATGGCCGGTTGGCCTTGATCGAGCGGCGCGATGGGGCCGATGCCATATGGTTGCGGCCAGCGGGCCAATCGGTTTGGCAGGAGACGACAGGTGAGTATTCGGAACGATGGACTGCATTGGTGTCGGATGGCGAACGCCTGTGGGCCTCCACCGTATTCGGCATCTTGGAAACCGATGCGGATTGGCTTCCGGAAACGCTCAGAACGGATGCCGGTCCGATTTACCTCCAGCCCAATGGCGTGGCCGCTGCCGGTGGTGGTTGTTGGGTGGCCAATGCGCACTCCGGTGCGTTGTGGTTGGATTCAGGTGGTCAAGAAGCCGCCTTCGAGGGCCCCTTTGCGCCCAATGGACCCAGGTCCAATGCGGCGTGGAGAATCGATGCGTGGAACGACAGGTTGTGGGTGGCCACCGGCGGCACCGAATCGAGCGGCGTACCACTGTATCGCAAGGAGGGATTCAGCGGACGAATTGGCACGTATTGGTGGGCCATTGCTTCCCCAGAGGGCGAGGCAGGTGCTGAGGGCGTGCAGGACCCGATGGAGGTCAGCATCGACCCCACCCGCCCTGAACGCGCTGTCTTCGGTAGCCTCGAGGAGGGGTTGATCGAGGTTGAAGGGCCGCAGGTTTCGCGGTTTTGGAACCCCAGCAACGCGCCGCTGGAGTGGAATGCGAATTGGTCCACCTCCCGGTGCACAGTGACCGCTTTGGACTTTGATCGCCAAGGAAACCTGTGGCTGTTGAACGAAGGCACCGAGCGGCCCTTGAAGCTGTTGGATGCCGAGGGGAATTGGCACGAGTTTGATGTGGAAGGGCTCGATGTTTCCACGCGGTTTACACGGGTATTGGCCACACAAGCAGATCAACTGTGGATCTTGCTCGGCGATGGAGAAGGTGTGGTGGTGATGTCCACTGGCGGCACGCCTGCGGACCCTTCAGATGACGATGTGCGGTTTTTGAGTCAGCAGGAGGGAGAAGGGGGCTTGCCGAGCTCTTTTGTTTACGCGGTGGAGGAGGACCTCGACGGCGAAATTTGGGTGGGAACCCTCCAAGGCCCTGCCGTCTTTTATCAACCCCAGGGGCTCTTCACGGCCGAGGGGTTTGATGCCCAGCAAATCCTCATCGAACAGGATGGGAATTTCCAGTTTCTGCTCGAGACCGAAACCGTGTGGGACATCGCCTTGGATGGCGGCAACCGCAAATGGCTGGCTACGGTCAACAACGGGGTGTTTTTGTTGAGCCCTGACGGGCGAGAACAGGTGGCGCATTTCACCGCTGAAAACAGTCCGCTTCCTGCCAATGAGGTCTATGACATGGCCATTGACCAGGCTTCAGGACTCGTCTATTTCGCCACCCCAATGGGCATGACCTCTTACCGTGGAGAGG
>Ga0213865_10000969_pt1 | contig 18940 bp, 32 predicted proteins | sample PICome_6_FD_160100 | JGI IMG/M metagenome (GOLD analysis project Ga0213865, IMG submission 160100) | Coastal seawater microbial communities near Pivers Island, North Carolina, United States - PICO282 | ecosystem: Environmental > Aquatic > Marine > Coastal | place: USA: North Carolina...
TACGTCCTCAGTATGACTATTTTTTTCTTGACGGACAACAAATGGGATACTGGTATCATTTAGGAACAGGAGTAGACGTACCGATAACCCAAGGGATTGCAGTACCTACTAGTAACACTCGACACTATCGACACACTCATAAGGATGTCAGTGACCGATACGGAATGAAACCCCTCGACACGTTTGACATACCCGAGTGGATGAAACGTATGGTACAAGACTTATATGCAAAAGATTTCGAAACCTTTGGATTTAATATCTAAACCCTATTGACAATAACCCCCCATATAGAGTATTATAGTAGTCATGGGAATAATTAATCTTAACTCATCTATACGTTATTCACACTGTGGACGTAAACGTAAGACGAAAGCTTTCACTGTCAAGAAGAAACCCCCTGTGGATTTCAAAACGACTTTGCAATATAAAGAAACCATACGTAGACAAGAACAACAGTACAAGTCTATTATGGAAGAGTATATGAAGAATGGTGAGTATCATTTAATTAATGGTGACTGTACCAAACAAGAGTCTCCTGTGTATACTGGAACCCTTGTCAAAGGTATTGCAACCATGCATAAAAGTAATGCAGTCCCTGTTATTTCTCAGAAGGAAGCAGAAGAAATATCTAAAATGAGTAGTTAAGTGACCTATATACATTTTATTATTAACATGAAAGGAATTAAATAATGGCATCACCTATTTTAGAAGCAATGACTCGTAAGGCAAACCTTGCTATGGGTATCATCGAATATGAAATAGATAAATTTCAAGAAGAAGGATACAAGTCTTCTTTTAATATGGAAAAATATTTAAATCAAATTGATTTTAAACCCAAGGTTGTTCAAATAATGATTGATGACTATAATCGTATGTTGAAAGAATTAAATTCTTCAGATGCAGATATGGTTGAAGCTTACTCTTATATGACTTCTGCAGAGAAGAAAAAGTTTATTGCATTTATTGAAAAAATAATCAAGGGTGCAAATACCTATCTCGATAAAAATAAAAAGAGATGGGAATCGGAAAGTGCAAAACGTAAGATGAATAAAACTTTACGTGCATTAAATAAAAAATATCAATAACCCACAGGGTTGTTGAAGGATAATAAATTATGATATTAATTGATTTTACTCAGACTATGATAGCAGGTCTGATGGCACAACTTAAATATAATGAGGGAGAAATAAATGAACAACTCCTTCGTCATATGATTCTTAATACACTCAAGACTTATATCCGTAACCATGGTGAGAACCTAGGTGAGGTTGTCTTATGTGCAGATGAAAAGAATAACTGGAGAAAGAAATACTATCCCTTCTATAAAATAAATCGTAAACGTACAAGAGACAAGAGTGGATTAGATTGGAATATGTTTTTTGATGCACTCCATAAAGTACGTGAAGAAATAAAAGAAAACTTTCCATGGAAAATGATGCAAGTAGAACAGTGTGAAGCTGATGATATTATTGCAGTACTTACCAAACACTATGCACCCCAAGAGAATATATTAATTATTAGTGGTGATAAAGATTTCCAACAATTACAAAAATACCCAACTGTATCACAGTGGTCTCCTAATTTAAACAAATATATTAAATGTGCAGACCCAAAAGAATTTTTAAAAGAACATATACTCAGAGGTGACAAGTCCGATGGAGTTCCAAACTTCCTATCACGTGACGATGTAATCTCTGAGGGTGTGAGACAGACACCCTTAAGAAAACAGGTTGTCGAAACATATCTGAAAATAGACATCGATAAAGAAGATAAATACTATCGTAACTATTTAAGAAATCAAACATTAATTGATTTAGAATGTATTCCACAGGAAATTGAAGTGCAAATCTTACAAGAGTTCTCTTCCATCACTGTCCCTAGTGGTAAGGTATATGACTATCTTAGGAAACATCAACTGAATGAACTAATGAATAACGTTAAGGACTTTAGATTATGACAGAGAAAAAAAGAGGAAGAGGTAGACCTAAGGGTTCTACCAACAAACCATTAATGGAGTTATCTACTGAAAGACGTAGACTAACTAACGATGCAAGTGTATTTGCAATCCTAGAACAGTGTAACCTTGTCGAAGATGATGACAAAGCTGTAAATGGATTACAACACTATGCAGAAAGAAATGGTGCAGTACTACCTGTACTACAATGGATATTCGATAAGAATATTGTATCACGTTTACCCGAGGGTAAAACACCTTACACTCCAAATCCAGCACCTGCTGAAGATTTGACAGAGAGTTCACTGAGATTTGAATTTAAAAAATTTAAATACTTTGTAAACGATGAGTTGAAGGATTTAAAACGTGAAGCTATGTGGATTGAATTATTAGAATCTATTCCACCTTTAGAAGCAGAGATGATTGATTTAGTCAAGGATAAAAAGAATCCTTTCAAAAGAATTACAAAAGAATTAGTCGATAAGGCTTTTCCCGATGTGATTAGTGACTAAATAGTCATATGGTAGTTAATAAATTAAACTTGAATGCAGACGACAGACAATGTTTCTACAGACGTGGAGACATTGAATGCATTGGTGAGGTTCGACAGTTTGACCCCATCACTGGTTTCATTCTAATCTATGATTACTTCAGAGAAGAAACTATAGAAATGATTTATGACCATTTAACTAATAAGTACCGAGGTACAGGTGATACACGTCAATGGACATGTGAGTGGAACATTGATAGTGACGAAGTACCAACACAAAATAAAACTGAAATTAAGGTAACGACTAGAACTATTAGTCGTCTATAATTACTAAATATTTAAGGTCACACTAGAGACTATACATAAAAAGTTAGGAAAGGTAACAACACACTTTCCGATATGTAAACCTTTCTAGTCGAGCTGTGACCACCCTATAGGATGGAAATTTAATAATGGAAACAAAATATATAACACCCGAGCATTTAAAAACGCTCATCACAGTAATTGATATGGTAACAGAGAGAGGTGCCCTCAAGGGTAACGAACTCATGACTGTATCAGAACTCAGAAACAATCTAACTCTAGAACTAGAATACTTCGTACAAGAACAACAGAGACTAGAACAAGAACGTTTGATTCAACTTCAAGCAGAAGAAGAAGCACGTAAACTCAAAGAGGAACAAGATGCATTCTTACTCAAGAAGAAGTTTGCAGACGAGAGACTCAAACGAAGAGAACTAGAGAAAGAACTTGCAACAGTTAAACTAGCACCACAACCTGTAATCGATGAACAAGAGACTGCAGAACTTAATACTCTTGCACAAGCAAGAAGTGTCGAAGATGTAAAGTCAGAAGATACAGGACAGGTTATGGAATTCAAATTCATTGAAAAAGAATTAGAAGAAGAAAAAGTCAAAGTACAACAACCTCCAGTGGAAACCCAACAAGTAGAATCACAACCTAGTGACTTCTCTATTCCAACTGAAGAACCCGTACAGAAACCTAGAAGTAAAGCTCGTGAGATGGCAAACCTAGTCAGTGGTAGGGTCACTGGTAGTGAACCACAAGTCACATCATCTAACGTACCAACAGAAGAGAGTCCCGTCTCTGAAGTTGAAGATGAGAAGTTTGACTTCAACGAAGTAGGTGGAGACTGGATTGGAGAACACGTTAAAGAAGAGAACGTGGGTCTACAAGATAAAGAACACGATGAGTGGTTAGAGAAACATGGAACAGATGATGTGAATGAAGCATTGTCTAATATTGCAGACGAACTAGAAGCTCAAGACACACCATCAGCAGTTGATGATGCAGCTGAAGTAATGAGTAGTAATGACCCATTACTTTCTCTTGCACAAGATTTAGAAGTTAACACTTACGATTCAGTTGAAGAACTAGAACAAAAAATTGCAGAGAAAAATGCATCTACAGAAGAGTATGAAGAGTTTGAAGAAATTGTAATTCCCGATGCAGATGATTTGCAAGGAATGACTAAAGCTCAGATTAAAGAATCTGCAGATAGTTTAGGATTTGAAGTCGACACTAAGAAGACTAAACAAATCATGATGGTAGATTTTCAAAGACAAGCAGATAACCTCATTGCCGAACTCACAGAGCAAGGTGCTGAGATATCTACCGACTAGTGAAAAACACTGAGAAGATTCCTGTTGTAGACCAATACGATTTCTTAGAACATCGTAGACAACAAGAGAAAAAACATTGGGAGAAACAAGATGACAAGGACTTAAGTCCTTTGTCTTCCATCCTAACAGTAGAAGTAAACACAACAGAGTTGTGTAACAGAACCTGTGTATTTTGTCCTAGACATGACCCCGAAGTTTTTGGCAACAGGAATCTTCACCTTACTGTAAAAGGTGCAAACATCATTGCAGAAGAATTAAGTGCAAATGATTACAAAGGTAAAATTAGTTTTAGTGGGTTTGGTGAGAATTTACTGAACCCCGACTTTCCCGATATCGTTCATGCATTCAGACAACACTTACCAAATGCAACACTAGAGTGTAATACTAACGGAGATAAGTTAACTACCGAGTATGCAAGAAGTCTGATACACGATAAGGGATTAGATTTACTCTACATCAATCTATACGATGGTGAGTTTCAAATGGATACATTCAATCCTATGATGGAAGAAGCAGGTATCCCACTTGACCGATACAAATATAGAATGCATTGGAGTGAAGCTGTAAAGGAACATGGATTAATATTAAACAACAGGAGTGGAACAATTGACTGGGTCGGAATCGAAGAAACAAACATTACATCCTTACAAGGCAAACCATGTCACTATCCCTTTTATAAAATGTTCGTGGACTGGAATGGGGATGTCCTATTCTGTAGTAACGACTGGGGAAGAGAACATGTCGTGGGTAACCTCTTACAACAAACGTTATATGATGTATGGTTCTCTAAACCTATGACAAGAATTAGAAAGAGACTTATGAAGGGAGACAGAAGTATGTCCCCATGTAATAAGTGTAGTGTAGATGGTTCACTATTTGGAAAACCCTCATTTGATATTGTGACGAAACATTATGAAGACCTTCAACAAGCCAGACGTTCAAATACGACAACTTAGTATCGAAGAGATACGAGAAGTTTACAGTGGTTTTAATTTTGAACAAAAAATAAAAGACCCCGATTGGGAAAACTTTTTTCCTTGGGGAATCGAAGAACGTATCGAAACAGAAACAGGTGTAAAGATTCTCTTTGCATATCCTAAAGACATGCTGAACCATATGGTTCGTGGACGTAGTCAATCTATCTACAAGAAAGAACCATGGACTACTCAATGGTTACAAAAGGTTATTGAGAAAGATAGTGTCTTCTATGACATAGGTGCAAACTGTGGTCAGTATAGTTTGTATGCAACTCAGTTAGGTTGTGACAGTGTCTATGCATTTGAACCTCATGTAAGAAACTTTGGTTTCCTTGTAGACAACATTGTGATGAATCATTGTAGTGATGTAATCTTTCCAATGAACGTACCAGTGTCAGATGAAGTGTCGTACAAGATATGGAATCAAGGTATGAGGGGTGGAGAAGGTGTATCCAGTGAGAGACCTTCTCATAGTAAATCAGTTAAGACAAGACTAGTGCAAGAGACACTAGATAATTTAGTTTACAATCATGGACTACAATCACCTACAATTTTAAAGATAGATGTAGACGGAACAAATGATACGTCAGTTCTTGAAGGTGGATGGAAGTGTATAAGTGCAAGTGTAAAACACATCATGATTGAAGTGTTTGAAGGTAATCCTAGATTCGAAGTTGCAAAAGAAAAACTGTTAGACAGTAATTTGCTATCGGGTATGGGATTTAAAATTAACCATGAAATGACAGACTCTGTTTATGAGTATAGAAAGAACTCAAATAGAGCAGGTCAAACGGAGATATTTTTTGAACGATGATAGTAGGAATAACAGGTAAATCAGAAAGAGGATTAAGTAGTATTATCGGTAATACACTGAGTGCAACACCTTATAAGGGTGAGACAATTGAAATGAAGTATGTTCACACCGATGACATTCTAATGAACGGGGGAAGATTCTTTGGTTTCGACCAAGACAATCCAAATCACTTTGATGTCCTAATCAATAATGCACACGATGACTTTGCACAAACAAAAATTGTAGACATTGTTTATAACAATACAAGTTGGGCATATGACCCTAGTAAGTATTTAATTAACATTGGTAGTCGTGCATCACAACCTAACATTTCTAAGGGATACCTCTATGCGGCACAGAAAGCCTCTCTAACACATTATTGTAATAACTTGACGTACAACTCAGATAAACAATTTAAGATGACTACAATCAATCTAGGACTCTTGAATCATGATGAATTACCCAGTGTTACCCAACAAGATGTTGCAACTCTTATTTACTATTTGATTACGTCTTATCCATCAATTGAGATTCCCGAGTTGACAATACAAGCACATGCAAACTATTGTGATGTACAAAGTGATAAAGCAATGTTACTAGATTTAGAACGTAATGGATTTCTTAAGTAAAAAGTATACAGGAACTAAACAGTCCACTATAGAAATTGATGAATGGATATGTAGAGTTCCATGGAAAGAGTCAAACAAAATAGGGATGAGAGAATCACCATCCGAGATGATTATGTATGTGATAAATCATGTAGACTATTTAAAAGTATTTCTTAGTGCAGATTGGTGGCATCATTATGATAACTTCTCTCCTCTAGAAAACTGGACAATGACTTATGCATTGTATGATGAAACAAAAAGTCCACATGACATAGACAATTTTTGTTCAGAACCCATGGGTCTGTACATAAAAGATAAACCCCTAAAACATTTAGGTTATGAATTGGGTGACAGTCTGAATATGACTTATCATCCTGATACTATAAATAATGAAAGATATCTAAAGATATGGAGAAAAGAATGATAGAAATATATGGAAAACCAAGTTGTCCTTTTTGTGACAAAGCAAAACAACTCTGTGAAAGAGAAGGATACAGTTACGAATACAAATCACTGGGTCAAGACTATACGACTGAACAGTTATTTGAAGTGTTCCCGACTGCAAGAACCTTTCCACAAATCCGTGTAGATGATATAAATATAGGTGGATACACAGAACTTGAAGCATGGCATCAAGGTCGTATTGGAGCAATAAACACATAATGTCAGATTTTAATTATAATGATTTCGGTTTTACTGCAGTTGACAGTGATGACCTTTTAAAGATAGACGAAAAGGTTAGTAAGACAGCTGCATCTAGTGAAGAGAATCAAGAACTAGTAGATGTACTATCTGCAAAGGTTGATAAACTCGATAACTTTATTAGACCACTTTTAGAGAACCTTGCAAAAGATTCAGACAAGGATTATATCTATTGGCCAAACAGAATTGACATTGTTCGTAAACAAATAGATAATCTAAATAGTATCATAGAGGGATAACACATGGCAATTACATTTACACAAAAACTTTACCCATTAGTAGGACAACCTGTCGATGGTCTTAAAGCAAACATCGACAACGAAATCTTTAACGATGACGGGGATATGAAATACAACGACTGGAGTGTGTTGTCATTGAAACCTGCGTTCTTTACTAATGCAACAATACACAATAATCTAACTAGTGTGAATACAGTTGCAGAATCAGACCATGTTAAAATCAATCACGTTTTTGCAAATGGTGGTGAGTTCTTATTAAAACATTGTCTAATGACAGGATGGCATGACCATTCGATGCCTGATGAAGTAGAGATGTCAGATGTATCTTCTCTTTACACATGGTTCACTTCAGAACAATCTCTCTCAATTCAATTATATAAAATCGATGGTACAGATGGTGATGGTTTCACTAGTGGTAATTCACGTGGTATGGTTGAGATGGGTGAGTATATGCATAGACGAAGAAAGATGCAAATCGAAGTCAGTGATGTAGACAATTCACACTACCAAGAATGGTTAACTCATTACAAAGCTGCCATTGCAGCTGGTAAGTGTTCTAAATCTTTATTACATGAATCAGACCCCGACCATGCAGATGACCCTGAATGGGCATACGATATTGATGAGGCATCGATATTTGAAACCATGCGTGAAGAAGCACCCGCAGAATAATTTCATTTATTTTCAAAAACCCCTTTACAATGGATTGCATAATTTAGTATTATACAATCTATGAAAAACGAATATATAATCAAACTCGGTCAAGACATGATTGACCAACTCGAATATCACGGACTCTTCTCTGAGGACGATAAGAAATGGAACGACTCAGTTGTACTAGGAAACAAACTTGTTTCTATCGGTACGACTTGGGGACTCCAAAGTATTAATGATTTATCCCAAAATGAAAAAGACATAGTTATGGAGTATCTTGAGATGAGACGTATTGAACGTCAAATCAATGAAGAATTATCACTCTAGGACTTGACAATGGGTCGCACTTTTTTGTATACTATAAGAATGATAGAGATAATAAAAAAGAACGGACTACTAGATGCTGACTTTGTTCAACCATTAGTAGGATTAATAATATTGTTAGTTATAGGAGAAGTGATATGATAAATGGTCTTATAGGTGAACACATAGCATCAGGCTATCCAGTGGAAATACCTCTCAACAGTAAAGAGATGCAACTTGCACTATACAATGGTGATGGTAACATCATGAATTGGTGTTGGGAACAGATGTGTGATTCTGTTATGCATAGAGAGGGTATAGAAATTATAGGTGCAATTGATATCGACTACATCGTTATTAATGGTGAGAAAAAAAGATTCCATTAGACTTGACAATGGGTCTCACTTTTTTGTATACTATAAGAGTAATAAATTAAAGGAGAAATTATGACATCAAGATTAAAAACAATACAAGATGGTAACGCAAGATGGTACGTTATCCAAACTCAAAACCTTGAGGAGTATGGAACTAACTTCCATAAGTTCAAGGGTGGGTCGGAGTATTGTGTATATTTTGAGGTCAACCTAGAACCTTGGGATGATGAACACATGTATGAGGTTCCGTCCTTGACTGAAGCTTCTGTTGCAGCTTTGGTTATGAAACACGTCAACAGATATAATGGTCTGAGAGGGTCTTTTGATTACATCACAGATATCAAGGTGGTAGACTCACCTTTCGATACCCCCGACCATCCCGATTTTAGTGGTGATGAGAACGACCTCATCAATGAGATTAATGAATTAAAGGAGACTGCATAATGATTATTAAAGATTACGAAATTTGTTCACCCGATATGTGTTCGGGTGGAACGTCCCTCAAGGGATATAAACTAACCACTTACAGTAGACTTAGAGAAGTGTTAGGGCCTCCTACCTTCACTAGTGCTGACCCATATGAAAAAGTACAATGTGAATGGGTTATCGATGCAAAGTGGTATGAAGCAAATACTGTTGAAGAAATCGATTACGATGATTGGGAGTATGAGACAGTTACAATCTACAATTGGAAAACTGGTGGTGTTCCACTAGAAGAGTACAGTTGGCATGTTGGTGGTACATCAATGTGGGCAACCGATGTAGTTGACATGATACTTGACAACTACAATCAAAATGGAATCAATCATAATGGGGAGAGAAATTATGCAGCTTGATTACAAAAGTGCAGAACTAATTGCATCATGTACTGAAGGTAAACTCAGTGCAGATGATGTTATCAACTTAGCAACCTATGGAACTACCAATGCACAGGATATGAACCCGTTCCAAGGTGAACTTGATTTAGAAGACACGTGTATGTGTGGGGAAGAAATTGATAAGTGTCCCGATGCATACTCACATATGACACAAGGATATTAATTATGGAATCTGAAGTAGTAACAATTGGATGGATAGGTGGTTTTGTTATAACTACCTTTATGGTAACTTTAACCTTTTTAGGTTTGTATGTTAACAAACCCTTTCCATGGGAGAAACGTTTGTTTGACAAAAACGATGTCAAATATAAAGATGGGGACAACACGTGAATACCAGTAATGGTAAATGGAGAATTGTAAAAGACTCTTCACCCTCTAAGTGGGGTGGAGTTCTTGACAGTCAAATGAAATACAATGGTAAGAATATGTTTAAGTCATTCTTAAGTGGTATGTTATTTGGTGCAATTCTTATGACACTATTGTTGTTTCCACAAACAGTAAAAGCATACGATGAGAATGGTGACGTTTTCTGTATGGCAAAGAACATCTACTTTGAAGCTGGTAACCAACCTGTAGCAGGTAAGGTTGCAGTTTCACTAGTAGTGTTAAACAGAGTCGAACATCATGCTTATCCCGACAATGTGTGTGACGTTATCTATCAGGCACAATGGAAGGAGAACTGGAAAGGTAATCTTATACCAGTGAGACATAAGTGTCAGTTCAGTTGGTTCTGTGATGGTAAGTCAGACGACCCAGTAGACAGTGCAACGTGGATGTTTTCACTTGCAACTGCATCAAGAGTTTTGAATGGAGACTTTGCAGACTTCACAGAAGGTGCAACCCACTATCATGCAGATACAGTGTATCCGTATTGGGCAGACTCATTGAATGAGACTGTAATTATTAACAATCACATATTTTACAAATGAGAGATTTTTTACAAGAAACAAATTATATAAACAATGGAGTGCAACATAAGTATGCATTCCCAAATGGTTATGGTGCAAGTGTAATCAAACACGATTACTCATATGGTGGTAAGAGTGGGTTGTGGGAACTTGCAGTTCTTAATGAGGGTGAGTTGGATTACTCAACTGATATAACCGAAGATGTTATTGGTCACCTTGCATGGGAACAAGTAGAGAAACTTTTAGAAAGTATAAAAAACCTCTAGACAATTTTAGAGATTTGTATTATACTAAATATATTATAGTAAATCAGAGGAAGGCAAACACCATCCTCACCAAAAACAGGAGAATTTATGATTGACTTAATCGTCCCTTTGGACAAATCTAACCCGTTCACTGAAGAACACTTAAAACTTCACGTTGAACATTTTCAAAAAACAAGATACCCAATCCTTTCTAAGGAATTCGATTCAATCGAACTATCGGGTAACTCACCACGTATTCTATCTAGAAGTATTGTCAATAACCAATTAGGTGATGATACCTTTGGACAGGAATCACGAGCAGGTGGAGCTCACACTAAACAAGAAGAGAATGACCTCTACTCTAGTTTCGATGATGGGTTCGACTTACTAGAACCACTTCCATGTGTGTTTCAACCCGACCCTAGTGTAGAGTATTATGAATACATTACAGGTCATGGTAGAGATAGAGTCTTCGATAAAAAGTTTATTGACGACATCATGGCATACGTGTTTGTTCCTAAGACAGGAGCATCCGATTCTAAAATCAAAGATAACTTATCAGTAGCAGGTCAGTTGTCACAAGATAAGAAAAGAACTTACACCCCAATCAAGACTCAAGATATTAAGACTGAGTGTCTAAGAGCAGTCAAGAATGGATGGATATCATTCAAAGGTAAGAATGAGAGACAAGCATTCGACACTGTGATGAGTAGGATTGATGAGATGTGTGAGAGACGACCATTCAGTAATAGAGATGCAACACTAGTTGCACTATCAGTAATGATGCAATCAGAAAGTTATGAAGGATTGAGAGCAATACCTTTTGATAACAATCAAGCAAGAGAATGGTGCAAGAAAAACAATTATGGCCCTGTGTATGAAAAGGGTATGGACATAACAGATGACACGAAGATTATTTACTTCCCTACATCTTATGACCTTGCACATAAACACTTACTTGCATCTTGTAAGATTGCAGTCGACAATGATGTCGAAGTAAGGATGGTTTTTCACGCAGGTGTATTGACATCAGACCCCGAAGAACAGTATAATAAAAGAACACTAAAGTGTCACATTGATGTTAAGGAATCAATTGAGAATGTACGTGCATGTTTCAACGAAGGTGGAAAGTTGAAGAGAGGTAAAGTTAAGATGTATGGTATGATACCAGCAATCGAGAAACTTCACAACTTAGACAAACTAAACATCTTTGACAGAACTGCAAATGATGGTTCATTCAAGGTATTTAAGTAATTATGAATATATTTTATCTGAACGAAGACCCAGTAGTTTCATCACACTTACACTGTGACAAACATGTGGTCAAGATGGTTATTGAGTATGCACAGATGTTGTCGACTGCACATCGTATTCTAGATGGTGAGGAGTATCTAGATAAGACTGCAAATGGTAGAAACATTAAACGTTATCGTTTGCAAGACACAGAGATGGAGAGTGTGTTATACAAAGCTTCACACATCAAACACCCAAGTGCAATATGGGTACGTGAGAATGCAATCCAGTATCAATACATGTACGACATGTTTGTTGCACTATGTGATGAGTACACTTACCGATATGGTAGGGTACATGAAACAGATAAAAAATTGAGAGTGTTACTCGACCAACTACCCATGAATATTGAATTGGGTAGTTGGAGAGAACCTCCACAGTGTATGCCTGACGATGTCAAGACAGATAAGTCTATTGATGCATACCATAAATACTATCAAGTCTACAAGAAAGATTTTGCAAAGTGGACTGATAGACCAGTACCTAATTTTATGAGTAAGTGATGCCCCTATACGATTTTTTAAATAATGAAACAGGTGAGATTGAAGAACATTCAATGTCCTATACTAAACTTGACCAGTTCAAGTTAGACAACCCACACCTCAAACAAGTAATACTCGGAACACCTTCCATCGTTGGTGGATATGGTGACAGAGTAAAAACAGACGATGGTTTCAAAGAAGTATTAAGTAAAGTTGCAGATGCAAACAAAGGTTCTAACCTTGACCAGTATCGTAAACGAACTGCAAAAGAAGTAAAAACAAAACAAATTATTCAAAAACATGTTGACTTACAGTCAAGGAAGAAGTAAAATGATAGAACCAATGAGATATTATTACGACATACACGACCTAGAACATATCGAAAATGTTTATTCTGAACAGACCGAAAGTGGTCAACGTATGTACAACACCCCCGATGGTAACAAGTATCCAAGTGTTACAACTGTAATCGGATTAGAAACAAGAGAACACATCAAGTTGTGGAGACAACGTATTGGTGAAGAGAAAGCAAACAGGATTACAGCAGGTGCATCTAGACGTGGTACTAAGATGCATAATATCTTTGAAAGTTACTTACGTGCAGAGACAGATGATATAGGAATTGAGAATCCTTTGCAACTAGAAATGTTTAAAGCAGTGCAACCAGTGTTAGATGAGATTCAACCGATTGCACTTGAAGCACCTCTATGGTCTGATGAGTTACGTATGGCAGGTCGTGTTGATTGTATTGGTGTGTTCCAAGATGAACTGTGTATCATCGACTTCAAGACAAGTGCAAAACATAAAGATGAGAAATACATTAAATCATACTTCATGCAAGAGACAGCTTATGCATGTATGGTTAACGAACTAACAGGTGAACAACCAACTAACCTTGTAACTATTGTTGCAATCGAAGGTGGGTATTCACAAATGTTTATGACAGAACCTTACGGATATATTAACGACTTAGTTAAGTTACGTGAGAGATATGAATCTTTATATGGAGTATAGATGATAACAAAAAAAGAATTCTCAAATGAAGTAGAAGACATCCTAGGTAGAAGTAGAGATGCAAGTAACGATGTTATGGGTGCAATCATCAAAGTATGTGAGAACAATAACATAGAACCCGAAAGTGCAAAGAGACTTTTAACACCTACACTAAAGGAAAGGTTAGAAGCAGAAGCAAACAAACTTAGATTAATTAATCGAGGGACATCCAGTCAAGGTGTTCTTCCAGTATAGGAGTATATTATGAATACAGGTGACATCGTCACAGTAGTGACAACAAGTGGAGAGTATGTAGGTAAGTTATCTGCAATGAACGAAGATGGTTCAATACAGATTGCAGACCCACGTATGATTCTATCAAACCCCGAAACAGGTCAGATGGGTTTTGCAAAAGGTATTGCAGTAACAGGAGAAGAGAATCCTAACGATGTAATCTTTTCTTCAATAGTGTTTATGACCCCAACTAATGAAAAGGTTGCAGAAGCCTTTAGAGAATCAACAGGACAAATTCAAGTACCATCATCTAAGATAGTATCTTAAATGACAAGTCGTGAAGGATATGATGCATACCAACTTTATCTTGGAATAAAGTTACACTTCTATTCAGATTACGACTTTGTAAAGTATAATGGTAAAGTCAGAGGAGATATAAATGCATTTCTCAAAAGAAAAGATAAGTACCACTTTGGAAAACTGTTCAAACTATATGGGCAGAACTTACAGGACTTTTATGTTGCGAATCTTTGTGTTAAGGATTCGTATGCAGTCGACTTGGTTAATGATGAAACATCGGTCAAAGTTTATAAGGACTGGAAGAAACGTAATCAAAAGTTGTCGTACTTATTTGAACAGGAAGTATCAGACCTTCTACTTAAGTTTAAAATCCAAACACAACTCAAAGTAGTTGATGGACAACATCCAAGATTACTAAGGTCATTCTTAGCAGGTGATGTATCACTAGAGACCATGTGTATACTAGATGACATTACACACTTTAGTGATGACTGGTTAAAACTAATAAACGAAAACATAGTGTATCCCGATGTACATAGAAGGATACAGAAATATAAAACATTCATCTCTGTCGACATCAACAGTATGAAACAAAAACTTTTAGAATTATGCTCACAATAGTAGGTAACGGAACAAGTAGAATCATACCCGAATCAAACTGGTGGGGATGTAATGCAATCTATAGAGATGGTTACACACCCGACTTACTATTCAGTATCGACATAACTATGCATAGAGAAATAGTTCATAGTGGATACTATAAAGAGAACAAGTTCGTTGTAGGTGATATGAGTTTTATCCCTATGGAACATATTGACATGTTACGACTAGGACATGAAGGACAAGAAGTCATTGAAGAGATACATGACGATGATGATTTACTAGTCATACAGGGTGACTTAGAGATAGACAAGTATGAGTCGTTTCTAGGTGTCAACTCTAAATACGTAGACAACATTGTTATCTACAATAACGACATAATGAAGAACTTAATGTCGGGGCCATCTGCAATTGCATATGCATTTCAGAATGGTCATGATGAGATAACACTAACAGGTTTCGATGCATTATTTACCGATGATGTGTCAAATGTATATGAAGGTTCAGTTAATTACAAACCTAAATATGAGGAGTGGATGGGTGTCAAAGACATTCAGAGAGCTCAGTTCCTTGCACTATGTAAGGAATATAAAGATAAGAAGATTTATTTGAAAAAGTCTATTGACGAAATCGAAGAAATCGATTATACTAAACTCTCTTATTATGAAAGTAGTGAGAGATGGTTATTAGGAGAGGGTTACTTACCACATCTTTTGAAGTGGACTAAGGGAACCCCCGACTATGACCGATATAATAAAATGACTAATACAATTGTTTAATAAAATAGGAGAATACAATGCCAAACGATAGTCTAGATAAACTAAGAGCAGCAATGAACGCTGCATCTACATCACCGAAAAGTGATAACCTCAAAAACGAAACCGAGAACTACTGGAAACCTGAACTCGACAAGAGTGGAAATGGTTATGCAGTAATTAGGTTTCTTCCTACACCCGATGGTGAAGAGATGCCTTGGGTATCTTACTTTGACCATGGGTTCCAAGGGCCAGGTGGATGGTACATTGAGAAATCATTGACCACTATTGGTAAACAAGACCCTGTGTCTGAATACAACACTCAGTTATGGAATACTGGGATTGAAGCAAACAAAGAGATTGCACGTAAACAGAAAAGACGTTTACACTATGTGTCTAACATCTATGTTGTTTCAGACCCTAAAAATCCTCACAACGAAGGTAAAGTATTCAAATACAGATACGGCAAAAAAATCTTTGAGATGTTGAAAGAAGCAATTTCTCCAGCATTCGAAGATGAAAAAGCAATCAATCCTTTCGACTTGAGAGATGAAGGTGCAAACTTCAAAATCAAAATTAGAAAAGTTGATGGTTACTGGAACTATGATAAATCAGAATTTGATTCACTTTCTGCATTATCAACAGATGAGAATGAACTAAATAGTATCTACGAGTCTGTGTTCCCTCTACAAGAAATTGTAGCACCTGAAAACTTCAAATCTTATGAAGAGTTGAAAGAAAGACTCGATAGAACATTAGGACTTACTGGTAATGTTGCAACATCTACTGCAGAGACAATCTCAGAAGATACTACAGCAGCACCATGGGAAGGTGTTAACACCAATGTTGCTGAAGAACCTGCTATCCCTACTGCAGACACTTCAGCAGATGAAGATGACGCAATGAGTTACTTTAAGAAACTCGCTGCAGACTCTTAATCGAGTTTAGAGGGGTTGATACTTCTAATTATATGATGAAATGGGTGAAGGTATCAACGAACTATGGACGAGGTTGCGACGTGGATGCGATTGTCTTGGGGTCACATAGTAAGGGAAAAACAAACTGGTAACATTAGTATTGTTGGGTTACTAAAATTACGCGGAGTTTGTTGGTATAGAGCGGGTATGCTGTAAAAGACGGGGCGACTATACACTTTAATAGAAACTAAATTATGAGAAACACAAAAAGAGATTTCAGAAAAGATTTCAATAAGAAACAAAGGGAACGTAGACCCGAGACCTTTGATATGATATTCCGTAAGTTCAAGAAGAAAGCTGAACGGGATGGAACTGTAAAAGAAGTTCGTGATAGAAGGTATTTCATTAAACCCTCTGAAGAGAGAAACATCATCAACAATCAGTTGAAACGTAGAAAGAAATTAAACAAACTGAAAGCAAAGAATTCGTATAGGAGACGATAATCTACCTCTGCATTTGTAACAATGTAAAAGAAGGGGAAACCGATAAGTATCATTTGATTGGTACTCAGTGTGGGAAATGTACAATGACTAAACAATGGCACGGAGGAAAAGGTTCCAAGAGAAGGAACTCAGACGAACAATCCTATGCAGATAATTGGGAGAGAATCTTTGGTAAGAAAGAACCCGAAATCAAATCTAGAAAAGTAACACCGAAACACGGTATATCTAAAGTCCATTCGGACAAAACTAAAACCATACCTAGAAAAGCAAAGTACTACGATAAGTTAGTTTAGGTATAAGCTGTCTGAGCTCTATCTATATCATTATCGTATTGTCTTGGATTTGCACTTGTAATTGTAGTGTTATTATTGATGACACTATTATCAGTTACTGATTGTGGAGGTTGTATGTTCTTCAACATATTCTCACCTAATATTTCGAAGTCATAATATTTCTGTAATTCTTCAAGTGTAAGTCTTTCACCCGTTTCTTTTTGCATGTCTTCTAATTGTTTCTGTGCAGCTATTTGTGCATCCTTTAGTTCTTGGTCTAATCTCTTTCTATCTTCTTTTGATAAGTCATCACCAATCAAATCATCTGCAGCCATTAACTGGTCTAAACGTAAAAGTGCATTATCTTGATTAAGTTTGTCAAAGTATATTTCTGATGACCCCTGTAAGAGATTACCCATACTGTCTAACCAGTTGTTACCACCTGCCCATGTGTTATCATCGATGATACTCTCTGCAGTGATTTTCTGCATACCAAGTATGTTGGTTTCATCACCTTGTAACTCAGTTCTTTTTTGGTCTAATTCTTCCTTTCTCTCTTTTGCATAATCAGAATCACCTTCACCTTTGTCCTCATCATTTAAGGTATTATTTTCTCTAGCAAAAGTAATTGCAGCTGCACCAGCAGCGGCAGCAACGAGAGTTAATCCGATTGGCCCCGAGAGGAAAGCTAATGCACCTCTACCGAATGCAGCTAATCCACCCATGAGACCACCAGCACGAACACTACCTGCTTTTCCACCAGTCTTACCAGTTGTTTGGTTTGGTTTTTGACCACCAAAAGAATTTAATCCATCAGTTGCACCCTTAAATGCAAGTGCATTTAACAACGGATTTGCATTTTTACCAGCCTGACCATCAGCACCACCTAATATACCTTCTCCATCTTCCTTATCTTTATCTTTTGGAACAAGAATTCCACCCTCAGACATTTCCATACCTTTTAGGTCTGCTATATCGTCTTTAGATTTTTCTAGAGATGCTTGTGTTTGTAAGAATTCTAATATTTTTGAAATATCACCAAAATGAGTCATTGATTGTTGATTGTATTCTTCATTAATCATTTCCCCTTCAGAGAATTGATTGTTATCAACAGTGTCGTCTAAACCTTTTTGTTCTTCTTCTCTAAATTGACGATTACGTTCACTTCTTGCTTTTATGTCTTGATAGTATTCACCCTCAAAAATATTTCTCAGGTTTTCAATAGTGTCTCTTGTGTTTTCTGATAGTGTGTTATAGAATTGTTGGGCTCCACCAGCTGCATCAACCTCAGCTGCATCAAAAGGATTGAATGCTTCATAATCCTCACCCATTTTTTTCTTAAGGTCATCTTGAAATTTTTGACTTGTTAATACTATCTTTTGTTGTTTATCTGATAAGTCAGAAAACTGTTTTATCACTTCACCAGTTTTCTTATTAACAAACTGTTCTGAATCTGCAACTTGTCTATTAATATCTTCTAGAATAGTTTTAGGATTATCTTCAAATTTACCTGTATCACGGTTAATATTCAGTTGTCCTAACTGGTCACCTTCTTTACCTATCATACCTGTAGGGTCAAGGTTCTGAGACCTTAATTCATAAGAAAGTCTGTTTATGTTTTTTAGGAATTCACTTAGAGTATCTCTTACGTCACCCTCTGCTCCAAAATCATTTAGAATTTTATTGATTGCGTCTCTTCTTGCAACTTTATCTTGATTTAATTCATCATCTAGATAGAAACCAGCTTCTGCTTCTTCAATAAAGTTTCTAATAACATCTCTTAAATTTGTAGGGTCAGGAGTTGCACCTTCTTGACTCAGGTC
>Ga0213865_10000976_pt1 | contig 18909 bp, 18 predicted proteins | sample PICome_6_FD_160100 | JGI IMG/M metagenome (GOLD analysis project Ga0213865, IMG submission 160100) | Coastal seawater microbial communities near Pivers Island, North Carolina, United States - PICO282 | ecosystem: Environmental > Aquatic > Marine > Coastal | place: USA: North Carolina...
TGTACACATGACGTGAGTATCTCGGCAATTACGTTCCCAACGATTGTTAGGCGACAGCGCAGCCATGACACCGATAACAGTCTTGATGTCAAGGCCAGTGTCGTCTGCGATCTTCTTTGCCATACGTTTAGCACGATCATACCACTCTAAACCATCTGCGTGATCCTCTGGTGTTGCTCTGCGGTATACTTTGAGTATGTTTCTAACGTGTTGTGTCATTGTACTTGTTCCTCTGATACTTTGTTAAACTCTGTTACTAACAGGTTATACATCATCATTGCACCTGTCAACACCAATGGGTCTTTTGTTTCATTCAACCAGTTTTGCAGTTCATCCATGTTCTCTGGCGTGTGGAATAGTCCGATAGGTTGTAGTTTTTCCATGTTTCTTTCCTCTGTTGATTGATAGAGACACCCAAGGCGGGAGATTCCTCAGGTATCCGTAACAATCAACAAGACACACTTGCCCGACCTTTGACGGACTGATTCAAGTCACCGTTCTACCGCCCACGATCTAGGACGCTGTCCGTTAGCAAGTGTTTGCTGTCTTGTCTTTTGTGTACAGGGACTAGATTCCACCCTGCAAGGTTAGATTGGTAATGCTCTGGATCAAGGCCGTATGGCTCCCCGTCTGCGATTGACCGTCTTGGAATGGTGCCATTGTGGCGGCACCTAACCAAGATTGTCAAGGATTATTTTTTGTAAAGTTCTATCGTTTTCTCTACCAAGTCCACCTGATATAAATGAACACCTTGCACATTGTGGATCATACAAGAGACAATAGGCTTGTTGCAGTTGACTATATCACTATCTGCGGCTTCCCTTTCGAACTCTACGCCAAGAACTGCGCAGGTTAGTTTCTCTTTTACCAGTTCTATTGCCTTTGCACCGTTTCGTAGTGTTGTGCTAGTCATAAACAAGTTTCCACTCGGTAAGATCATTTTGAACCCCTTTCGGTTTCGTGTTTCGTTTCGATGATTAAGTAATGACTGATGGAAAGAGAAATGTATATCTATCCAGAGGGATAGGTAATGTCATAAAGGGGTAGAAACACCAAGAAAACCCAATGAAATAAGGGCTAAAATAATTTGAAAATAATTTGTTTTAGGGGTTTTTAAGGGTGTTTTTGTCAGTGACCTATCCGAAAGGGTGATTCGTTTTCAGGGTCAAACCTAGACAAAAGTCATAGAAAACAGACGAATCAGTCAGATCGGATAGCGAATCAGTCCAATGGGATAGTTTAGGTATATCCAGAAGGATAGTCCCTAAATATATATAATGTGTCATACTATGTTACCCCATAGACTATCCTAATGGAATCCATGGGCTATCCGATAGGATATACTGTTAGATCAATGGGTTAGAGATTACCTTCCGAGTGATAACTTATTTCCTGTAGTAAATACTTAAAGGATACCCGAACATATCCGAAAGTATATACCGTTAGTACTTTACTCTGGGTAATTACTGCAATGGGGTGCCACAAATATTCTTTAGGGTATAAGAGGTACCCGAAAGGGGGGTTATGGTGTGCCGTCTGTATGTACAATACGTGAAGAAATTTTCTCAGAAAAATTTCCAGTAAGTAAAAAATGACAACAAGACAAAATAAAACCCCCTAGGAAACAACCTAGAGGGTGAGAATCTGGACGTGGTTACCCCAAGTAACTACTTAAAGTAAGGGTTAGTTGTGTTATAGATATATACTTGTAGGGCATCCGTAACGGATAATTTATTATAGCAATTAACTACACCTCTGTCAATAGTGACGTAGCGTAAACAAAGTTTTTTCTAAAAAGTTCATAAAGTGTATTGACAAAGTAATGCATAACATGCTAAACTAACTCAAGTGATTCGTTTTCTATGTAGGGAATAACCATGTTCACCTTCGAGCAACTCAAGACAACCAACGGCATTACAAGAACTAAGAGCCTGTTCTATGAGTTGTCATACCACGATCCAGAGTACGCTATCTTCACAACTAAAGAACAGGACATCGAAGTCAACGGACGCAAGATGGTATCCCTTCAACAGTTGTACGTAGCAATGGTACCCAACGATCCTACCGAATATGAGTTTGCTCAAACGGTCTTCGGTTCATGGGAAGTCTGGGAAAAGATCAAGAAGGCTCCACAGATCGCACCATACGTCAAGCGTTGGCAGAACGAGGTGGAGATTAAAGTAAAGTCTCAGGCGATCCAAGCGATTGCAACGGAGATGAAAGAGGGTGGTCGTTCATCCTTTAGTGCAGCTAAACTTCTCTTGGAGAAGGGTTGGCTAGATAAAGATAATGCTTCTCAGGCAAAGAAGAAGCTACAACAAAAAGAACAACAAGAGCAAGACAAACAGGCACTGGCTTTGTTGTCAGAGGATGCCGACAGGCTAGGGATTAAGATTCAGTAATGGCAAAGCGACCTACCATAAAGAACATTTCGGCAGGGTATACCTCAACGACTACCCTTAACGAGAACTTCGAAGCACTACGTGATGCTTTCGATAACACAGTATCACGTGATGGTTCTCTTCCTAACACCATGTCTGCTGACTTGGACCTTAACGGAAACGACATCACAAATGTAAACACTATTACAGACTCTAGCGGTGGTGACCTAGTACAAGACGCACGTGATGCTAAGGTAGGTGCAGAAGCAGCAAAGACCGCAGCGGAAACTGCACGTGATGCTGCACAGACAGCACAGACAGGTGCAGAGACAGCATACAACTCTGTTCAGCCATACCTAGATGAAATCGACACTGTAGCCTCTGACTTAACCTCAGGTTCTTTCGTCGCAGGTTCTGAGTACGACTTCGGCTCTATCACAGCAGCTACTTCAGGTACCTCAGGTTCACCTGATGGTTTTATCTTAGGTGTCTACAACAACCTAGACGACATCGGAACTGTAGCAGGTAACAACGCTAACATTACAACAGTCGCAGGTATTTCAGCGGAAGTAACATCTGTAGCTGGTAACGAAGCAAACATCGCTACCGTAGGTACTATCTCAGCGGATATTACAACAGTGGCTGGTGTCAGTGCTAACGTAACAACTGTCGCTGGAAATACAGCTAACATCAATGCTGTCGCAGCAGATGCAACAGACATCGGAACAGTTTCCGCTAACATCTCAAGTGTGAACACAGTAGCCACTAACATTGCAGATGTTATCACCGTAGCTAATGACCTTAACGAAGCCATCTCAGAAATCGAGACAGCGGCTAACGATCTAAACGAGGTTACCTCTGAGATCGACACAGTTGCTAACTCCATTGCTAATGTTGACACTGTTGGTACTAACATCGCCAATGTCAATACTGTAGCTGGCGTGTCATCAGATGTGACAACAGTTGCAGGTATTAGTGCAGCTACATCAACTGTCTCTAGTATTTCAGGTAATGTTACATCTGTAGCAAACAATCAAACAAACATCAACACAGTAGCTGGTGATACAACTGCAATCAATACAGTTGCAGGTGATACGGCAGCGATCAACACAGCCGCTACAGACTCAGCGGTTATCAACACTGTCGCAGGTATCAGTGCGGATGTTACAGCAACGGCTGGTAAAGCAACAGAGATCGGTCGCTTAGGTACAGCAGCAGCGGTAGCTGACTTAGCTATACTAGGTACGACAGACGCTGTTGCAGACATGAATGTTCTGGCAGCTATTGATACTGCAATCCAGACTGTCTCTGGTATCTCTGCTAATGTTTCAACAGTAGCTGGTATTTCTAGTAGCGTAAGTTCACTAGCCCTTATCAATGCAGATGTTACATCTGTTGCAGGTATAGCTGCTAACGTAACAACCGTAGCAGGTATTGCTTCAGACGTTACAGCAGTAGCTTCCGACGCAGCAGACATTGGTGCTGTTGCTACTAACATCGCTAACGTAAACGCTGTTGGTGGAGACATCTCCAACGTAAACACTGTAGCCACAAACCTTACAAGTGTAAACAGCTTTGCGGAACAATACCGTGTAGGTGCAACAGAACCTACAACAAGCCTAGACACTGGCGACTTGTTCTACGATACTACATCAGGAACACTAAAAGTTTATAACGGAACAGGTTGGGAGCAAGGCGTAACAGCAGGTTCTGGTTTCTTACCGTTGTCTGGTGGTACTCTTACAGGTGCTCTATCTCTTCCTGCCGATCCAACAAACCCTTTACAAGTTGCAACAAAACAGTACGTAGATACTATCGCAGCGGCAGGTATTCACTACCACACACCTGTACGTGTAGAATCTCCTGTCAATCTAAACGCTACTTACAACAACGGTTCTTCTGGAGTAGGTGCTACACTAACTAATGCTGGTACTAACGCAGCGATTACTATTGACGGTGTTACCCTTAGCCTCAATGACCGTGTACTTGTTTACCAACAAACTAACGCAGCACACAACGGTATCTATACAGTAACTACCGTAGGTGATGGTTCGACAGCATGGGTACTTACACGTGCTACAGACGCAGACAGCTATGGTGTATCAGACCCAGATGCTTTCGGTGAAGGTGACGCTTTCTTCGTTAAAGAAGGTGCGACAGGTGCTGGTGAACTATATGTGATGAACACCAGTGGTGCGATTACTTTCGGTACTACCGCTATTACATTCACAGTTATTGCTGAGACAGCAGTATACGGTGCAGGAGACAGCCTAACACTTACAGGCACTACCTTCGACACGGTACAAGACATTCGCACTACAGCAAGCCCTACCTTCAACAACATTACAGTATCAGGTACTGTAGATGGTCGTGACGTAGCGGCTGATGGTACTAAACTAGATGGTATCGAAGCTGGTGCTAATGTAACAGACGCAGGTAACGTCAATCCTCTTATCGACTCTCACATCAATGTCTCAGGTGCATCCTCTGGTCAATACCTAGGTTGGAACGGTTCAGACTACGCATGGTCAACAGTAGACTTGTCAACAAAGTTAAACTTGTCTGGTGGTACAATGACAGGTGCTATCAACTTTGTAGCAGGTCAAACTTTCGACGGACGTGATGTTTCGGCAGACGGTGCAAAGCTAGATGGTATTGAAGCTAACGCTAAAGACGACCAGACAATTACTGCTGGTTCAGGTCTGACAGGTGGTGGTACAGGTAACGTAACACTAAGCCACGCTGACACGTCTTCTCAAGGAAGTGTGAACAACAGTGGTGCTACAGTTATTCAAGATGTAACAGTAGACACATACGGTCACGTCACAGGTCTTGGTTCTAAGACAATGACCCTAGCTGACCTTGGGTACACAGGCGCAACAAACGCTAACTACATTACCAATAACAACCAGCTAACCAATGGTGCGGGTTATACAACATACACGTCTAACCAAGCGACGAATACAAGCAGCAATGTTACCTTCAACAGAGTTTATGCAGACGATTGGTTCAGGGTAAACGGTGCAGATGGCATCTACTGGGAGTCTTATGGTGGCGGCTGGCAGATGACTGGCAGTACTTGGCTACGCTCTTACAATAACAAAGGTGTTTTAACTGGCGGCACAATGCAAGCTGGTAACTTCAACACTACCTCAGACATCAAGCTGAAAGAAAATGTAGTTACCCTAGAGAACTCTCTGGACAAGATTAAGGCTATGCGTGGTGTCAGCTTCGATTGGAAAGACAGCGGCAAATCAACAATCGGTCTAATCGCTCAAGAGGTTGAGCAAGTTCTTCCTGAGTTAGTTGAACACAATGAAGAAGATGACGTTAAGACAGTTAGCTACGCAAACATCGTGGCTGTATTGATCGAAGCTATCAAAGAACAACAAGTGCAGATCGACGCACTTAAAGAAAAGCTAGGAGAGTAAGAATGTCTACACAGCTAAAACTTCGTGGAGGTACTACGGCTGAACATTCTACCTTCACAGGTGCTGCAAGAGAAGTCACAGTAGATACAGACAAGAACACTCTGATCGTACACGACGGAGTAACTGCTGGTGGTATAGAAATCCTAAACGTAAACTCAGCCTCGGCCTTGAGTCTAACCACTTGGTCTATTTCAGAAGTAGGTGGTTCGGTTTACTTTGCGGTAGGCGGTGTAAATAAAATGAAACTGGACCCTAACGGTAACCTTCAGGTTGTAGGTAACGTAGAGACTTTAGCAACTATAACATAATTAGCTAATAGTAGGAGATACGAAGATGGCTATACAGGTAAACGGTACTACGGTTATTGATAACAGTAGAAACCTAAATAATATTGTAAGCGTAGATGCTACCACAGCGGCGGCGATTGGTGCTGCTGGCGTTGGTGGCGGCGGCACTATTGATCTAGTAGCTGACGGTTCAATCTCAGCAGGTGACCCTGTTGGTATAACTAGTCAAGGTAAAGTTAAAAGAGTAACGCAATTATACGGCAATCTTGTAGAAGACTTTACAAATCCTAGCAGTATAGGCCACGAATACTCTTCTGGTGAGGTGATCTATGATACGGTTGCAAATGCTTTTATTTATGCTGCAAGAGACTACGGCGTAGACTATAACATGGAAGCGTATGTACTAGACCTAAGTGGTTTTACTGTAAATACAGGTTCTCGACATACGTTCGGAAGCGGTGAAGGTACAGGCAACCATATGGCCCATAACCCTACTGACCAGAAAAACTTAATCGTTCGTTTTTCAAGTAGCACAGGCTACGCTAATGCTTTTACAGTTAGTGGTACAACCATCACTTCGGGTAGTAGTACTTCATTATCGACTTGTAACGGTCAGCCCATGGTTGACTACAACCCAGATCAAAACAACTACTTGTATACTTTTAGAAACGGCTCAAGCAGTCTTAACTGTAGGTTGCTTACTACAAGTTCAAGCAACTACAATGTTAGTTACTCAGGAAACACAGTAATTGCCAGTGGCAATATATATGCTGATGCCATTGCATATGATACAAACACAAACAAACATCTTGTTGTATACAAGGATGACAGTAACCAAGTAGGTAAGGCCACCGTTGTTACAAATAATGGATCAAGTGTGAGTATAGGTGGCACAGGTACATTTACAAATGGAACTACACAACCCAATTCACATACAGCTGATGTTATATTTGACCCTTCAAGTGGGAAGTTTTTAATAGTCTGGGCTTATCAAGGTGGGAACGTAGCTTGTAGGACAGCAACTATCAGCGGTACTTCTGTTTCTTTCGGGCCTGAACTTCTTTTAACTGAGTTTAAAAAGGGACAACTTGTTAGGGCTGCACACAATGGAAGTGGTTCTATTCTTCTTTGCGGTGAAGATATTCTTGTGTCAACAGACAGAGCAATGGTTGTAGCCATTTCAGGTACATCTGTTTCAGTTGTTTCAACTTTTTTAACTCAAAATGCTGGCGGTAGTTATGATGGTGCCTGTGGTTTAGATTACAGCCCAGACGATAATAAATACATGCGTGTTATCGGAGGTTGGAACAAGAAAAAAGATGCTTATTCTCTTGATACTAGTTCACCATTCGGTTCCTTTATAGGCTTTGCTCAGTCGTCCGTATCTAGCGGACAAACACTAACAGTTGATATAATTAGTGCATTAAATGAAAGCCAATCAGGTTTAATAAAGGGTTTAGCATATGGAATGGACCCTCAAACAGGTACGTTGAATGCAGCTTCAACGCCTAAGGTTGCCATTGCTACAGATACAACAAAAGCCTTAGTCATCGGAGGTACTGCGTAATGTCTTATCCAGCAGAATACTATCGTGAAACACCAGCGGGTAAACTTGTCTTGGAACAACGTGATACTCTTCTAAAAGAAACTGATCATTATGGTTTGTCTGACTTTACAATGACAGATGAAATGGCGGCGTACCGTCAGGCTTTGCGTGATGTACCGCAGCAAGAAGGTTTTCCTATACAAATCACTTGGCCCACTAAACCTTAATGGCAACCCTAGAACAAATTAAACAGGCAGCAGAGACTGACTTGGTGACCTTCATCAAGTTGGTTGCTCCTGAACAAGTTCTAGGACAATGTCACGAAGACGTATGTAACTGGTGGACACGTGAGGATGCCAAGTCTCACCAGTTACTTCTCTTCCCACGTGACCACGGTAAGTCAAGACTTATTGCATATCGTGTCGCTTGGGAACTAACTAAGAACCCTACTCTTCGTATCCTGTACATTTCAGCCACAGCTAACCTTGCTGAAAAACAACTAGGGTTTATCAAGGGTATACTTACCTCTGAGATATACCGTAGGTACTGGCCTGATCATGTTAATGCTGACGAAGGTAAACGTACCAGATGGACTAACTCAGAGATCATGTTAGACCATCCACTACGGAGGAAAGAAAATGTTAGAGACCCTTCGGTCTTCACTGGTGGCCTTACTACGTCACTTACAGGACTTCATTGCGATATTGCTGTCTTGGACGATGTCGTTGTGTACGAAAATGCTTACACAGGCGAAGGACGCAATAAAGTTAAAAGTCAATACTCTCTTCTCTCGTCTATCGAAGGTGCTGATGCGAAAGAATGGGTCGTAGGTACACGCTACCATCCTGCTGATCTATACAATGATTTGTTGCAGATGGTCGAGGATCAATACGACGACAAGGGAGAAAAGGTAGGCGAAGATAACATCTATGAAATCTTCGAGAAACCTGTAGAAGATAACGGTGACGGAACTGGTGAGTTCCTATGGCCTCGTAGTCAACGCAAGGACGGTAAGTGGTTCGGCTTTGACATGAAGATTCTAGCTAAGAAACGTGGGCAGTATTTAGACAAAGGTCAGTTCAGAGCACAGTACTACAACGATCCATCCGATCCTGACAACGTACCTGTAAGTCCTGACAAGTTCCAATACTATGACCGTAAGCATATCCGTGAGGACAATGGATACACATATTACAGAGATCGTAGGCTCAACGTCTTCGCTGCGGTGGACTTTGCTTTTAGTTTATCTAAACGTGCTGATTACACAGCTATTGTAGTGGTAGGAATAGATGCAGAAAACAACATCTACGTCTTGGACATCGACAGATTCAGGACTGACAGAATATCTGAGTACTTCGACCACATCCTACACCTATCCAACAAGTGGTCCTTCAGAAAACTCAGAGCAGAAACGACTGTTGCACAAATGGCAATCGTCCGACAGCTTAAAGAACTTATCAAGCAACATGGACTTGCCGTAAGCATCGACGAGTTCCGTCCTAACAAAAGTCAAGGTAATAAGCAAGAACGTATCTCTGCTGTCTTAGAACCTCGGTATGATAACATGAGTATCTGGCACTACCGTGGTGGTAACTCGCAAGTACTAGAAGAAGAACTATCATCACGTAACCCTGCACATGATGACGTGATAGATGCTTTAGCTTCAGTCGTAGACATGGCTGTCAAACCTGCACGTTCAGTCCGTCGTCAAAAAGATAATGTAGTGCAATTTAACTCAAGATTCGGTGGAGTTTCCTTCTAATGGCTGGAACAACTATTGACATTGATCAGCTAATTGAGCCTCACGCTTTAGCGTCGGACATTGCTGATCGTTGGACAACGTGGAATAATGCACGTCAAAATAAAATTGAAGAGTGGAAAGAACTCCGTAATTACATTTACGCAACGGATACTCGCACAACTTCAAACAGTAAACTACCTTGGACCAATAGTACAACTACACCCAAGCTAACACAGATTGCAGATAACCTACACGCAAACTACTTCTCAGCTTTATTCCCCCAGCAGAAGTGGTTCAAGTTCGAAGCGCATGATCCTGACGCTAATGTTAAGAGCAAGCGTAATGTTATCCAAGCGTACATGGAAAATAAAGTACGTCAGTCTGACTTTGAAAACACAGTGAGTAAACTGATCAATGACTACATCCAGTACGGTAACTGTTTTGCCACAGTTGACTTCTCCAGAGATTACACTGAGTACGACGACGGAGAACGTATTGTCAACTATATTGGACCTAAACTTGTCCGTATCAGCCCCTTTGACATCTGCTTTAACCCAATGGCCCCAAACTTCGGAGATAGTCCTAAAGTTGTCCGTTCTATTCTGACACTTGGGGAAATCGCTCGTAAGGTTGAAGAGACTTCTGATAACAAGTACATGCAGGAAGTACTTGACAAAATGCTGGCTAACCGTTCAGCTATGTCAGGTCAAGAGGTAGACGTAGATAAATCACAGGCTTACACAGCAGATGGTTTCGCTACACTTACAGAATACTACGAGTCGAACTACGTAGAACTACTAACCTTCTACGGTGACATCTACGACTCAGAGTCTAACAAGTTCCACAAGAACCGTATCATCACAGTAGTTGATCGTTCATACGTTCTACTAAACGAACAGAACCCAAGCTGGTTAGGTAAGGCTTCTATCTTCCACGCTGGTTGGCGTGAGCGTCCTGACAACCTATACGCTATGGGTCCACTAGACAACCTTGTCGGTATGCAGTACCGCATTGACCATCTAGAAAACCTAAAGGCTGATGTCTTCGATCAGATTGCATACCCGATCATCAAGATTCGTGGTGACGTTGAGGACTTCGACTTCGAACCTGCTGCACGTATCTACATGGGCGAAGAGGGTGACGTAGGTTATCTAGCCCCTGATACTACAGCATTGAACGCAGACTTCCAGATTCAGAACCTAGAAAACAAAATGGAAATGCTGGCAGGTGCTCCACGTGAAGCTATGGGTATCCGTAGTGCAGGTGAGAAGACAGCCTTTGAAGTACAGCAGTTGATGACAGCTGCTGGTCGTATCTTCCAACACAAGACAGCCCACTTTGAGCGTGTGTTCCTAGAGCCTATCCTTAACGCTATGCTTGAAGCTGCACGTCGTAACATGGACTACGCTGATACTATCCGTGTACTAAACGACGACACAGGTCTATTCTTCTTTGAACAGATCACCAAGGAAGACATCATGGCTAACGGTAAGATCGTTCCTATGGGTGCTCGTCACTACGCAGAACGTGCTAACCGAATCCAGAACTTGACACAACTATATCAGTTGAAGTTGTCAGACCCAACTATGGCGGCACACTTGTCAGGTAAAGAGTTCGCTCGTCTTCTAGCAGATGAACTAGGCGAACCCGCACTATTCGCAGAGAACATCACTGTAACAGAACAGATGGAAACTCAGCGTGTAGCGACTGAAGCACAAGTTCAGTTCGAAGAAGAACAGATGGTAGCAGAAGAGTTAGGATTATAATATGCCATATCAAAACGGAACAAAGATGCCTTATGGTACAGGTGCTAAGAAGAAGCCACCAGTAACAACTAAGACATCAGTTACAATCAAGAACCAAGTTAAATGTCAGTGTGGATGTGGAGGCTAACATGGGTTACGGAATGAAAAAGTCAACCAAGAAAAAGCCACCAATCAAAAAGAAATAAATGAAATCACACTGGTTCAAACAATGCAAGACGCAAGAAGATAAGGATAAGGTTCGCCAGAATATCCTGTCTAACCAAGATTCACTCTTACGTCTTGAAGTAATTCTTGAGTCGTTACTCAAGGAAACCCCATCGACAGCCGACTACGATAGTCCGTCATGGGCCTACAAAGAAGCTGATCGTATCGGCTATAATCGTGCGCTTAACCAAGTGCTTGACATCATCAATCTAGATAAGGAATAACTTATGGTATTTTCTGACAGTGCTGCAACCGCACAGACTGAGCAGGTAACAGAGCAGACGCAAACTGAAACCGCACCACAGGAATCTTTTTTGCAGAAACTCGTAGAGGCAAAGGGAGAGAACTGGAAAGACCCTGAAGTCCTCGCTAAAGGTAAACTCGAAGCAGATGGCTACATCAAAACTCTTGAAGAGCAACTAGCCACCATGCGAGAGGATATGAAGAAGCGAGACTATCAAGCCGAGATTCTCGACCAGTTGCAGAACAAGGCTACTGACTCTGCCACAGTAGGAACTGCAACGCCTAATGATATTGGCAGCACAGAGACACAGAACACCACTGCAAGTCTTAGTGAGAACGATCTTGAAAGCCTTGTTGAAAAGACACTGGTCAAACGTGAACAGGACTCTGTCATTAAGCAGAACCTCTCACAAGTAGATCAAGAGCTAGTTAGTTCTTTCGGTACTGAAGCGGAAGCAACAGTCCGAAATAAGGCACAGGAACTAGGTATGTCAATGGAACGTCTACGTGATATTGCAGCCGAATCTCCTACTGCTTTCTTTGCTCTTATCGGTCAACCACAGAAAACCTTTAGCCCTATGGTTCAAGGCTCTGTCCGTACCGAAGGTGTTAATATGCAAGCCTCGAATGCACGTGACTGGCAATTCTACCAGAAGATGCGTCGAGAAAACCCTAACCAATACTACTCACCCAAGGTCCAACAACAGATGATTCAGGACCGAATGAACATGGGTGACAAGTTCGGAAACACTTAGAAAGGACTAGCAAATGGCTGGTATGATTTCCTCTAACACGGACATGCAGCGTCTGATCCGTGCTGAGGTTTACTCCTCAGAACTAAAAGAAATCCTACGTGATGAAATGATGGCACAGTCTGTCGTTCGTATGTTGGATGGATTCCCAGATGGTGACACATTCACTATCCCAACAATCGGTGAAACAACAGTATCTACATACACTGAAGATAACGCAGTTTCATACGTTCCAATGGATACTGCTGAGTTCCAGTTCAGCATCGACAAGTATCTACAATCAGCTTCATACATCACCAAGAAAGCTGCGCAGGATTCGTTCTACTCAGCACAACTTGAAGCACGTTTTGTTCCAGAACAAGCACGTGCAATTATGGAGCACTTCGAAGCTACTACTATGGCTGCACCAGAAGTTGGTGTCACTGCAAACTCTTCTGAAACAGTTGATGGCGCAGCGCACCGTATCTCAGGTGGTAACGGCGGTAAGCTAGAACTTGAAGATTTCGCATTTGCTCGTTATGCATTGAAGAAATCTAAAGTTGCTGACCGTGCGTTGGTTGCTGTTGTTGACCCATCAGTAGAATACCAGTTGAACACACTGACAAACATTGTCAACGTGTCTAACAACCCAATGTGGGAAGGTATTGTACGTGACGGTATCGCAACAGGTATGCGCTTCGTAGCGAACGTATACGGTTTCGACGTATATACTTCAAACTACTTGAAGAACGACGTTGCTGATTCAGCCCTTCTTGAAAAAGATGGTACAACAGCTAACGACTTCAGCACTAACAACGGTGTTGCTAACTTGTTCTTCTCAGCGGATGCGGGTTCTAACCCATTCGTTGGCGCATGGCGTCAGATGCCTGAAGTGGACTACGAGTACAACAAAGACTACCAACGTCACGAGTATGTAACTACTGCTCGTTACGGTGTCAAGAAGTACCGTCCAGAAGGTATCGTTACAGTCGTAACAGACCCAGACGTATAAAACTTTTAAGGGTGGCCCTTCGGGGCCATCTTTTCTCTTGACAAAAGTTATTATTTAGTTTATAATACTTTTAACACTGGCAGAGGTTCCTAATGGCTAATGTAAATCACTCTACTTTAACTGACCCATACTTGCACGAACCTAAGGGTATCGCAAGTGCAGGTGCAGGTAATATTTATGTTTCTGATGGAGCAGGTTCAGGAAACTGGACTAAAGATCACGCACACATCAATGGTTATCTTCCATTCGATGCTACTACTCCAGCGTATACTCACAGTGTCTTAGCGGGTTTTACAGCTTTAAACCCAACATTTTCTACTAATAACGTAGACGGTTTTACAGGAACATCTACACCTAATGCTCGTTTAATATACACAGATTCAAACAATCTGACAGCGTTCGCTACATTTACATTTAATTTTAAGAACTCTTCAGGAACAAACCGTGACTTAGAAACTGTTTTCTATCTTAACGGTGCTGCAACAAATGCACATCTAATATCTACTGCTGTGTCAGGTCAGTGGCGAACAGTAACTCTTTCAGAAACTATGTCGTTGTCTCTTAATGACTACATTGAAGTCTTTGTCAGAGGCGACTCTGCGTTTACTTTAGAAGTCGCAGCAGCTTCGTTAATCATTCACGGAGTACCAAGTTAATGAAGACTACACTCCTACAGATTGTTCAGTCAATCTTGTCAGACATGGACTCAGAAGAAGTCAATAGTATTTCTGATACAACTGAAGCACAGCAAATAGCATCTGTTGTCGAGGATACATACTATAACATCATTGCTGCAAGGTACATTCCTGAGCATAACTCTTTATTAAACCTGACATCAAACAGTGATACTGCACGACCTACACACTTCCAGTATCCTTCTAATACTAAAAACATTGAACGTGTAGAATACAATGTAGGTACTTCAGTTAGTCCTAACTACAAAGAAATCTTTTTCTTAGAACCTGCTGAGTTCCTTGATCGTATGAACGAAGGTGGTCTAAACGTAACAAGTGTTTCAGGTAATGTAAACCTATACGTTTCTACAGACAGACCCCCGACATACTACACATCATTCGATGATAATTATATTGTCATGGATTCGTATGACAGTTCTGTAGAGGCTACATTGTCTCAGTTTAAAACAAGAGCATATGGTCAACAGATACCTGACTTCCAACAGATAGACTCTTTCAAACCAGACCTAGACAATGTACTAATGCCTTTGCTTCTAGCTGAGTCTAAGTCAACTTGTTTCTCTTTGTTCAAGGGTGGACCAGACCCTAAGGTTGAACAAGCATCACGTCGTCTGAAGTCTTACATTCAGAACGATCAATACAAGATACGCAAATCAAACACACGGAACAGTTACGGAAGAACCTAATGATAGAATATGACCACGACACAGCGAACCAGCACTGTGTATGTAAGTCAGATAAACTACTTACAACTGTACACATTGAAAAAGAAGTAGGTGGATACAGGTTTTTCTACATCAGATACGAGAAGGGTCAAGTGCCTAACCAACTATCTGGACGTTACACAACAATATCCGCTGCACAACGTGACCTAGAGAGATACCTTCGAGGTCAACCAGTTTCTAAAATGAAACGTGTCAAAGAACGTGCAGACGAAAGAGAGAAGCAGCGTAATGGCTCAAAGTCTGAATCAGAAAGCAGTTAATAACTTCGTCAGGGGCTTGATTACCGAAGCTGGCGAACTTACCTTTCCTGATGGTGCCTCTGTAGATGAACTTAACTGTGACCTTCGTCGTGACGGTTCACGTCGTAGACGCTTAGGTGTTGTGTACGAAGAGGCTAACCAGCTTTCTACTTTTACAGTGTCAGACACAGACCTTATTGCTACAGGTACTTGGCTAAACGTAGGTGGTTCAGCAGACCTAGAGTTTCTCGTAGTACAGAAAGGATCAACCCTTTACTTCTACAACAAGGGTGAACTACCATACTCTGCACAACAAGAGGCTAACTCTGTTGATTTGTCAACATACGAACAGTCAGGTTCAGCAGGTGCAGAAACTGAGAAGTGCCAGTTCACAAGCCTTAAAGGTAACCTCATAGTTTCATCCCCAGCTATTAACACTATCGCTATTGAGTATGATGCTGGTACCTTCACTGTTACACAACTAGACTTTAAGGTTCGTGACTTTGAGTGGCAGGGTGATACCTCTACGTATTACGAAGATGAAGCATCCCCTAGTCAAGACCGTAAGTATGACGCACAAAACGCAGGTTGGAACACAGGCAGTCCTGCACCATCAGACCTAACTAAACGTCTTACTCATCCGTGGTACTCAGGTAAGGATGCTAGTGGTAACTATGACGCAGCAGAGTTTGACAAGGTCTACCAAGGTACAACACTTACAGGTAACGGACACTACATCCTAGACTTCTTTACCAAGGATCGTGGTAACGCCTCAGGTCTTACAGGTCTGACTAAGATGACAGAGCCTGAGACAACACGTTTCCGTTGTGTCGAATCTTTTGCAGGTCGTGTCTTCTACGCAGGTCTAGAGAGTTCACGTAACGCAGGTACTATCCTGTTCTCTAAACTAGCAGATACTATTGATGACCTAGGTGTCTGTCACCAGCAGAACGATCCTACAGGTGAGGACATCTCAGACCTACTTGCCACGGACGGTGGTGAGATTCGTATTCCTGATGCTGTCAAGATTCAGAAACTATACGCATTTCAAAACTCTCTCTTTGTATTTGCTGAGAATGGTGTCTGGCAGATTACAGGTCTAGAAGGTATCTTCAAGGCTGATGCATACTCTGTAAACCGTGTGACACGTGTAGGTATCCTCTCACCAGAGACATTCATCGAAGCAGAGGGTACACCCTTCTGGTGGTCTTACTACGGTATTCACACACTACAAACAGACTCAGTCTCAGGTCAGGGTGCAGAACAAAACCTTAGCATCCCTACCATCCAGACACTGTGGGATGAAATCCCTAACGCAGATAAACTTAAAGTAACTGCTGCGTATGACAGTATCAACAAGCGTATATACTGGGCGTACCCTAACGAAGATGAAACTGTAGTATCTAAGTTAAACAACTTCCTGATCCTCGACATTCCTCTCCAAGCGTTTTACCCTTGGAAAATATCAGACCAAGGTACTAACACAGACTGTGTTGTAGGTATGTCATTCTACACAGGATACGGCGCAACTGAACTAGAACTAGACGTTACAGCAAACAACGGTGCTGATGATGTCGTCTTGTCAAACGGTGACGATGTTGTCAACACTCGTATCTCTGCCTTTACCACAGGTGACCCTGCAATCATCCTTATCTGTCGTGACGGAGACACCAACAAACTTACCATGGGTGGCTTCACAGGTGTAGGTTTCTTAGACTGGGGTGACGCTAACTATATCTCTTTTGCTGAGACAGGTTATGACTTCATCGGAGACTTAGTAACTAAGAAGTCGGCACCATACATTGTAACCTACTGTCGTCTAACAGAGACAGGTTTTACAGGAACGGAACAGGCAGGTTACGAAGCTGTCCGTCCATCATCACTAACGGTAGCTGCATCGTGGGACTATAACAAAACCTTCGGCACAGCACAACAAGTATACCGTCATAAGTTCCCCATCGTAGTTGACCCTAACAACATCGACAACTTCCCATACCCAGAGGAAGTAATCACAACCCGATTGAAGATGCGTGGTACAGGTCGTTCTATGAGACTACGGTACGAAAGTGAACAAGGCAAAGATTTTAACCTGTTGGGTTGGGGTATTATCCAAGGCCGTAACCCAAGGTTTTAATGCAAGTACAATCTAAAAGTCTTTTCGGTATCAAAGGAGAAAACTTTGATATAAGATTAGAGTACAATGAAAACTATATAATTGTACACTTACCTACAGTAGAAAAAATGACCAGACAAGTCTACGAAGAAATGAAAGTTTTACTAGAGGACTGGTCAAAGTTTTTCAAAACAGTCGGATACGAAGGTTTACATGCTGTAACAGAACCTGACAGTAAAGCACAAAAACTTGCTACGATGTTAGGTTTTAAGTTCTTAGGTCCATATGAAGATATGAGTATCCTAATATATAAGGAATAGAAAATGCCACAGGCTTTACAAGTTATCGGGTTAGTAGCAGGTTTCGCAGGAATGTCTGCGGCACAAGACCAAGCATCAAAGGCTGAAGAGGCTTCACGTCAAGCAGCCGCTGCACAGAAAGAAGCTATAGCTGCACGAGAGGCTCAAGCAAAACTAGCTGAAAGACGTGAACGTCGTAAGGCTATCCGAAACCGTATTCGTACAACGGCTGAGTTGAAAGCACAGATTGATGCAGCAGGTGCAGGTGGCGGTTCTCTTGTGGGTGGTGCTGTCTCAAGTGTAGTCTCACAAACAGGTGCTAACCTAGGGTTTAGTACACAGATGTCAGGTTTAGGTTCTCAGTTCTCTGCCGCAAGTGCAAGAGCCGCTGACGCTAACATGATGGCAGGTATCTACCAGAGCCGAGCACAATCAGCGGGTGCAATGTCAGGTATGGGTTTCAAATTGTTTAGCAACTTCGGTGGTACAAACTTCGGTGGAAGTTCTGGACCTACTTCTTTCTTATCTGGCATTTTCCCTAATCTTGCATAGTAAGGCTATCTAATGGCATCTCCTTTACTGAAACTTTCTGATCAAGTTTTCAATGAGAACTTTCTGAAAGATCAGGCTGCACAACAGCCCGAAGAAAAGCCTTACAACCCACTGAGTGAGGTTGAAAGGAATAGATCACAAGAGGTAGCTATTACCACTGGTGCTCCTTTAGATGTTGTGGAAGCGCAACGAGAACTAGGTGACGTAAGTACTACAGTAGACGCTAAGGTAAATGGCCTTAACGTAGACTTTGCCATGGAGATCGACAAGGCATACAACGAAGGTATGACAGCCGAAGATGTAGCTAACATCATCCAACAGAAGTCAGAGAAGGGCGAAGACCTAGGACTAAGCGAGTACATGCTTATCCAGAACTTGATGCTAGGTGACAATGATGTCAACCCATACGCAGCAAGAACCCTTACGAACATGTCTATCTGGAATAACCTGATGACTCAGGCTATCGAAGAGAATGACCAGACAGGCATCTCTAAGATACTTACATTTCTTGACGTAAACGTCCTTCGTGAGTTTACTATCGGTGCCTTTGAGAATGTCACCTTCCGTTCTAACCGTGAAGGTACAGATATCCGTGAGGCGTTCAACTCACTTAAACCTGAAGAGTTTGAAGAGTGGGCGAAAGAGTATATCGCAGAGCGTCAGGCTGAGGGTATCTTCTCAGAGGATAGTATCTGGAACTTATACAAACAGGCTAACGATGCAACCTACCTAGGGGATGACCCTATGGCGGGTTGGATGTTCTTGTTCGGTGGCTTAGACGTTGCAACCTTAGGTGCATCTAGAACTGTACGTGCAGGTGCTACTGCCGCTGTACAAGCAGGACGTACTACTATCGCAACAGCACCTGAGGTAGCAAGCAAACTGTCAAGCCTTACGAAAGTACGTAAACCTGTAGATGCTGTGGCTGTAATGGCAGATGAAAC
>Ga0213865_10000977_pt1 | contig 18905 bp, 11 predicted proteins | sample PICome_6_FD_160100 | JGI IMG/M metagenome (GOLD analysis project Ga0213865, IMG submission 160100) | Coastal seawater microbial communities near Pivers Island, North Carolina, United States - PICO282 | ecosystem: Environmental > Aquatic > Marine > Coastal | place: USA: North Carolina...
GTACTCGATCCGCCTTGATCTTGCCGGCGCCGAGCAGACCCTCAATCAAATGATCGGGGAGAACCCCCATTTTAGACAACATCGTAGCTTGATCCCTCTGACCCAAGAGGCTTATGACGTAATAACAGAAAAGCAAAGGCCAAAGCGATGTCAGATCAAAACAATATTGATTGGAAACTCGCGACCAAGCTCATTCGGGGTGGTCTCGACCGTAGCCCGCATGGCGAAACATCTGAAGCGATCTATATGACGTCCGGCTACGCCTATCCCAGCGCCGAAGTGGCGGCGGCCCGGATGTCCGGTGACGAGCCTGGCTTTGTTTATTCGCGATATGGTAACCCGACCAACCAGATGCTGGCTGAGCGGCTCGCATTGCTGGAAAATGCGGAAACCTGTCGGATAACGGCATCTGGTATGGGGGCTATTTCGTCGGCAATGCTGGCGCCCTGTAAGGTCGGCGACCGGGTTGTCGCGGCGAACGCCCTGTTTGGATCATGTCGCTATATCTGCTCGGATATTCTGCCTAAGTTCGGCGTTGAAACGGAGTTTGTTGATGGCGCTAATTTGGATGAATGGGCCCGGGCATTGTCGCGTCCGGCCCGGCTGGTGCTAATTGAATCACCATCTAATCCATTGCTCAGCGCTGTTGATATCGCTGCGGTTGCGGATATGGCGCATCAGGCCGGGGCACTCTTGGTTGTCGACAATGTATTCGCGTCGCCGATTCTCCAAAAACCATTAGCGCTGGGCGCGGATATCGTTGTCTATTCCGCCACCAAACACATGGACGGGCAGGGCCGCGTGCTGTGCGGCGCGATACTCGGAAAATCTGATTTTATTGAAGACCATATCGACCCCTGGCTTCGCCATACAGGCCCGGCGGCATCGCCGTTTAATGCCTGGACGGTTCTAAAAGGGCTTGAGACAATCGATTTGCGGGTTCGCCAGGCCTCCCAAAATGCTGCCGCGCTGGCCGATATTCTGGCTGCGGATCAACACATTGCGCGTGTCTATTATCCCGGACGACAGGATCATCCCGAATATGCCGTGCATTCCCGGCAGATGCAGGCGGGCGGCACTCTGATTGCAATGTCGATAAAAGGGGGGCGGCCGGAAGCGTTCCGTTTTCTTAATGCGCTGAAGCTGGTTGATATATCGAATAATCTTGGCGACACGAAATCTCTGGCGTGCCACCCGGCATCGACAACGCACCGGGCGCTGAGCGCCGAGCAGCAGGCCAGTATGGGTCTCGATGAAAGCTGGGTCAGATTGTCGGTCGGGCTTGAAGATCCTGCTGATATCGCCGCTGATCTTCTGCAGGCTTTAAGCCAGATATAATACAAGCCTCACCGCGACGGTCAGAGCCTGACCGGTCTGGCAAACGGCGATAATATCCTGACATTTTCGCAAACGAAAACCCCTTACAGCGCAAGCCGAAGGGGTCCTGGTTCAATGTGTCGCCAGTGTGGTCTAGACGAGACCTTCGCGCTGCGCACGTTTGCGCGCAAGCTTTCGGGCGCGACGAACAGCTTCAGCTTTTTGACGAGCTTTTTTCTCAGATGGCTTTTCGAAATAGGTCCGGGCTTTCATTTCCCGGAACAGGCCTTCGCGCTGCATCTTTTTCTTCAGCGCACGTAGCGCCTGCTCGACATTATTGTCGCGGACGGTAATTTGAATAATGGTCAACTCTCCATCGTCTATATGGCAGCAGGAAGATCCTGTGCGTTAATCTGGCCCCTATAATACGGGAAAAGAGGGCCTATATCATGCTGAAGGCGACTTGCCTAGTTTGGGACGGATATAATGCGGATTCCATCGAAACGACTACGTGACCGCTGGCTGGATGCCGCGCTACCATTGGTGAATGAGCTTGGCTGGACGGCGGCCATGATGGACGAAAGTGCCAGTATCGCCGAACTTTCTGTCGATCAGCAGGCTCTGGCGGCCGGAAATGGCGTATCTGATCTCGTCGCGCATTTCTTCGAACGTGCCGCCGACAATATGCGCGATAAACTCCGGACTGTTGAGCTTGATACCCTCCGGACCCATGAAAAAGTTGCCGAAGGATTATACGTCTGGTTCGAAATGCTCGCGCCTCACCGCGACGCCGTCGAAAAGGCTGTCGGCCGGGGACTGATGCCATGGGGCGCTGCCGGTGCAGTAAAGACCAGCTGGATGATTGCCGATGCGATCTGGCTGGAAGCGGGGGATACTGCCACCGATTATAATCGTCAGACAAAACGGCTATTGCTGAGTGCGGTGATACCGCCACTTATCCTCTACTGGTTGAATGAACCGGAGGACACCGCATTCAGGGCCGAGATTGCGCGCTATTTAAGCCGGGCAATGCAAGCCGGACAGGCCGGCGGCAAAATACTTGGTCCGGCGCTGGACAGGCTTGGCAGCTTCGTGCGGCCGGGACGGGTATGAGCTGAACGTTTCGCCGGACGGCTTACCTAAGCCGGTGCCGGCTAGACGTCGACTTCCGCTTCCAGCGCATTTTCCTGAATAAAGTCCCGACGTGGTTCGACAATCTCGCCCATCAAGCGTTCAAACAGGCCATCGGCTTCATCCGCATGCTCGACTTTGACCTGTAATAGTGTGCGGGCATTGGCATCGAGAGTTGTTTCCCAGAGCTGATCGGCGTTCATTTCGCCCAGGCCCTTATAGCGCTGTATTTTCATGCCTTTGCGGCCGGCATTGAGAATGGCCTCGAACAGGCTGACGGGGCCGTTCACTTCGGTCTCGCCCTCCTTGTCATTCCGCAACACGCTGCTGTCGCTATATAGCGAGCCGATTTGACCAGCCAGAGCGTTCAAACGCGCTGCATCGCTGCTGCCGAGCAAGGATGCATCAAGCACGGTCCGCTCTTCGACGCCGCGGACTTCGCGCAGCAGAATCAATGAATTATCTTCAAACTGGGCGCGCCAGTTATTTTCGCCATCTTCGGCAATTGCATTCAATCGCACGGCACAATGATCAATACTCTCGTCTGAGGGCTGCGGCACCAGCGCACCCGATAGCGCAACTTGTTCGATCACCTCACCAGATGCCCGCAGTGAAAGCCGCCAGAGCGCCTGTTTGAATGTTGCGGCCTGTCTTACGCGATCGGTCAAATCCTCGCCAGCAATCTGACTGCCATCGGCCAGAATGAGCGTTTCGCCGCGACAGCCTTCCTGAATGAGATGGCTTTCAAGCTCTTCATCATCTTTCAGATATCGTTCTGACTTTCCGCGCGATACCTTATATAGCGGTGGCTGGGCGATATAGAGATAACCATTATCGATGACTTCCCGCATTTGCCGATAGAAGAATGTCAGCAACAGGGTCCGGATATGTGCACCATCAACATCGGCATCGGTCATGATGATGATCTTGTGATAGCGGAGCTTCTCAATGTTAAACTCGTCACGCCCGATTCCGGCGCCGAGTGCCATAATCAGGGTGCCGATCTGGTCGGAGCTCAGCATTTTATCAAAGCGGGCCCTCTCAACATTCAGGATTTTACCCCGTAGGGGCAGAATAGCCTGATTGGAACGGTCCCGTCCCTGCTTGGCAGAGCCGCCGGCGCTATCACCCTCGACGATGAATAATTCTGATTTGGCCGGGTCTTTTTCCTGACAATCTGCAAGCTTCCCCGGTAGCGATGTAATATCGAGTGCTGTCTTGCGGCGGGTCAGTTCACGCGCCTTGCGCGCCGCTTCGCGTGCCGCCGCGGCCTCGACGATTTTCTGCATGACTTGCTGGGCTTCCTTGGGATGCTCTTCAAACCATTCGGAAAGCTTGTCATTGATCAGGCTTTCGACGACCGGTCGAACCTCCGAGGAGACCAGCTTGTCCTTTGTCTGCGACGAGAATTTCGGGTCCGGAACCTTGACGCTGAGAACGCAGGTCAGGCCTTCTCTGGCATCATCGCCTGAAATGTCGACCTTTTCTTTGCGTGCGATGCCGGTCGACGCGGCATATTTGTTAATTATCCGCGTCAGGGCACCACGAAAACCTGCAAGGTGCGTCCCACCATCGCGCTGAGGAATATTATTTGTGAAACACAATACCGACTCATGGTAGCTGTCGGTCCACTCCAGCGCCGCTTCAACGGTAATGCCATCCTTTTCGCCAATCACGAAAATCGTTTCGGGGATCAGACTGGTTCTGGCGGCATTGAGATGCTGAACAAAGGCCGCAACACCGCCTTCATATGACAGCTCAACTTCATAATGTTCAGCGCCGCGAAGATCTTTGAATTGTATGCGGACGCCGGAATTCAGAAAGGCCAGTTCCCGCAATCTGTGTTCGAGTGTCTTCCGGTCAAAATTCGTCATCGTAAAGGTTGACGATGAGACCATGAAGCGGACCGCGGTCCCGGTATAGGGGGTCTTTCCATCTTCCCGCATCGGACTGTCGCCAAGCGTTTCCAGCGGCGCGTCGGTGCGTCCGCCATCAACAAACCGGACTTTATGCTCTTTGCCGTCGCGATGGATTGTCAATTCAAGCCAGTCGGAGAGGGCATTTACCACAGACACACCGACGCCGTGCAGGCCGCCTGAAACCTTGTAGGAGTTGCTGTCGAATTTACCGCCGGCATGCAGCTGTGTCATGATGACTTCGGCGGCCGATATGCCTTCGGTCGGGTGGATACCGACTGGAATCCCACGACCATTATCCGACACTTCCGCGCTGCCGTCGGGGTGCAGTATCACAACGACTTTATCAGCATGTCCCGCAAGAGCTTCGTCAATAGAATTATCGACAACCTCATAGATCATGTGATGCAGGCCGGAGCCATCATCTGTGTCGCCAATATACATGCCCGGCCGCTTCCGCACCGCTTCAAGCCCTTTTAGGACTTTGATCGAGCCCGCGCCGTATTCAGAATTCTTCTCGCTGGCTTCCGCCATGATAGGGATCACTTTCTGATTCGATTTTATTTTTAAAAATCATAAAGTAGTTTGCATGAAAAAGGAAACCTCTATGGGGTAAAATAAAGCAGCAATAAAAACAATGAAAACAGCGTATTATGTCTTTTGTTTGGCAGTTGCTATAATGGGTTACAGTCGTTCACCGATTGGCCTAAGTTGAAGGCCTGTTTCTGAGCTTGCAATGATGCCGAGGTGTTTGCATTTTGAAACTTCCGCCACAGATTCATACGCTTATAGGTACCCGGTACGGCCCCGTTTTCCAATCCGGGTTTCGGCGCGCCCGGCGCGCATTCGGGTGTCGCGGGTCGCTGGCGCGGGACCGTCTCTCCCGCGCCCCCGGCGCGTTTCTTGAGCTTTCAAGCGGCGTGCTCCATTATCGCTGGGACGGGCCGGCCAATGGGCCGATCGTGGTTATGGTGCATGGGTTTTCGACGCCCCACTTCATTTTTGAACAGAATATGGCGACGCTTGTATCCGCCGGATACCGGGTCTTGCGGTTCGACCATTTTGGCCGCGGCTGGTCGGATCGGCCGCGTGTTGATTATGACGCCGATTTTTATGATGCCATGCTGCTGGAACTTCTCGACCGGCTCAACATCCATACACCTGTCGGATTGGTTGGACTGTCCATGGGCGGGTTGATCGCCGCCGAGTTTGCCGCCCGCCACCCTCAGCGCATTAACCGGGTGATGCTACTTTGCCCGGCGGGCCTTGCAATGTCGGGCCCGGGCCTGGCCCGTTTACTTAGGCTGCCAATTCTTGGGTCGAGCCTCTGGCATCTGATTTACAGGCGATTGCTTATCAATGATCCTGAAATGGATTTTCGGGGCGTACCGCACGCGGCCCGGCTGGCCGGTGATCTGACCATGCAATTTTCTTATCGCGGTTATGGTAATGCCCTGCTCACAACATTGCGGAATTTCCCGATGGCCGATCAGGATGAGGTCTTTGGTCGGCTCGGGGCAACGGGTTTGCCAGTGTGCGCAGTGTTTGGGCGGCGTGATACGACGGTATTAATCGCGAGTGCGGATCGCCTGTCGGCGCTTGTGCCGGATGCGAAGATCATGTCCTTAGATGCTGGGCATGGCCTGAATTATCGACATTATAACGATGTTGCGCCGATTCTGCTGGACTGGTTTGCACCGGCACCGGGGCATGCCTCGCCCGTCGGGGCCGCTTAATCTGAGTTGCTTCCAGATACTTCAATGAGCTGGGCCCGATCCCGGAATGCGTCGAATAGTGTTGCATCTGTGCCGGTGAGCCAGGCTTGGCCTTTTTGGCTCGACAGCTCGTCAAACAGAGCTGCGCGACGGCTGATATCAAGATGCGCGGCAGCCTCATCCAGCAGAATAAGCGGTGCCGGTGCATCGTCGTCTGCTTCTGACAGCGCCCGCGCATTTGCCAGAATGAGTCCGATCAGGAGCGCTTTTTGTTGCCCGGTCGAGGCCAGGCCGGCTGGCGCGCCGCTTGGCCTGTGAATGACGTCGAGATCGCTGCGATGCGGCCCGCTCAGGGTCCGTCCGGCCGCTTTATCGCGCGCTCGACCGGTAACTAATTGTTCACGTAAAAAGTCTTCTAGTTCTGACAGGCCGGCGCCGGTCGCCGCGAGTCTTTCGGCATCGCCGCTAATGCTGAGATCGCTTTTCGGGAAATACCCGTCAGGCCGTGCGTTTACCGCCATTTGCAGTTTCTCGACAATTATGGCGCGGTTCATCGCGATGATCGCACCCGTTTCAGCCATCCGGCTCTCAACCGCATCTGCCCATGCGGGATCGATGTAATTGCGCTCCAATAGGGCATTTCGTTCGCGCATCGATTTTTCATAGGCCGCGCTGACCCGACCATGACTTGGGATATTGGCCATGACCTGGCGGTCAAGGAAGCGCCGGCGTTCGCTCCCCCCGCCGCGAAAAATAACGTCCATTGCCGGTGTCACCCAGATCATCCTGACAAGTTCCGCAAGTTCATTGGCTGTCGCGCTCGCACCGTCGACACGGATGGTTCTTTTCGGCGTCCGGCTCGCCCTGTCGAGACCGATACCGATTTTGTGGCCATCGTCGAATACAGCCGATACCGTCCAGCCCTGATCGCCCCCCTGTCGGACGAGATCCTGCAGCGATGCCGCGCGAAGTCCACGGCCCGGGCCGAGCAAGCTCAGGGCTTCAAGTATGTTGGTTTTACCAGCCCCGTTCTCACCAAATAAGCAGACTGCCGCGCCCTCAATGTTCACCGAAAACGCCGCATGGTTCCGGAAGTCTGTCAGGGTAAGTTTTGAAAGTGCCGCCATTCGCCGTATTGCACGCTGTCGGGTTATACCCGAAGCGGCATAAGTACATATTGTGCGCTATCGTCGCCAGGATCGAGAACCAGCGCTGGCGAGGCCGGATCCTGGAACAGAAAGTGCATGTCATCGGCTTCGATCTGGCTGGTAATATCCAGAAGATACTTTGCATTAAAACCTACATCCATAGGCTCGTAATTATAGTCGCACTCGATCTCCTCGTGGCCCTGGCCTGTTTCGGCACTGCTCACTGAGAGAACCATTTTACCCTCCGAAAGAGACAGTTTTACCGATCGCGAGCGTTCCGCCGACATCGTCGAGACGCGGTCTACGGCAGCCTCGAAGGCTTTATTGTCGATGAGTAAATGCTTCTCGTTTAATTTTGGTATGACCCGGCCATAATCAGGAAATGAGCCGTCGATCAGCTTTGATGTAAGCTGCGCCCGTCCGGCCAGAAACTGGATTTTGGTATCGGAGACACTGATACGAACATCATCGTCCACACTGTCAATTAGCCGTCGGACCTCGGCTATTGCTTTACGGGGAATTATAACGCCAACCAGCTTTTCGGCATTTTTCGGCGCGTCGATTTCGGACAGCGCGAGCCGGTGTCCGTCGGTTGCGACGGTCCGCAGTTTCGTCCCTTTTTCAGTTTCAGCGGCATGGAAATATATGCCATTGAGATAGTAGCGGGTCTCTTCAGTCGAGATTGCGAAACGTGTTTTGTCGATGAGCTTTCGAAGGCTTGCGGCAGGAATTTCAAGAATTGTTGCATCCTGATCTTCGGTCATCGTCTGGAAGTCTGCAGCTGCCAGAGTCGGTAACGAAAATAATGACCGTCCGGACCGAATTGTTACTGACTGGTTCTCGGCGTTTGATTCAAGCTCGACATCAGCGCCGGCCGGCAGTTTTCTGATGACGTCAAACAGCGTCGCAGCCGGCGCTGTAATAGCGCCTTCGACAAAAACAACAGCATCTGCGGAATCAACGGCCTCGATATCAAGATCGGTCGCGGTGACTTTGATCCCGTTTGAGCTGGCTTCGATGAGTATGTTCGACAGAATCGGAATGGTGTTCCGCCGTTCGACGATATTTTGAACGTGTGACAAGGCATTAAGCAGCGCGCCGCGTTCTATAGCCAATTTCATATCTAAACCCTCGTCGCGGTTGTTACTGCCGAAGCAAAACGTCACCGACTTTGAAATACCGACTCAATCCAACAACACGATGCTGCGGGTTGAACAGAGTTACGAATTTTACCAGAAATGCAAGTCTTCCGCCGTTAACACACGCGAAAAAAAACGGATTAAGTCTCTCGCACGGCCATCCGTTGGAAAATACTTCTTTGTGCGGCTTCCACATCGCGGGCTGTTTCAGCATTTTCTGATTTTAAAGCGCCACTTATTTTGCGGTAGGCGTGAAGCACGGTCGTATGATCCTGCTTTTTATAGGCTGCTGCGATCTGAGGATATGATTTATCGGTCATGGTTCGCGATAAATACATCGCAATTTGCCGGGGATGGCAGATGCTCCGCACTTTGCTGCTGCTCTCAATATCCGCCTTTGAGACATTGAATTGCTGCATACAGGCCCGTTTAATATCGTCTAAACTTGGCGTCCGCGGTTCGCCGGCAATGCGCCGGATAACGGCTTCCAGCATATCCATTGTCGGCGCATACTCGCCATATCCGGTCTCAAGTTGCAAGCTCCATAACACGCCGCATAATTCCCGGCCCGGGCCTTGAATGGCGGTCACGATGCGGTCGACCATCTGTTCCGATAAAATGAAGTTTGGCGTTGTTTCGGAAATGATCCCCGCATGGCAGCGAATGATTTCGCGACGCATTTCATCATCAGGTATACCGACCTCAACTGCGGCGGCGCCTTTGATCTCACTACTCAGCTGCTTGGACAGACCGACCATGTCACCTGGCGCGGTGTCCGCGGTTATAACAACATGTCCGCCCTCAGCTGTGACCGAGCGGATGGCGCCAAAAAACGCCTTGTCGGTCTTCGCTTTCCCGGCAATCCAGTGCAGATCGTCGATTAATAAGAGCTCATTATTTTTGACGAAGGCCTGCAGCTCGCGGGTATCGCCGGCGCGGGCGCCGTCAACAAACCGCGTCATGAATTCTTCAGCTGAAAGATAGGCCATTCGCCGCGGTCCGGCGGTCTGGCTGACAGCATATTCCAGCGCTTGCAACATGTGGGTCTTGCCCGTGCCAGGCTGCCCATAGATGACGACAATTCCTGCCGGTATCGGATCACCGGCCGCTAGCCGCCTGCCCAGCCCGACAGCGCGGCGATTACTGTCGCCGACGACAAGATTCGTGAAGGTCAGAGCGCCTTGCGCCAGGGCACTACCGCCAGTCGCATCGGTCGATGCATTATCGCTATCGGAGCCCTCCGCCGCGATCCACGGATTGCCAACCATATCGCGAATTTCCGACGACAGGCGTGACCAGAGATTGAACTTAAGGCGACGGCCTTTCGGGTCCATCCGTCCCCAGACCTGTTGCAGGCGACGGGCATAGTCCCCTTCTATGCGGTCGAGCGTAAACTGGTCTTTGGCAGCAATGACGATCGCCTTATCAATTTCGGCGACAAAGCGCAGCGGCGCGAGCCAGTTTGCATAGTCCTCGCCTGGAACGATACCCTTTATGGATATCATCGTGTTTTCCCAAAGCTGAAGCGCGCCGGGCCCATCCTGCTGGCGGTCGGTTGCAAAACCGTTGATGGCGGGATCGGATCCACGTCCAACATTCGAAAGGTTTGCAAAGCCGTTCATTCTTATACTTTCTTCACGGTTTGGGCCTAACCCCCAGAGCTACGAACACCGTCAATATCATCCCGTTTTCCAACAAGCATTTTGCCGAAACCTATGGACGTTTAAGGAGGAGTTTTGCGTCTCTAAAATAGTTAACCAGAGCATAATATCGCTGGCAATAGGATAAAGTTTTGATCTTGGTAGGATCAGCGGTTGACTCTCGGAAAGGCCTTTAAGATACTCATAATTTTCCAAAAATTTTTTTTCACTAGCCTCGCCAAAGCTCAATTGCTGATTGAGTTATAGACTTATGAGAATGAGGAATTGGTTTCGGCGACGCCATAATTTTTCGGATGCAATGAGTAGTCTAGGGTCGTGGCGCGGTATAAAAAAACCTCTCCCAGAAAAAATCCGGAAAGAGGCTTGATTCATCAGTATACGGATTAGTTCCGGATTCTAGCCCATCGCCTTGATGCGGGCTGAGAGCCGGGAGATTTTCCGCGACGAGGTATTCTTATGGAGAACGCCCTTCGAGGCGGCGCGCATGATCTCTGGCTGCGCTTCCCGCAGAGCCTCTGACGCCCGGGCGCTGTCACCAGATGTGATCGCTTCTTCAACACGCCGAATAAATGTCCTCATCCGGGACCGGCGCGCGGTATTTACAGCTGTCCGGTTCGCGATTTTGCGAACCATTTTTTTGGCTGATTTAGTATTCGCCATTGATAACTCCAGACGCGGTACTGTTTTGGATTGCGCTAGCTACATAAACCGCTGGGCCACGTCAACCGATACTGCAGGAATACGTGCAATAAAGCCTTAAAATCACTGATTTTTGAAATGGGGTTGCCGTTTTTCAACAAAGGCGGACATGCCTTCTTCCTGATCCTCAGTTGCAAACAGGGAGTGAAACAGCCGCCGCTCGAAAATAATGCCCTGACTCAGCGGGGTTTCATAGGCCGCATTAACCATTTCCTTGGTTAGCATCGCAGCGGCCCGCGGCATTGCGGCAACTTTCTTTGCAACGGATCTGGCTTCTTCAACTAGATCGTCGACGGCCACGACCCGTGAGACGAGACCGCAACGTTCGGCTTCGTCGGCATCCATCATACGTCCGGTAAGGCACATCTCCATAGCTTTCGACTTGCCGGCAAAGCGTGTCAGCCTCTGGGTGCCGCCGGCACCCGGCGATACGCCAATCGTGATTTCCGGTTGCCCGAACTTCGCCTTTTCCCCTGCCAGAATAAAATCGCACATCATGGCAAGCTCGCAGCCGCCGCCAAGCGCATATCCATTTACAGCTGCAATGACAGGTGTGCGCATACGAGCGGCCCGCTCCCAGTTTCGGGAGATGAAATCCTTATAATACGCGTCCATGTATGAGAGTTCGCGCATTTCCTTGATGTCTGCGCCGGCCGCGAACGCTTTCTTCGAGCCGGTAATCACGACGCAACCAATGTCAGCGTCATCGTCAAAGCGTTCCAGCGCAGCTGTCAGCTCATCCATTAGCTGGTTGTTGAATGCATTCATAGCATCCGGGCGATTGAGGGTGATTAGCGCGATTGAGCCGTCTACTTCAGTCAGCAGAGTTTCGTAAGCCATTTTATCCTTCTCGTGCGATCAGCCGTTCGGGCGCCGCACCTGATTGAAAACGAAGAAGCTGTTTAAAGCAAACAGTGCGCGGCGTCGATAGCCGGAAATGTGTCCGGTTTAATAGGTGACCCGGCCAAACAGCTTAAAGTAGAATTCAGCGCATATCATGCCTTTTCATTATCGGTCGCTTTGCCATGTCAGCCGGGTGTTGACGCCTGACCGCGCCAAGTTCGGCAAACGCGTGGGATGCAGAATTATCGCGCGGCATCGCATCTGTGCTGTTGATTTGCAGTTCGCGACTGGCTCGCGACATGGCTTTGGCGAATTACCTTCGAGATCCCGGGGGCCTTGTATCCTGATCGCGGGCCGGAACTTTGCCCGCTAGCTCAACCCAGATCCCTCGCCCGTCGGCCAGCGAGGCTTGGACGTTTAGGCTACCGGGGCCCAGAAATGTGCCGGCGCATAGATTGTCAGCTGCCAATGCCTGACCTTTGTCGCGAGCTGCAGCGCACAGCAGACTGCGCCGGCTGTCCATGCCGGCCACAACAGTCCGGGCAGCCAATTCGATCGCCCGGCTCTGACCGCTTAGAAGCTTTCGCTCGGCATCGCCTGCCCCTAGTCCGGGTCTGTTGCTTTCAACTGATAAATTAGATCCAGAGCCTCACGTGGTGTGAGTGCGTCCGGGTCTACCCTATCGAGCAGCTCGCGTGCCGGGTCGATGTCGGCTGTTACCGGTTCGGGCTCGCTGATCGTTGCAAAAAGAGGCAATGTGCTGGTTGCATCGGGCTTTGCTTCGAGTTGTCTGAGGACTTGCTCTGCGCGTCTGACCGCTTTTCGGGGCAAGCCCGCCAGACGGGCGACTTGCACGCCATAGGACCGGTCGGCAGGGCCCGGCTGAATATCGTGCAGGAAGATCAAATTGTCTTTCCATTCCTTTGCGCGAAGGGAAATATTAGCTGCCTGGTCCATATCGTCGGCCAGTCCGGTTAGCTCGTGGTAATGGGTTGCAAATAGCGCCCGGCACTGGTTGACATCGTGCAGATGCTCGACCGCCGCCCATGCAATGGCCAGACCGTCATAGGTTGACGTGCCACGCCCGACCTCGTCGAGAATAACAAAACTGTTTCTGGTCGCCTGATTCAAAATAACCGCGGTTTCGACCATTTCGACCATAAAGGTCGAGCGCCCGCGGGCCAGATCGTCACTTGCGCCGACCCGCGAGAACACCCGGTCGACGATACCGATCCTGAGCGACTTCGCCGGGACGTAGCAGCCGGCCTGGGCGAGTATGACTGCGAGGCAGGCCTGCCGCAAATATGTCGATTTGCCGGCCATATTCGGGCCGGTGACAATGCTCAGACGGGGGCTGCCGCCATTCTGGGCGTCGAGGTTGACGGGATTTGCGGTAAACCCGTCCCCCTGCTTTTTTAGCGCGGCTTCGACCACAGGGTGTCTTAATCCATCAGCATCGAAGACGGGCGTTGCCAGCATGTCAGGGCGAACGCAGTTATTGTCGTTTGCCCAATCTGCATTGGCGCTGGCGACATCAATTTCGGCAAGCGCATGGGCGGCCTTAACCAGATGTTCTGAATTTGCTTCGATCCGCTGGCTGAACTGTTCGAAAATAGCGATCTCACGCGCCTTCGCACTCTCTTCGGCACGCGAGATCCGGCCCGCCAGATCGCTGAGAACCGCTGTTGAAAAGCGGATATTCGAGGCGAGCGTCTGGCGATGAATAAAGGTTTCAGCGAGCGGTGGCTGCAGCATTGCCTCGCCATGACGGCTGGGAACCTCGACAAAATAACCGAGCATATTGTTGAATTTTATTTTCAAAGCAGACGCACCGGACAGCTCGCAATATTCGGCCTGTAGGTCGAGAATGACGCGCCGATTATCGGCTTTGAGGTTTCGGGCCTCATCGAGGGCCTGATCCCATCCAGCATCAATAAAGCCGCCATCACGCACTAGCAGCGGCAGGTCCGGCGCAAGTGCGGTTTCGAGATCCTGAACCAGATGTGACAGCTCGGGCATGTCACTCAGTCTTAGGGCGGCACAGGCAGCGTCGATGATCGGCGGACAATGCGGTGCAAGCTTGGCAATTTCAGCAACGCAATATTCCCCGCACCGCAGGGCGCTGGCGATTGTAAACAGATCGCGGGCCCCCCCGCGGCCAAGGCGAAGGCGGCCGCGAGACCTTTCAATATCGGGCGCCGATCTGAGATGAACTCGCAGGGTCTCGCGCAGCGTCTCCTGATCAAGGAAAAAGCTGACGCAATCATGCCTGTCTCCGATGATGGCGAGATCTGTTTCCGGCTGTGCCAGTCTTGATGCGAGCAAACGCGCACCGGGTGCTGTAAGGGTCCGGTCGATGGTATGAAGCAGGGTGCCCTGTCGCCCCCCCTGTATGGATTGTTCGATTTCCAGACTGGCGCGCGTAGCGGCATCGATCGCAAGCCCTTGTTGCGACGGCCCCTGCCGTGGACGATCGAGCCGGATGGCACTGCCTGCCTGGGTTAAATTAAGATAGTCCAGCAATAGTCCGGCCGCACTGAGTTCGACGTTCGAAAAATCACCAAGTCCGTCCAGGGCGCCGATATCGAAGGTCTGTTTTAGCAGAGCCTCGCCCCGCTTCGCTGTTGCGTGGGTCGTCGATCGCTTCGTGATTGGAAATTTATGCCCTTCCAGCGCGGATTTACAAAATGGCCGCTCGGAATCGGCATCGGTGAGCAGTAATTCGGAAACCGGCAAGCCGGCTAGCTTCTCGTTTAACTGCTCCGCCGGCCATTGGCCGATATCGAACTGCCCGGTGGAAACGTCACAGGTCGCGAAGGCCGCTTCGCGACCGTCCGGACTGAGCACAACGGCAACGAGGGCTTGCGAAATTCGCGGCGACAGAAGTGTATCTTCGGTCAGTGTGCCAGGCGTCACGACCCTCACAATATCCCGGTTAACAATCGCCTTGGAGCCGCGCTTTCGCGCCTCGGCCGGGGTTTCGGTTTGCTCGCAAACGGCGACGCGCTCACCGGCTTTGATTAATCTGGCCAGATAGTTTTCAGCCGCATGGAAAGGCACCCCGGCCATTGGAATGGGTTCGCCGTCATGCGACCCGCGCGCCGTCAAAGTTATATCCAGAATGGCTGCCGCTCGTTCAGCATCTGAAAAGAACAGTTCGTAGAAGTCGCCCATGCGAAAGAATAATAGAGCTTCGGGATGACGCGCTTTTATCGTCATATATTGACGCATGAACGGCGTCATGTCTTCGGACTTGGTCGCTTTGGTCACGGTCTTCCTTAAGCTAACTCAAACGGTTCTATCATTACATTCATATCTAATGACGTAGTGATAGCTTATATAGCAATAGCGGCTTGTTACCGCGATTCCTCTGTCTATAAGATTATCAAACCCATTTGAACTGATCGGCGCTGCAAAGGATATTAAAATGTCATCTAAAAGACCAAATTTTACTGACCAGGAAGCGTTAGATTTCCATTCAGCGCCAACGCCGGGCAAGATTTCCATGCTGCCGACAAAGCCAATGGTAACCCAGCGGGATTTGTCTTTGGCTTACAGTCCCGGTGTGGCCGTTCCGGTCAAGGCCATCGCCGAAGATGAAGACGCAGCCTATGAGTACACCTCAAAGGGCAATATGGTCGCTGTCATTTCGAACGGCACTGCTATTCTGGGTCTTGGCGACCTCGGGCCCATGGCGTCAAAACCAGTGATGGAAGGAAAATCCGTTCTGTTTAAACGGTTTGCCGATATTGATAGTTTCGATGTTGAGGTCCAGACCAAGGAAATTGATGAATTTTGCACGGTCGTTCGAAATATTGGGGCAACTTGGGGCGGAATCAATCTTGAAGATATCTCGTCGCCAGAGTGTTTCCTGATCGAGCAACGGTTGCGGGACGAACTTGATATTCCGGTTTTCCATGATGATCAGCACGGGACGGCGATTATTGCGGCTGCGGGGTTGATCAATGCGTGCCACATTACCGGGCGTGATCTTGCCGATGTTAAAGTTGCAGTGTCCGGCGCCGGTGCAGCCGCCCTTTCGGTTGCGGGGCTTATTCGAAATCTCGGTGTCAGAGCAGAGAATATCCTGATGTGCGATAGTTCCGGTGTTCTGTATGAGGGGCGCACCCATCGCATCGATCAGTTCAAATCGGCATTTATGGTGAAAACCGATAAGCGGACGCTCGCCGAAGCTGTCGAGGGGGCGGATTGCTTGCTTGGTCTGTCGAGAAAGGGTGCTGTTGACAAGGATATGGTGCGCAGCATGGCGCCTAATCCGATTATATTTGCAATGGCGAATCCGGACCCGGAGATTACGCCGGAAGATATTATGTCAGTCCGGGGAGATGCAATCATTGCGACCGGCCGTTCAGACTATCCGAACCAGGTCAATAATGTGCTCGGATTCCCTTATATTTTCCGCGGTGCGCTGGATGTCCGGGCGCGCAGCATTAATGAGGAAATGAAAGTTGCCGCCGCGCGCGCAATTGCAGAACTGGCACGAGAGGATGTACCTGACGAAGTGGCAGCTGCCTATCATGGCTCTCGCCCGAAATTTGGCCCCGACTATATTATTCCGACGCCATTCGATCCACGCCTGATCAGCTTTATTCCACCTTTTGTGGCGCAGGCAGCGATGGATACGGGTGTTGCGCGCAAGCCGATTTCGGACATGGATGAATATCGCGATTCTCTGGCCCGCCGGCTCGATCCAAGCGCTAGCTTTCTGCAGGGCATTCAGTCGACCGCGCGCAAGACCGGTAAGCGGATTGTGTTTGCTGAAGGCGAAGAACCGCAAGTTGTCAGAGCGGCGTGGTCGTTCAAAAACCAGGGACTTGGAACGCCGATACTGATTGGCCGCCTGGAAGAAGTGAAACGGTCAATGGAACAAATGGGTGTGCCGGAGGGCAGTCTCGACATCGTCAATGCAGCGCTGACAGACCGAAATGTCGACTATACCGACTATTTGTATAAACGGCTTCAGCGTCAGGGTTATCTAAAGCGGGATGTGCAGCGGCTGGTTAATCAGGACCGGAATGTATTTGGCGGCTGTATGCTGGCGCTTGGCGATGCGGATGGCATGGTGACCGGTGTGACCCGGAACTATGATGTCTGTCTGACCGATGTTCGACTCAGTCTCGATACGCTGCCGGATACGAGCATGATTGGTATGTCGATGGTGCTAAACCGTGGACGAACCGTGTTCATTGCCGATACCAGCGTGAATGAATTGCCGACCGGTGCGGATCTTGCGCAAATCGCCCGGGAGGCTGCGAAAGGTGTGTCCCGTCTCGGTTTTACACCGCGCATTGCTTTCGTGTCCTATTCGACATTTGGCAATCCTATGGGCGAACGGGTCGAGAAAGTCCGTGAGGCTGTCTCCATTCTCGATGCCGCTGTTGATATTGATTTTGAGTATGAAGGCGACATTTCGGTCGATAAGGCGATCAATCTCGAACATAAGCTGCTATATCCGTTCTCGCGTCTCTCCGGCCCGGCAAATGTGCTGGTGATGCCGGCCATTCATTCGGCATCCATTTCAACCAAACTGCTGGAGAGTATGAGCCGGGCGACCGTTGTCGGACCGATATTGCTCGGTCTTTCAAAGCCGGTTCAAATTGCATCGCTTGGTGCGACCGTGAACGATATTGTCAATCTGGCGACGGTCGCGGCACTTGACTTGGACGGACACGAACAGGTCGAGCTAGAAGTCTAGGCGCGCTCGCGCCGCTTGATAAGACTTGAAGACAAGGGCAACCGGACGGCTGGTATTATGATAATAGCCGTTTTTGTCTGATCCATTCTATGCCCGATAGAAGCACGGCGACACCGCCAAGCCAGAAAGTGACAATGAATACTGTATAGAAGCCAGAAGATTCAATCATATCACCAAGCCAGGGCCGCCCGAGTGTGCCGATCAGCATTGTGAGTGATGCGAGTAAGGCATACTGGACGGCGGCAAAGCGCGGGTTGACCACCGAGGTGAGATAGGCCGTCATTGCCACAAGTGCAAAGCCGCCAGCAATGTTCTCGGCGAATATCGTGACCATTAAACGGGCCATGCGCTGTCCTTGATCAACGGTTACGGGATCAACTTGCAGTTTTGCTGACCATTCTGCAAATGCCACCAGCGGCACATCCAGATGCGTGATTGCGAGAAACTGATCCAGCACAACAGCACCGGCTGCGAGGTCGGCGTAGAGGAGATTGGTCGCCGCGGCAATTATCCCGCCAATGAAGAAAACCGGCATGCGTCCCAGGATTGCGATCGAAACGGCGCCGACAACGGAGCCCAATATGGTTGCTAAGACACCGAAAAATTTGGACGCGATCGCGACATCATCGAGGGAATGGCCCAGCGCACCGAAATTTTCGCCAAGATAGAAGGGATAGGCAAATGACCCCCAGACTGCATCAGTAAAGCGATAGGTCAGTGCGAGCGACAATACCAGGACAGCGCCCCACCGCAGCCGCGCAATCAATTCCATCAAGGGATCAAAAATTGCGCGGAAAATAGTTGCGACCAGAGCCGTCTGCCCGGTTGCGGGTGTTTCGTCCGGATTGGTTTCGTCTGCTCTGGCCTGATGTTTGAACACCAGTATCGCGCAGGCTATTGCGGGCAGTAAGACGGTCAGGCTGACAATCAGGGGACCTTGCTGCTGCACGAACAGACGGCCAGACATGCCATTTTCAAGTATTAGGGCATTTAAAATATACCAGAAAATCATGGCAAATGCGACTAGCCATCCGGCCGACACAATCACGACAGCGCTACGACTGACCTGATAGGGCAGGCTTGGAAAAAAGCTTGCCCGCGAGCCATGTAGGGATTCGGTTTCCGGTTCCGGCGCGATCAGCGTGCCGATAATCGATAATAGCATGAAACAGGCGACCATCAGAAACACGACGCTCCAGCCGAACCTGGCCGCCATAAGCAGCGCGATAAAACCGGTTATGAACCCGGCCGACTTGTATCCGAACTGGTATAAAGCCGACATCAGATCCTTGTCGGTATCATTACGGGCGACTTCAATACGCCAGGCGTCTAGAATCAGGTCATGGGTCGGTGAGATGAATGAAATTGCGAGTGCCAGAAGCGCAACGGTTGAGATATGATGGCTGGGATTGGTAAACGCAAAAACGGCAATCATAACTGCCATCAGGGATTGTAGGCCAATTAGCCATGAGCGTCGGCCGCCCAGTTGCGACAGGCCCTTTAGCGGGCGGGCGGTTTGAAAGGCCGGGGCCCATAGATATTTAAAAGAATAACCCAGCGTGACCAGTGAAAGCGCACCAATGGTCGAGGGTGTTACTCCAACTTCCGTGAGCCAGGCGT
>Ga0213865_10000979_pt1 | contig 18899 bp, 22 predicted proteins | sample PICome_6_FD_160100 | JGI IMG/M metagenome (GOLD analysis project Ga0213865, IMG submission 160100) | Coastal seawater microbial communities near Pivers Island, North Carolina, United States - PICO282 | ecosystem: Environmental > Aquatic > Marine > Coastal | place: USA: North Carolina...
CCGAAGCTACAACCCAGGCTACAGCAACAGACAGTGTTATGTCAGATGAAGATCTTGCAGCAAGCTATAGATCACAAGCAGATGCAATGTTTAAGGAAGCAAAGCGTCTAAGAGAGCAAGCAGAAGAACTTGTTCCTACAAAGAAGAAAACAAAAAAGACTGAAGAGAGTGCCTAAGAAGAAACATCACTCCCGCGACATTACAGATCACTGGCCAGAGGTATTCGACGAAATAGAAATTAAATCTGTTCCGATCGAATATCTCTCGTCTGTTCAAATACATTTTGTTGATGGAAAAACATGGGAAATCAACATAGACAAGGCCAGAAGAGAAAATAATACTCCAAGTGATCTAGAAACCAGTCTCGACGACTTAATAGAAGAATACGAAGACGTAATTGAGACTATAGATTTTAGATTAGATACAGAGCGTGTAAAAAGAGATATCACTAAGCGAACTAAGGTCTTTATGAAAAAAAGAAAATAACATTTATAGTTAAAAAGGCATAAATACTTATAACAAAGTTTCTAGGAGTTGAAATATGGCATTTCGTCTAAGACGCGGTACTGATGCAGAGCGCTTACTAATCACCCCAGCGGAGGGGGAACTAATTTATACAACCGATACAAAAAAAATATATGTCGGTGACGGAACTACACTTGGTGGTAACATTGTTAATACCGAAATTGAATTAGGAGATGTAGGCGGCGTAGATTTATCAACTCCACCGAGCGCAGGCCAATCTCTACAGTATGACGGTGCTAACTGGATTCCGGGTGATATTACAGGAATACTTGAAGGTTCGACTTTCAGAATAGATGTAAATGGTGATATTTTAGGTGATGATAGTTCAGTATTACTAAATGCTACTACTTCATTACTTACTGTAGATACTGTAAGTGCAAATGCTATTACAGGTGCTACTATTACAGGTAATTTGATAGGCAATGGTAGTGCAATTACAGATATGGTCACAACAAATTTAGAAGACTTTTCAAAAAGTGCTCCTAACGCAGGCGACACACTACAATGGAATGCTGTAGAAAGTGTTTGGCAACCTACAAATTTTTTAGATTTGAATGGTAACTTTACAGGAACATTTAATGGAACAATTTCAGGAACCGGAAATCTTACTGGAGATGTAATTGGTAGTGTGTTTGGGCAGGATAGTACTACCGTTATTGACGGTTTAAGTAGTTCTGTTGTAGGTAAAATTGCTACATCACAAATTTTAGATGCTAATCAAGGTGATCCAGCAGTTAGCACAGTATTTAGAGCTACAGGCTTAGCAAGACCAGGATCAATAGGTCCGCAATTAATTTTTAGATCAAGCACAGGAAGTATCGAAACTCCAGGTGCAGTAGTAAGTGGAACTACAGGTGATGCACTAGGCGAAATTCACGGACTAGGCTGGGACGGAACAAATTACGAAATAGGTGGTATTATAAGAATTGCCACAGATTTAGATCAAACTGTATCTACCGGAGCAGTTCCAGGCAGAATTGTTATGGTAACTGCTAATTCGAGTGGTAATTTAGTTAATTTATTAATGTTTAATAGCGAAGGTAAATTAGGAATTGGAACTCCTCGTCCTGACGAAAAGTTACACATTAATAACGGTAATGCTAAGATTGATGGATTTGTACAGTTTGGTAGTCTTACAACAGCAGAACGAGATGCACTAACTGCTGCTAATGGAATGGTTATCTATAATAGCACTGATAATAAATTCCAAGGTTATGAAAACGGTGCTTGGGTTAATTTAATTTAAATTTAGTTATCATTATTTCATCTAATGTAGTACATACTTCTCTTTGGCACGTAGTATATTGGTCATTGAATAGTTCAAGTTCATCCTTAAAAATATTTCCAATTATGCCTGTAGCTTTACAAGTTCCGTATTGAACGTTACCGTTAGCTTCTATTAATATCTTTTTATTGACAATACCGCAGGTCCAACCTTTAAATTTGTTAGTTCTTTCTTTTACAAAATTTATAGCATTGGTTTCAATTTCATCATTGATAGTACAGTTTAAATATTCAGGACTGTCTTGTTTTAAATTTTTAATTATATCAAGTTCTTCTTGTGTATAATAACCTAATTCTCCATCGTCCATTTTTTGCACATAACCTTCTAAAAATCTACTAGAAGAATATGTTGGATTAATTTGTTTTGTTGTTTTGTTGTATAAAGGGAATACGGGTAATTTTACAACAGGTACATCAACTGCACGCTCTAATTCATTCAATTTATCAAATAGTCCTGCAGCCAACATTCCTCGTATTTCTACTTTACCATTATTATCTTTTATAAGATTTACAAAGTCAGCAATTTTATCAACTTCGGCAAACTCAGGATGAAAACTTATTTTGATATTAATATTTTTAAAAGACTCTTTACTCATATCATATATTTTAAGTGGCAAGCTTCCATTTGTAAAAATACCTACTCTAATATTATTTTCACCCATCCAGTTGAACCATTTATGCACATCTTTAATTAAAAACGGTTCTCCACCTGTTATATAAACTAATACGCTTTTATCTGCAGGAACACTATCTCTTATTTTTTTAGCAGCAATAATTAAATCATCCACATTTGGCAATTTATTTTTTTCTATAGTAAAATGATTATATGGCTCACAATAACTGCAATCATAATTACACATATTAGTTGGCCGCCAATGTACTATATAATCCTCGTACCAGTCAAATTTTTCTATCTTTTTTATATTCATCTAATAAATTCTTTCTATTAATTTTACCTTGACCTTTGCGATTAATGTTATCAACATAAAATATTTTTTCCGGTATTTTATATCTAGCTATTTTAGATTTTAGTAAATCTAAATCTATTTCACCTACTACTTCAGCATAAACATTATCATATCCAAATACAACTGCATCTGTTGCACCTGAATCTAATAGTGCTTGCTCAACTTCGTAAGGCATAATTTTCCAGCCGCCTTTTATAATAATTTCTTTCTTTCTACCTGTTATAAAAAGAAATCCATCTTTATCAATATGTCCTAAATCGCCTGTATTAAAATCATTTACAACTATTTCACCATCTACTATTTTACAATTAATATTATCTAAAATATATCCTACACTATTATACTTCTGAGGATAATGCATAATACTAATAGTTCCAATCTCATTCACACCATAACTGTCTGTTGTGATGCAATTAAAAAACTTTTGCGCTTCTATTTTAAAGTCTTTATACATAGGAGCGCCTACTGTTCTTATATGACGTATAGTCATATTTTCGTAAGGTATTTCAGTATTCATCATTCCACGTAATACGTTTGGGCTTCCTATAATAAAGGTAGGATTTACACTAGGCCAGGATTTCCAAGGATCGTCTAACACGTAATAAGTTGCACCTGTTTTATAACATAGTGTGAATGTTTGAAATCCTATACATACCCATAAAGGTATTACATTTATAGTGCTATCATTTTCTGTAATCTTACCATGAATTTGTATATTATTATCTAATCCATCTCTATAATATTGATCTTTAGTAATTGGCACAATACGGTGTTTTTCTGTACTGCCGCTACTGCATATACCAGCAACTTCATCTGTGCTACATTGATTGTATCTTGGAGGAGGAAGTGTTTTATCCCATATATCTATATCATAGTAACTAAGTTCATGTTCGGACATAGTATGATCAATTATTACAGGACTACATACTTTCATTGCTCCGAAAATTTTAAATATATTTTCTATGTTACTATAAATTCCGATGCGACATGTGTTATCATATCCTGCTTTTCTTAGTTGCTTGGCATATTTTTTAGCAGTATTGTCAAACTGAGATTTAGTATATGTGGTTCCGTTTTCAAACACTAAGAAAGGTTTCATTAATATCTTCTTCTATATGATTTAAATATTGCCATCTTAATTCTTTATCAAACAATAAATGTGTAGAAGTAGTAGTATGACCATATCTTTCGCTAAGATATTTATGGTTGGGCTTTAATTGAGAAAACTCATCTGAACTCATTATGTTATCTGTTGTGTTATAACGCACCATATTGAATTCAAAATTAATATCTTCAATCATAAACGCATGATGTGCATACGGTAATATGTAATTCATCAGTGGAGGTTTCTTTAAAAGACTTTTAAATTTTTCATATTTGTATTTTCCTTTATCATTACCGCATGTAATTACACTTGCATTACTGTAATCTACATCTAACATTTCCTGTGTGATTCCTAAAACACCAGGATAAAATAAATAGTTTCTTACAAATTTTTGATGATTAATGATACCTAAAAATGCACCTAAACTAAAACCTATATGGACCAAATCTCCTTCAGGAAACTCAATATCGAACATTTCCTTAAAAGTTACATCGTAGTTGTCAGGCTGTACTTCACTCCATCTCAATCTATCAATATTATGAGGAGTAAAGTAGTCAATAAGTTCTACATCATATCCTCTTTCTAAAAAGAAATCTCTTGTAAAAGTTTCTGCACTACCTATGCCGCCGCTACCATGAGAAATTAATATTTTCATTTCAATCCTAGCTCTACTTTAAATAAACTTTTAAGACCTAATGCATTAGTATTGAAATATACCAAGTCTTCGAGTGCTTCTACTGTAACTAAAGTCATCAATGTATCTCTATGTGCATTACCATCTGCGCCGATCTTCCATTCATATTTACCGACCTTCTTTTCAATAATAGAACGACTTTGAGGATTATTAGACATATCAGTTAATGCATCTTGAAGTTTTTTAGCATTAGGATTATCTTTATTAACCCATAATGCTTTTTGCATACCATCTCTAAAACTTTTTACAAGTTTATATGCATCATAAAATGCTCCACTTGGTCTGCTACCCCATCGTTTAAAAAATAATTCTTCAAACTGATAGCCTGGATAATTAGGATCATCGGCATGTGTTCCGTCTGCTTGTAAGATACCATGATGAAACCAAATCTCCGCATTTTCATCCTGTTCTACGTGTTTCTTATACGCTGCCGGATTTTCTCTTGTTCCATTTAGCTCTCCACGTCTAAATGCCAGTCGTCTTTCGCTACCGCTCATTCCACTTACCCATGTAACATTTTCTTTAAAGCATTGTACATATTCATCTATAGTTTTGTCTGGGCCACATACAAGCATTGTCATTGCAAACGCTTCAGGTACCATACCCGATCCTGCTGCAAAACGGATGCCACCATAATCTAAATCAACACCAATTTGCTTACCTGCTATAATGTTTAAGTTCATTAGTCCGATTGATTCATATTGTCTATAATCGTATGCTACGTTTTCTTGTAAAAAACTAACACCGTTTCCGCCATGTGAAACCATAATAACTTTATCGTCATTACGCATTTCATTATGCCATGTATCAAAACCCGGAATATCTCTTGCTCCAGGAATATGTGTTATATTAATTTTTTCACCTAAATATTTTTCTAATTCTTTTGCAACTATTTCTGCCCATACACTTGTTCCGCCGCCCGGCTTTTGAGGCACTATCATTGTAAAGTCTGCTTGTGCTACACTTGCAATCATTGCAAATGCAACTCCTAATAATAATTTACGCATAATCTATTTTCCTTTTGTTTGTTAAACCCCATACTAATGTTATAGCCGTTATAACAACTAATACAAGGAATATATTACGATCTAATAGTCTATCAACCGTATAAAGTCCTGTCATTTGTACTGTAAGAGCTTCAATTCTATCAGATAAAATAAAAGCAAGTAAAAGTGCAGGTCTGCTAAATTTATATTTTTTTGCTAGTAATCCTATTACACTACAAAGCACCAATATAAAATAATCTTCCCAACCGCCTGTATATTGCACACTAGCAAGCACTATAACGCCCAACAGTGCAGGAAAGTAATATTTGTATGGAATTTGGGCTACCCTTGCAATAAGAGGTGTTGCAAGCAGGCATATGACGCCTACAAGCATGGTTGCTAAAATAAAGCCAATTAAGAGACTATTAAAGAACTTTTCGTCACTTGCAAGCTCTAGTGTGCCTAATTCAAAATCTAAATAAGCAAAAAGGCCAATAATTATAGCAGCAAATGGTGCTCCGGGAATACCAAATAGAACTGTTGGAATCATACTAGTTGCCTTTTGTGCGTTATTCGAACCTTCAGGTCCTATTACCCCTTTAATGTTGCCATTACCAAACTTATCTTTAGGATGACTTGCTACTGTTGAACTATATGCTATCCAGTCAGCAACTGCTCCGCCAAGACCAGGTAGTAATCCTATAAATGCACCTATAACTCCACCACGAAATGCATCCCATTTATTCTGCCAAACTGCAATCATTCCTTGTTTAGTTTGTAAATTATTATCAGTTGTAATAATACTAGTACTTGATCTATTTTTAAACCCTTCGATCAATTCAGGTATAGCAAATAACCCAGCAACCATAGGTAACAATTGTATGCCTGCACCTAAATAATCCCAACCGCCTGTCCATCTGTCAGCGTTTGTTACAGGATCTACACCTATAAGTCCTAAAAATAATCCTAATGACAATGCTAAACAACTACGGAACCAGTATTTGTTTGTAATAAAAGTAACGCAAACTAATGCCAAAACTGTAAATGCCCAAAGTTCAGGAACTCCAAATATCATAATTAAATTTGTATAGTAAGGCAGTAAAAGAAACGTAAGTAAGCCCCAGAGTAATCCGTTTAGTGTGCTTGTAGTTACAGCAGCACTAATCGCATATGTTGCTTTACCTTGTAATGCTAAAGGAAATCCATCTACCATTGTTGCTGCTGAACTATTAGCACCAGGTATTCCTAATAATACTCCTGTATATGTATCTCCTGTAGTGCTAGCTGCAACAACTGCCATAACAAATACTACTGCAAGGTAAGGATCTGGAAACATTGTAATAAAAGTGAATACAAATATAAGACCAGTTGTTGCTCCTGCTCCAGGGAGAATACCAATAATTAGTCCATATAGTGTTCCTGCTATTAATGCCATTACTGTTGTCATTTTTTATCCTTATACATAATTAATTATAAGAATTAAATTTTTTTTTAAAATATATGGATTTTTTTAAAAAAATACGGAGAAAAATTATGAATACACGGATTTTTTCGTTAGTGATGCAAAATTTAGAAGAAGCGTTTAGCTTACCTAAATACAACAACTTAGAAATAACCAAAGACAGTTTATTAGGCGAATTGCCATTTACCCCTGTGCGTAAGGAAAAATTTGCTCAGCGCATAATGGACGAATTAGATATTCAATATCTAGATTTTACAGGAACAATAGAAGAATTTGTTACATCTCTAGATGAGATTTATATGAAAAGATTTTTTGGAGAAATATGGCAACCTGCTACAGATGACCATACCTATAGCGGTTGGAGCATAGTTGATCGTATAAACGAACGCAATCCAAAAAACGTACTAGACTTTGGTTGCGGATATAACCAGTTTAAACCTAGAATAAAAAATCTAGTAGGAATAGATCCGTATAATGATGCTGCCGATTACATGATTGATATACTAGAATTTGCTGTAGATGAAAAGTTTGATCATATAATTGTATTTGGCAGTCTTAATTTTGGAGACGAACAAGATATTAGAAAACGATTTCACAAATTGTATAATCTACTAGACAAAAACGGAAGAATGTACTTTCGAGTAAATCCAGGAATTTTATGGCCTAAAGGTCCATACGTTGATATATTTCCGTGGAGTTTTGAATTTGCATACAAACTTGCTAAAGACTATAACTGTAAATTAGAAAAATACAAAAAAGACAAAGAACGATTTTATTTTGAATTACTAAAAATGTGATTCTTCTTTAAATAATTTTATTACTTTTTGATAATGAGCAGGATTGACTACTAGATCTAATTTTTTACAGACTTCTGTAAAATAATCATAATCTGTAATTAGATTTACATCATTGATTATAACATCATCTTCGGTTAAATGTTTAGCATAATTTGAAAGTAGGTCTTCAAAATCATTGCGAAGTGCTTGCCGCATTGTAATACCTAAAGACTTAGCCTTATCTTTATAAAAATCTCTACTTAAATACGATTTATCTTTAGGATCTCTATAGTAATAATAACTAGAGTTTTTCCATCTTTCTATCATTAAATCTATGTCATCAGGTAACACTACAACATGCTTTGCAGGATTAAAAAACTTTTTAGTTTCGTCTAACTTGTCATGTAGCGTATAAACAAAATTATAAGGATATAATTTTTCTTTCCATTTGTCTATTTCTTCTTTAGTAACTTTTATTCCTCTAGATTCTGCAACACTTAGGACTGGAGGAATTCGATTAGGATCCTTATTGCCTTTGTCGGCAGCACCTCGAAATCTTTTATTAAAATGCAATCTGCTGAACATTTCGTCTTCAGGAGCATTATATGGAATCCAAGGAAACTCTCCGTTTTGTTTGTGATCATACCAAGCTACATTATTACAGCTCATAAGCACACGACCTAACATATGTCCTCCCGAACCTTCGGGAAAATTAATAGTTATACAATTATTGTTTTCTGCCATAATACCAATATGCTCCTTCTTCATATTTTACTATATCGCCTGTAGCAAACCAATCATCATACACACATATATCTCCTTTAACAAATAATTCATTACGAACTATTTTGGTATCAATATATGATGTATCTCCTAGTAATGTATATAACGGAATATCTTGTGCAGGCATATCGTTTTTGGTAAATGTTTTATTGATTGCAATAGGGCCAACTTCGCTCATTCCCCAGTTAGTTATAAAAGTTGCACCTTTTGAAACAAATTTATTAATACATTCTGCAGGAACTTTGTCACTGCCTACAGCAATAATCTTGTCAGTCAAGTCAAGAGTTTTCCAACCTTTAGTCTTACTAATAGCAAGAGCCATGCCAGGAGTTAAATGACTATGTGTAAAATTATGTATTTGTTTTACCCAACGAAAAGGATTAAATTTTTCTATAACAACTTCTGCATCTATTTCAACAGCAGGAAGTGTTTGAGCTAATAACCCTCCGGCATGATTCATATTACAAACTGTATATATTTTGCTAGTAGATGCAATTTTTTGCACATCTCTAGCAACACGATTTGCTGCTTTTAATTTACTCGGAGTTTGAAAAATAACTTTCGGAATACCTGTAGTTCCGCTTGTTTTAATTTCAATTCCGTTTTTTAAAATGCTTTTCAGTTCCATCAGTAATTTTCTTTGCTAAATTGTAAGGAGTAAATGCAAATAAAAAAGGAAATATTGCATGGATAGTCCCAGTAATAAAAACTAATAGTGCTATACAATTAAAATACATTGCATAATAAAAATGTTTAAAATAATTAGTTTTTGCTTTTTGTAAATGTTTGAAATCCATTATACACTCCACATATATGCATCTGCATATGTTTCTTTCATCCATTCAGGAAAATGTAATCTTTTTTCATGTAGTCCATAATAAATTGCTAGATAAGCATAAACATAAGAAGGATATAAATTATGTTTTAAATTTGTTTTATTATTAATTCTTTCAAACAGTGTTGTAACACCGTCTAAATTTGCATAATGTTTCCAGAAAGCAGTATCGTCTCTTTGGGTGCAAGCATAATGATGCCAGATGAAATCTGCAACTTCGTCAAAAACTTTATTAACAGCTCTATTGTAGATTTTTTCTCTATTGGGCTTTTTTAATACTCTGCTTAGTGTTTTTATTTGATGAACAACTAAACTTAATCCATTTGCTTCCATTGGCTCAATAAATCCAGAACTTAAACCAACAGCTACTACATTTCCTTGCCAGCAACGTTTTAATCTTCCAGGCTTCCACTTTAAAACTCTAAAATCAGTTAAAAAATTCCTGTGTCCATTACAACGCATGTATTCTTCTTTAGCCTTATCAACACTAATCAAACTGCTGTCAAATACATATCCACATCCTACTCTATTATCACTTAGATATACATTAAATTCCCAACCATAATCTCTACCTATAGTTTCAGAATGCGTTTTCGATTCTTCTTCTATACGTCTAACAATGCAGGTATCAACTTTAGTATCTTTATAGGTATGCCAACTTTCGTCTTGTATAAGAACTCTTTTTAGTCCTGTACAATCAATATGCAAATCTGCTTCAGGCAATGTATCAAGCGTTACTTCGTCATATATATGATTTATATCTTTTGTATATTCTTTAACAATCTGCCATGCTTGAGCTGCATCTATATGATATGCATATCCTCTCCAATCATCAGGATTATAAAGATCATAAAGACTATACTTATCTACTTCATGCTTTTTATATTTTTCATACCATTCTTCAAAGCCACTGTGTATAAACAAAAAGTTGTAAGGATCATCTCCAACATAACCAAAGTTAGTTTTGACGTTTCCTTCTTTTCTTACTGCACTACATGTTTTAATCCATGCCTCTTCTGGTATTTCTAGTTCTTCAAAAAACGCACGTACATTTGGCATAGTGCTTTCTCCTACACCTACAGTAGGAATATTAGGAGATTCAATAAGTGTGATTTCTAGATCAGGATGATTTTTTCTAAGATAACCTGCACACCACCAGCCACTGGTGCCGCCTCCTACAATATTAACTTTCATAAAGTTTCCTTATTTCAAAATATCTATCGTTATTTAATTTCCATACACTTTGCATAGCATTAAAAATTTGCTCGTCGCCCTGATAAGACACCATTCCACCTTTAGCCATAGTTGCAAAACTTTTATGTATTCTATTCATTCTACCACTATTATCTTTATTAATATTAGTTGTAATATATAAAGGTTTGCCTTTAGAAAACTCTATCTGTAATGGTAAATGTTCGTATATTCCCCAACTTTGCATTTGATATCTATTAAGACCTTTCATAGGTCTAGGCCATAATTGTGCGCCTCTATACAATGCCCGATAACCATCTTTAAAGGGATGTATTCCGGTAAGACTCACTATGGAATTACCTGTGTATGTAGCATACCACATTCCGCCTTCTAAGCACCAATCCCAACGGAGTTCTTTAAGACTGCTATTGTTTTTCCACCCAAACAATTTACACTGATCTATAAAGTCTTCTAGTGCAGAAGTAACTTCAGTAAGTTCTTCTGTATAGTAATTCATTTTACATCCATATGCTCTATTACTTTCATAATAGATTCTTTAGTAGTTTCAATGTTCAACACTATCCAATAACTATCCCTATCGCCACAATTAAATAGATGATGTGCTTTTGCAGTGTTTAAAAAGTATGCTCTGCCTAATTCCCAAGGTAGCACCTTTTCCTCTAGTATAAAAGTAAATCTAGGATAATCAGTGTTAAACATAGGTACAATAATTCTGAAAGTATCTAATTCAGTAGATTTAAAATCTCTATGCGGAGGAAAATAACCTCCTGGAGGAATTTTAAGAAAATGCGATCGTCCTACAAATGGCTGAAAGTGATCGCACAACTTTTTAATTTCAGGATGCTCATAAACAGGAGTAGGAACATTAATATCCATTTCTGTAGGCATGGTACTCGGATCTACAGCATAGAAACTATCTAAGTCAGGCTTTCCTGAAACGCCTCCATCTAAGCTAGTAATACTTAATCCAAATCTAGGAATGCCACGTCTAGGATTATACGGTACATAGTCAAAATTTTCTTCTGTCCAATCAACGACTGCTCTAGGGTCTTTCATTACCAAGCTTGTGGCTATAAAATCTCCGTACCCTGCTAGTGTCAAATATTCTAACATTTTTTCTCCTAAAGTCTTGACTGACCATCTCTATGATGCTATTATAGTATATAGTAATATATGTAAAATGTCAAACTTTATTTTGAGATGTAGCCAATGATAAACTTTTTAGTTTCTAGCAAACCAGTTGATGGACTTTTTTATTATAGTTACGAGTACTGTACGCTATTAAATGAATCAGGAATCGATGCACAAGTTATAGTAATTTGTCATAGAAATTTTCCAAAACAAGAATATATTAAAAGTATCGAACACAAATATCTACATTGTAAAAATATTGTGTTTGATGATTATACTCCAAACAAAGATGACATAACAATGGTAATGGGAAGAAGTCAATTGACACTATCATGGCAGGACTTCAAAGACTATAATACTGTGCAACAAGACACTCTAAAGAAGGTTTTTAAATCTAAACTTATTAGTGTCTATTCAGAAAATCATCCTACAAAATATCCATTAGCTATTGAGTTTTACAATCCAAAACAAATAGTAGATTTATGTGATACTGAAGTTTATCCTAATGGAGTAGGCGATCATTTTGAAAAAACTATAAATTTTTCTATATATAAACCGTTCGAAAATAATGTACAATTCAAATACTTATTTTTAGGTACAAACAAAGAATATTATGCAGCAGCAGAAGAAGTAATAAGTAATTATCCCAGCCATGGAATATTGACATATGATGCAGATTATGTTAATATAGATAATAACAACATATATGTACCTGTAGAAAATTTAATGAGCATGTTCGATACTTATGTATATACTAAGAAAACATTTGATCCTGCTCCGAGAATATTCCAAGAATGCAAATACTTTAACAAAGATGTAATTTATCTCAGAGATAAAAGCATTATAGATGGCGGAAGTGTATATTGGAAGCGGGATATAAAAGATCCTGATATTACAGCTATTAAAAACGCAGTGGAGAAACTTAATGCATATTAAACCTAAATGCTTGTCATTTGGAACAAGAGATAATAAAGGAGCAGCATATACATCAGACGGATTTATGCTTCCTTGTTGTTGGATGGACGATCCACCCGTTTATAGATATATAAAAGAATTTGGATTAAAGGACGAAGAACTTGCATTAGAAAATAATTCTTGCTTAGATGACATCTTTACTTCAGACACATGGGAACAGTTTTTCCAAACTTTGTTAAACGATCCCGAGAATGCATCATATATGTGCAAAAAGAAATGTGGTGTAAATGTAGATATGGACAAATTAAAAGAAGAAGAGAGAAAAGAAGTTAGGGAGCAAGCTAATGGCGCGGATTACTGATCAATACGTATTAGAACAAAAAAAATGTCGGCCGAATATTGATGCTTCTCATAGATGTATTTTTAGATGTCCTCAATGTATAAGGCAAAAAACCAGCAGTCAAGATCAAATCAAACGATCTTTCGATTTAGAAGAAAAAAACTTTAAAAAGATACTAGATTATTATGACTTTGGTTTAACATTTTGCGGACAGATATCTGATCCTATATATCATCCAAGGTTCCTTAACTTACTTAAAATGTGCGACGGTGAAGGAAAAGCAGTGCGGATTGCTACAGTTGGTAGTGGTAAAAGTGATGCTTGGTGGGAAGAAGCGTACAGTTACGGTGTAGGCGAAAATGCTTGGTATTTTGGTGTAGATGGTATAGATGAAAAAAGCGAACTCTATCGTGTAGGGTCTAATTTCCAAGATGTTTGGAAACGTATGAAGCAAGGTAGAGATGCAGGACATGTAATTGTCTGGCAATACATCATCTTTGGTTATAACGAACACGAAGTAGAACGTGCAATCGAAATTGCTAAAGAAGAAGATTTTAGCTTGTTACTAGTTAATACAAATAGAGGTTTTAATCCAGATAGTCCTTTACTTAGAAAAAATGTTGATTTTAAATTAACAAGTCCAGATAAAAAGCACACACAAGAAAGAGTAAAAAAAGAATATTGGGGACACAAATCTCAAGCATTAGAACAGTGGCATAGGTTGCCTAGAAAAAAAGCAGAAGAGTTAGTTATATAATGATAAAATACGACGGCTGGGACAGAGAGTACCAAGAAAATAAAGATCAATATTTAGAAATTTTTGACGAATTTATGAGTCAATTAAATTACGAAAACAACGAAGATTGGGAACGTAGTTTTGCTCAACGAGTAGGAAGAAAATTTGCAGTAAGTGTAGGAAGTGCTACAGATGCATTACATTTTGCTTTATTGGCGCACAACATCGGTCCAGGAGACGAAGTACTAGTAACAGACTTTAGTTGGATTAGTAGCAGTGCAGTAGTAAGTTTAGTCGGTGCTACTCCTGTATTTTGCGATATTGATCTAGACAGTTATCATATCTCGCTTGATAGTATCAAGCGCATGTATTCTGACAAAGTTAAAGCAATTATATATCCGCACTTGTTTGGTAATATGACAGATACAACTGATATGGAATCGTTTTGTAAAGAAAACAATATTTTATTCATAGAAGATGCAGCACAAAGTCTAGGAAGCAGTTTAAATGGTGTTAGTGCAGGAACTATCGGTGAATGTAGTGTTTATAGCTTTAATAGTAATAAAGTAATAGCAGGCATAAACGGCGGGGGTGTTGTTCTTACGGATAACGAAGATATTGCCAAACGTGTAAAAATGATTAGACGTCACGGCAAAGATAAAACTTTCGATATGCTAGGGTATAACAGTAGAATGTATGTACTAAATGCTAGAATCATCGATTTTCGTCTTAGCAAGGCAGATGAAGCACAACAAAAAAGACAAAATATTGCAGCAAAATACAACGAAGCGTTTGCAGATTTAGATGTTGTTACACAAAAAATGACAAATGGACTGAATCATAACTACCATAAATATGTTGTGCGATTCCAAGATAAAGATACAAGAAAAAGAGTAAAACAAGCAATTAACGGATCTATACATTATGAAACACCGTTAAGTGCAAATGGTATGTATGCAAATTTAGAACACAAAAAAGATAATTGTATTTCTGCAAAAGTAGCAAGTGATACTGTATTATCTTTACCGATACATGCATGGCTTACTTCTAGTGAAGTAGAAGAAATTATAGAAAAGGTAAAATCTGCTTATGGAAATAACATACAATAATCAAACTATTGATTTTACTATGCCTCCTAATAGACATATTGTTATATCATTATCAGGAGGAGCAGATTCAGCTGCACTATTTTATCTAGCTTGTAAGCACTATCCAGAAAAGGTATATCTTCCATTTACAGGGTTAGACGAAAATGCTCCAAAAGATGCAGAAGCAGCACGGCTCATAACAAGATTTATGAAGCAGAAATATAAAAATTTACAAATAAAAAATACCAGAGTATTTAATTTTAACGATGTAGAATACAAATATACAACTCATAAGGCTGTAAAAAGAACAAAGAAAAAACAATTTCCTGAAATGAATCTGCGTCAAGTTTCTAAAATGGTGCAGTTGCGATTAATGAGTAAAAAAATGCGCACTAAGTATCCGTTATCATTCGAAATTGATGCAATAACTGCAAACCCTTCAATGAAAGAAATGGAAGAAGGTAATTTTGGCCATTTTGGCGAAAGACGACGAGATATAGAGGAAGATATAGATACTATGGGTGCAAATAGATGGCAGCCATTTATAAATGTTAATAAAAAATTTATTGCAGACATTTACAAACAAAATGATTTATTAGACAGTTTGTTTAAGCTTACAAGATCATGCACAGGTGGCGCTAATGAAACAGATAATTTTACAAAAGAGTGTCATAGATGTTTTTGGTGTTTCGAAAAGAGATGGGCATTTAATTTAGATTGGGGTGAAAATGATTGATTTAGACACTAGCTTAGAAAAATACAAATACGTCAGAGAGTATGAAGAAGATCTCTCTATATCGCCCCAAGATTTCCAACAACTTTTATTTAAAGCATGGCAAGTAACACCTAGTAAAAATAATTTTATGCCATATAATGTTCATGTCATAGGTCCAGATAAACAACACTTAAAAGATTTAGTATATAAAAAATGTGTCGGAAATGAAGGCACTGTGGATTCTGTATCTGACGTAGAAAAACTAAGATATAGTAAAGTAAAACCAAGGTATTGGAATATTGTAAGTTCAGATTACGTTTTGCTTTTTACACTACGCATAGAAACTGAACCTAGTGAATTCCAACAAGATGCTATACGTAGGGGTATTACTTTCGAAGCAATGGATCAAAAAAATACGACGGCAGCTGCACACAATGCAAAAATAGAAATAGGAATGTTTTCGTCTGCATTATCTTCTTTATGTTTAAAAAACAATTTAGATATATCTCATATTCTTTGTTTTCCTACTAATTTAGAAAGATGGAACGAAGAAGAATTTTCTTTCATTGAAAGACAGGTATTAATGATTATGACTGTAGGCAAAGGAAAGCACTACAGAAGAGATATTATTCCATTAGATAAAGACCAAAAACCCAACTTTGATAGAATTGTAAAAATGGTGTAAAAAATGAAAAAACAAGCAATGCTAATACGTAGTTATAGAAATCAAATCATAAATGCAGTTATGAATTGGCAAAAAGAAAACTATCCAGATCGAACAAACAGGTACGATAAATGCGAAAGAGATCTTAGATATGTATTTAAAGCATATTGTAGCGACATTTATACAAATAGTACTAATAGTATCGAGAATATTAGTTCAAAATACTGGTTTAACAATAAAAGACAAATTATAGAATATAAAACAGAGCTTGCTGTGCATAAGTTTATGGTCGATTATATCATCAAAGAAATTTTACAAGAAGAAGAAGATTTTAAAGATTGTACCGAGCATTTAAAAAAATTGTATGATATATTAGAAGATACCATTGTCTTTGGACCTAAATATACATCATTTACACACTTGAATTACTACAAATACGTTTATCAATATGACGAATTAGAAGATGTCGATCATAATTTAATTGAACAAGCACTTTATGATGCATGGAAAAATACACCATCTAAAAATAATTTTATGCCATATCAAGTTCATGTAATTCGTCCAGAAGATATTGCTATCAAAGAACTTATATACTATAAATGTCTAGAAAATGAAACAAAAGCAAACGGAAATCATATAACAGATTTGGAAGGTTTAAAAAAATACGAACAAGATGAATACGGATCTGACAATAAACCAAATTACTATAATGTCAAATCAGCACACTATATATTAATCTTTACACAAAGAGTAGAAACTATTCCTAATCAACACCAACAAGATTTGATTGACAGAGGATTTGTTTATGAACAAATGGCAAAAAACGGACCAAAGAAGGATTCTGCAAAAAGTGTAGCATACTTAGAGATAGGAATGTTTTGTTCTAATTTTGCAAATGCCTGTCTTGCATCAGGAATAGACATATCACATACCCTATGTTTTCCGAGTGATAAAAAATACTGGTCTGAGCCTGAATTTAGTTTTTTAGATATGAATCCGCTATTAATAATGACAGCAGGAAAAGCGATTAAATACAGAAGAGATAGTATTCCATTGTATTTAGACCCAAAGCCTGATTTTGAAAGAATAGTAAATATAGTAGATAAAAAATAGCTTGTAATTTTATTAAAATAATGCTATACTATAATTAGGAGATAAAAATGATAGAAGATTCATTAAGTGGAAGAAAACATGTTGTTGATTATGATACAGAAATTGTACCTAATAGACAAGAAATTGAAGAAATATTAAGAACAGCATATCCACTTGTTACATCTAAACAAAAGGCTTATCCCTATAAATTTTATGTATTAGGACCAGACAAAGAACGTAGTTCGAAAATTTGGAATTTAGCAGAAGGAAACAAAATTCAGGTAGATTTAAAAGAAATCGGTGACGCTGGCGAGAATTATCTAGCAAATGAAGGCTTGTTTCATATGAACTCTGCTCCTTGGACATTAATAGTTACTCCAAGAATTGCTCCTCCTAATAAATTTTATAGAAGAGCATTTGATGATCATAAGTCATATTGGCAGTTAGAAGATCCCGAATTTATTAATAAAAACAATAGAGAATCTATGGCTATAGAAGTGGGCATGTTAGCAAAAGCAATTACAGGTGCAGCATTAGATAGAGGATGGGACACATCCTACAATATTTGTTTTTTGAAAGATATGAAATATTGGAAAGATTTTCCATACTTACAATATCGTCCTACATTAATACAAACAATAGGTAAAGGTAAAAGATATCTTTACGAAACTTTGACACCGCTAGACCAAGAACAAAATCAAGATCCTCCCTTTGAAGATATATTTGAATTTGTTGATGACAAATAAAAGGTAAATTATGGCAATATTAACACTAAAAGATCTAAAAGGCTCTGAATATAGAACAGTAGATTTCTACCTATCTAAATCATGTAATAAGTCTTGTCACTACTGTACTGCATGGACATTAGAAATGCGCAACTTAGACGTTGATATGGACTTTGTTAGAACGATAGCCGAAGGACTTGCTCCATATAAAACTAGAGTATGTTTATTGGGAGGAGAACCGGGTCTAATTAAAAACTTACGAGAAGTAATTGCAGAACTCAAAAAGTATCCTAACATTGTAATACAAGTTCTTTCTAATTCACTTATCCGTAAGTTTTATCCAGAAGTATTAGAAGATCCAGAAATCATTTACATTGAACATCTAGTATTAGATTTTTATGAAGATCGCATTGAAAAACTAGGTAACTACGATTTCTTTGAGCCTAACGATTTAAATAATTATAATTTGATAATTGAAACTCCGGGCTACTTTGCTTACAGAGACAAACATGATTTATCTTACTTAAAACATAAAAATACAGAATTTAAAGAGTATAACTCGCGCTCGCCTGATTTCTTTACTGATCACGAATTAGTACAAGCACCTGAAATAGATAGACGTATATGTGCCAAGTTTCCTTTAGTGCCTGTATTTGATTTTGAAATAAGAAAAATTAGACATTGTAGCCGAAAAGTTATAAACGGCTCAAGACAGTTTGATGTTACACTAGAAAATATTGATAAAATGATGAACTACAAACTATTTGAATTTGAGGACTATTGTCGCAAGTGTTATGATATTATTCCTCAGCGTCCTAAAGAGAGACAAGAAACAATTAGACGCATTCTAGATGAAGAAGCTA
>Ga0213865_10000984_pt1 | contig 18857 bp, 13 predicted proteins | sample PICome_6_FD_160100 | JGI IMG/M metagenome (GOLD analysis project Ga0213865, IMG submission 160100) | Coastal seawater microbial communities near Pivers Island, North Carolina, United States - PICO282 | ecosystem: Environmental > Aquatic > Marine > Coastal | place: USA: North Carolina...
AGATTGCTAGCTGGGTTGTCTCAGAGTCCGTTGTGAAATTGTACGATTCTTCGCTCCATGATGAGCCTGGTGTGAATCTCTGGCTTAATTCAAAGTCAGAGTTCATTGACTGTAACTGCAATAGAGTCTCACCTCCAGGCTGATAACCTCCATATTCATCAAAATAAATTACCCCTGCTCTTTGGACAAAACTTACCGTATAATCTGTGTTAGGTGTAACATTTTCAATAACTACAATTCTATCAAAACTAGTTGTTGCATCGTGAGAAGACTCATCCCAATAACTCAAATCATTTTCTCCTGCTCCTTGTAGAAGCTGAATAAACTTCCCGTATTCTTTACCTTGACTATCAGTATAAGGTTGATATAAGTTTGTCCCTGCCCATATTTCACCATCACTATTTACTGAAGAAAATGGTGGAGCAATACTTGGCTCCATAAACTTATCCATACTGTTATTAGGGAAGTAATTAAATCCTGTATAATTATCAAAAGAGTCTCCATCTAAGCTAAATGAAAAGCAACCTTCAATTTCGTCTAGAATTCCATCATTATCATCATCTAAATCTAATGTGTCAGGAATTCCGTCACCATCAGTATCGGCAGATAGAGGAACAAATGCTGGATCATCTACCTCTGGTGTATTCGGGTCATCACTCAAATCTCCTAAATCTGGTCTTGAAGTATCTGGATTTCTCTCAGAGTTTCCAATAAATGAAATGCTGTTATAAATACCTCCTGAATTAATATCGCCGATGGTGATGGTATGTTCCATTATATGGGTTTCTACCTCTCCAACATTTAAAACATATGGCTGAGCAGTATTTACATTATTCCCTGTTTGAGATTCAAGTACTAAAGACGGAGGGGTAATAGGAACATTAAATCCATTATACATTACATCTGTATAATTGGAATCTAATGTTATTACATCTGCTCCTGTATTTATAATTTTTATTGTGAACTTAACTGTGTCTCCTTCGTTTACTCCCGCGGTTCCGTTATCATCAATATATTCCCCTGTTTTTTCAACTTTAAATGATGGGAGGTCACCTATGTATAATACTGTTGGGTCATCAGTTGTATTACCGTCGCTGTCATCCCCATCATCACTTACATCTCTTGTGACTTCATTTCCTCCATAATCCTCAGAAATTCCAGTTAATGAATTAGACAGTCCCTTGGAAGCAACATCAGCCGCCGTAATAGTATATTTTGCTTCATAAATTGCAAGATCACCATACTCCAAATAATTTTCAAAAGAGGTAGTAGATGTGTTCCCATCTTTATCAAGAGTCTCAATATATTCAATGTACTTTACGGGGTTTGAATTAGGTACAACATCGTATTGAAGATCAGAAGTTGAATCAAAGTTTTGGAATGAGTCTTCAAATCTAAAATTAACAAGAGAAATGTTACCGGTGTTTTCTAATACAATTTTATAAGTTAAGATTTCTCCCGCATCATACTTGCCATCATTTGCCTTTGATGAATCACCACCACCATCATCTTGGTGATTAATAATTGTTTTTGTTACTTCTAAAAGTGGGTTGGGAACAATTATTATCTCCGTAGGATTTTGGCCTGTATCATCCGGGCCTGTATCACCATCATCAGAAATATCTGAAATTAATGTTCCAGCTCCCACTGCATCTACTGTTACACTATTTATAAGACCTCCGGTATCAATTGTAACTTGATCAACAACATAGGTGGCTGTATATAAAATTGACTGACCAGGTTCAATTGATTCAGGTGAAATCGTTGTAGATGGTCCTACTAAAAATGAGGTCAAATCTCTTGGATTAACTGTATTTTTGTCAGTAAAAGTTTCAGTAAAAGTGAAGCTATCTACAGTTACATCACCCGTATTATTAATTGTAATGTTAAAGGTGATTTCCTCACCTCTATCAACATAGCCATTGTTGTTATCGTCAGCCCACTCCCATTCCTTGATAACCTCAATTGAGGGGCTTTGTGGAATTGTAACTTTTGTAACATCACTATCATCCCCATCAGTGTTGTCCCCATCATTACTCGTTTTTGAAACATCTGTACCTATAGTAGATTGTGCATCTAATGATGCAGAATTAGATATTTCACCCCCATCAACAGCATCTTGAGAAACTGTATACCTAGCTTCCCAAACTACAATATCTCCAGGAGCTAAAACAAGCTCACTTGAGTTAGACGTCTCAGTAAATTTTTTCAAAAATTGTGGGTATCCACTATCAAGGGATAGTGGATTTCCTGAGCTAGTAATAGTGTCAGTTGGCGGGTTAGGAATGTTTAAAATTGTGTTTCCTGTATTTTCAATTTTAATGTAATAAACAAGCTCATCGCCTAAGACAGGAACTATGCTTGGTTGAGAAATTTGAAATAATGTGCCCATACCAAGCTGATTTGGGCTATATGTATACAGGCTTGAAACTGGTGCATGAGTAATTTGTCCAGAGCTAACTAGTGCGTCTACAGTAATTTGAGTGTACGAGTTAACACTGCCATTTCCTGGTGCCCCAGAAGTTGTTACCAAATAATCGTATTCACTTCCATCTTCTGTTTGGCTAAAACGGAGTGGAAATCCTGAATTTGAGGAATCTGATTGTTTAAAGCGATACGTCTTACCTCTTTCAAATATTATGTTTGATTTCACTTGTCCGTCCTGACTGTAAATAAATTTACCTGCGGAAACTGTTACATCGTAAACAATTGGAGTAGGGCTTGACTCTTGAGCAACCATGAGATATTTTGTAATCTCAAAATCAGCATTTTCATCAATTATAAAAGTGGTATAGTCCTCATTAGCTGGTTCATTGTCAAAAAGATCACTATCAGTACTTCTTGCTGTTTTTGACTCATCTAACAAATCAACATATGCAACATCTAAGATGTTTTTCACCCCCCCATAATCTTTAATTTCTTGGGTAATCGTTAATACTGCCTGGTAAACTGCAGTATATCCAGGAAGGATTTTAGTGTTATCAATGATTTCATTACCGCTGATATTTACATCTTTTATATATACAATTTCATTGTTATTATCATACTCTAAATTTGAACATGTGTTTGAATCAGGACAGTTAATGAAATCTAAAGTATCCGTAAAGAAGTCAACTCCAACAGGCTTATATATTGAAACGTTTCCTGTGTTTTCAAGTTTAATTGAATAAATAAGCGTTTCGCCGACGTCTGGTTGACCATTATTATTTGTATCCAAATGGGAAACATCTTTTTTAACATCAAGGTTTAAAGTTTTAGCTATTGGAACTTCTGTTGGATTTTTAGCAGGAGATGCCAATTTATTTACGTCATCAGATTGATAAGTAACATTATCATATTCAACAGTAAATGTATTTGAAACCCCTCCCGCATCAACTGCATCTTGAGTAACAGTGTAACTAACTGAATAACTTGACTTTTCGCCGACTTCTAATGTACCCTCTGGCGAAGTGGACCCAGTTGCAGGTGTGATTATACCATTATAAGTAACACTGCCTATTGGTAAACTTGTAGGAGTTTCAAGACCAGAAAGAATGTCATTTGTTATTAAGTTTTCTACTTTACTGTTTCCAGTGTTTTCAACAGTAATTGTAAAAGTGATTATCTCACCCACTCCTGGGTTGGAAACGCTAGTAACTGATTTTACAATATTAAAATCATTTTGAGAAGTTATGTAAACTTTGGTTTTATCACCTGAAGTATCTCCATCAAGATCATTTCCGTCATCACTAAGTTCAACAGAAATTGATTTTGTTGTAGCCCCGTCAAGATAATCCCCTGTAACAGTTATTTGATTTTCAATAAATCTCACTGATAGGTTACCCTCTATTATTTCATCTGAAAGTGTGTAATCATCAGATGTAATTGTATGGGTTGCAGAGAAAGTTAAAATCTCACCAACTAATAATGTATATTTTGTTGAGTCATTTGGATCAACAATTTCTGTAGAGGTTCGATTAATGTTTGACGATACAAAAGTCATTGTAGGAGATGTCAACGGGTCACCTCCAGAGTAATTCATAGCATCAGAAATATCCATATTAAATACACTAACGTTTCCAGTATTTTCTATGGTAATTGTATATTCAATCGTATCTCCCGGATCAGGACTTCCCACAACTCCTGATGTTGTGTTATCTACATATCTTCCGATTTTTGTGGCCTCTACAGAACCATCAATTACAAATGAATAATCTGTACGATCGCCAATAACCCCACCAGGTTTGTCACTAAATTGTTCTACATCTCTGACAAAATTTCCTAGACTTTGAGCCGAAACCTTTGCGCTGTTATAAAGCGTTGCTATACTTTGATCAAAAACGGATTGCTGAATGACATATTCGACTGTAAATGTTTTTTCTTCTCCTATAGCTAAACTTATAGGGGTTGAGTATGAATGGCTAACTGCAGATGTAAGGTCAGCGATAACATTGGATGCATCTGAATCAGACTCATGATCATATATTGTATCCTCAACAAGTAGGTTGCTTAATGATAATTGCCCATCATTTTCAACTGTTATTGTATAAACAAGTTTATCCCCAACACCAATTTCTCCATCATTATTCACATCCTGAGGAATAACACTCTTGAAAACACTCATTGACCTAACAGCTGATAAAGTAGTTACGGTAAAATTGTCCTGGTCTAAATCTGCATCATAATCTGCATCATCTGGATCTTCAGATAGATCTGTAACAATTATACCTCCTTCTCCTCCACTTCCTGTGGGGCTTGTTCCTGAAACTGTAATTTGATTTTGTACTTCCCCTGAGCTTGCTGCCAGTTCGGTAATTGTATAAGAAACCTCGAAAATCGCTCTATTTCCAGGTGCTAAAGTTCCAGCTGTTTCTGTGTTTTGATCTTGTGAAACAACTAAAGTAATGTCTGAAAGGTCATTTGCAATAGAGTTTCCATACCCATCATTAAAGTTTTCAGTAAACTCCCAATCAATTGGAACTCCATTAGCATCTTTTGTTTTTGATATATCTAAAGTTACATTTCCTGTGTTTTCTACTTCAATAGTATATAAGATTTCATCGCCTATACTGTTACCCCCTGTTGGCAAACTTGCACTTTTCTTGACTCTAATTGAAGGGTCTTGAACTGTTTCTGATTCAACACATAAATCAGATGAAGCATTTTCAGAGATAATCACACTTGTATCATTTGCATTGGAAGCTTGAACTTGTCCTAAACAGTTTTTAACTCCGCCTCCATCAATTGTTTCTTGATCAACAATAATGTAAGCGGTATATGTTGCTGTCTCACCAACTAATAAAACCCCCTGTTCAGAGCCCTGATCACTTGTTACATGGATAGGAAGTTTAGGAGTCGAGTTTTGTTCGTTTACGATTGTAATTCTATCAGTAGAACCATATAAGCTTGTAATCTCGTCATCAAACATTGTGATGTTTGTAAGATCCGCAGATCCATCATTGTAAACCTCAACAGTCCAGCTCCATATTTCTCCAACTACTGGCTCACCTTGATACCAATTCGGGTCCTCATCCCCATTTGGAAAAGGTGGATACAAACGCTCAGATGGAACATCAGCGACTTTTGATACTGACATTGAAGTAATTTCATCGCCAATAGTGATTACATTAGGGTCTCTAGTTGTATCCCCATGTGTATTTCCGTCTGAATCATCTCCATTATCACTATAATCTAATTCATTATCTGTTTGCCCCCCAGAACTTCCAACTGCTTCAACATAAAACTGAACTGTTCCAGCTGTTGCAGCAGAATCAAAAGTATATGTAGCGGTGTACTCAGCAGTTTCACCAACACTTAAAATTCCTTCAGCTGACCCCCCTGTATCTACAAATGTTAGTGTTAAACCATTTTCGGTATAGGATGATTCCCCAATGTTTTGGAAATAACTTGTTAATGTTAAACCAGAGATTGGACTCGTTGAAATGTTCTCAACTTCAATTGTATATTCAATGGTGTCTCCTGCATTAACAGTCCCTGAATTATCATTATCTAGAGTGTTGCTATGTGAGGTAACTTCAATAGAGGCTGGTTCAATGAACTGCATCGAGTTCCCCATGCCTGAGTGAAATAGACAGTAGTAATATAAATCCGTTAAAGTAGAATCAGATTCAGTACTGAAATCAACATAGGCCCCCGCTTGACCAGAGGTTCCATTATATTCATAATTACCAAATAGTGTACCGCTCTCCTGTTGTGTGCCAAAACGGATAGGATGTGACCCTAAAGAGCTATCAGAAACATCGAATCTATATGTTTTCCCTTTTTCAATTCGAAGGACAGGCGCTTCTTGGCCATCAATGTAATATTTACCACCAGAAGCAGTGACTGTAAAAGTCTGGTCTTGTGAGAATAATGTAAATGAGAAAAGAAAGAAAAATGTGACTGAAATTAGGAAATGTAAAAGGGTCGTTATCCCTGTAGTCAAAACCGAGTGATGCGGTTTTAACAGTTTTAACAAAGTAACCTTTTGTGTAGAATTTATTTGATTTCTCAAATTGTTTTCTGGTTCAATTACTATACTTGTAAATTTAAAAAGAAGAAAACCTGCTTTTTCTTAGTATAGTGACTAGGTTATTAACAATGTTATTAAAAACAACAGAGTAACCAAAACAGAAAATTGTTAATAGCGTGAAAGTCTTGTTTTCATATTCGTAAGTAATTAAAAAAATTAGGCGTTTTTTGATATAATTTATTTTATTTAAATATTATCAATAGAGTAAAATATTTTATCTAAAAGCTGTATTTGAAACTTTATTTTTCAATGTTACCAATCTGATGTGTCGTGAAAACTAAACATTTATCTGTTTTTTCAAGATTTGTGAACTTGAATGATATAATATTTATAATTTTATTCAAATTTAACTTCTAATGGATAAATACTTTTTAGCTTTTGTGTTAGGGTTTATAATCAGTCTTGGTGCGAATTCACAAGTGTATGTCTCCCCAAATGGGGACGACACTCAAGGAGATGGCTCTATTCAAAATCCTTTTCAAACAATTGGAAAAGCCATTAATGTAATTTCTAAATCTGGAGGAGATACCATTCTGATTAGAGAGGGTATATATCACGAGGAAATAAACATTGATGGTTTTAATTCTACTGAATCCTCCCCTACAATAATCAAAAACTACGAAAACGAGACCGTTGTGATTGATGGCACCATAGAAGTTAATGGTGCCTGGAATGATGATCCCCAAAATAGTGCAATCAAAACAATTGAAAATATAACGAGTCCAATTACGCAACTTTTTGTTGGAAATGATCAGATGGTTATGGCGAGATGGCCAAATGCACAATTTAATGACCAATCTATTTTTGATAAAGACAATTGGGCTCAGGGAGATGAATCCCTTAGCTCAGATGGAAAACTTTATATCGATGAAGAAGAGGCGGCTCCAATAGATCAACATGGCGCAACAATTAATCTAACAAATAGTATTGGCATTTTAAATGTGGGGTCATTTAGAACTTTTAATCGGCTTATTAGTTCGCACATCCAACATTCTGGAAACGACCTAATAGAGTATTCAACTCCCATTGGTGAAAAAATAAATTTAATTGGTGGTCAACTAAATAGCAATGAACCGCTCAAAGACAAACATCATTACTTCTTTTTTGAGGGTAAAAAAGAGTTTATTGATGTCGAGAATGAATGGCTCCTAGACACTACTAATGATAATTTATATGTGTATCCTCCGTCTGGAGTTAATCTAAATAATGTTACTGTGCGTGGTAAAATTCGTGACTATTCACTATTGATTGAAAACAGTAGTCATATTAAAATTGAAGGGCTCACATTTTTTGCAACTACCCTTAAGGCGGACAACTCTAGCTACCTAAATATTTCAAATTGTAATTTCTATTATCCTTCTCATTCAAGAAGAATGCTAAAAGAAATGGTTGATGTAGACCCACTGGGAGGTGCATACCCAACAACTTTGGGTTCTTCTGGAACAAAAAGAGTACATAACAGTACGATTGAAAGTTGCTTGTTTATGGATGCTGAGGGTGAAGGCTTGCTTATTATGGGTGATAACAATAAGGTGCTCAACTCATATTTTAAAAACATTGACTGGTCAGCAACAGAGCTTGATGGCATAATGGTTACTATTAATGTTGATGGAAGTAATAATGAGTTTTCTTTTAATGAAGTTTACAACACCGGGGCCTCTGCTACAGTTTGGCCTGGTGAAAAATCGATTTTTTCATACAATGTGGTTTCCAATACAGGTCTAGCTCAATCAGATGGAGCTGTATTTCAAGGAACCAAAAACTGTGTTTCAGGATCGTTTGTTCATCACAATTTTGTGTATAAAACGGAAAAGTATGCTTTTCGGTATGATGCCCCAGGAGGTGACGCTCCTGCAGCTGGGAGTTTTGGTATAATGCATCATAATGTTGCTGATGAAACAATGGGGTTGATGATAAAAGGGAATGATCAAATCATTGCAAATAATACGGTAATCAACACGATTAAAAATAGAAATGATATCATCATACTTGCAGAGGACTGCTCCAATACCAACACCTGGCTTTACAACAACTTAGCAAACCGCATTGGATCACACAGAAGTAGTATAAACTTTTCCACTCCGAATGATGCGCCCATTCCAATTGGTACTATGGGGTATCTTTATGATGACGTTTGGAGACCTTGTAATAGCACTGACTCTGACTGGACGGCTGATGTTGGAACTGGTGAGTCACAAAATAATTTAGATGAAATCAATGTTACCAGAGACGGTATCACTACAGTTTCAACTGTTGAGGCCTTACTTTCATATGACGATCAAGATGGATTAACGATTAGCGATTTTATCCCAATCAATACTGATCATCTTATAGACAAAGGGGTGTCACCCGATGATTCTGTATTAAGGCCGAATGATAGTAATAATAATCCAACATCTGCGACTTTATCTGAACTCGTGCCACAGATTGGTGTTGGACTCGCTCCAGACATAGGGGCAATTGATGAAAATAATCTCTGGAATCCTGGAATAAACTGGACACCAGAACAATTCTTTGACATTAATTCTGTTTTTACCACCTTTTCTAATAATCTGACTAAGAAAGCAAGTTTTAAACTTTATCCAAATCCTACTAATGATATTGTTCAAATCAGTAGTGAGGGTAAAATATTTTTTTCTGTATATGATGTGAATGGTATGTTATTGATGAAAGACATTGGAAAGAAAATTAATCTTTCAAAACTTTCTTTAGGAATCTATTTTATACAGTTACAAGATCAAAATGGAGTAAAACAAATGAAAAAAATTGTCAAAAAATAAAAAACACCCCGAAGGGTGTTTTGATTTTTAAACTTGCAAAGATTTCTTATTCCGCAGCAGCTTCCTCACGAGCTGGTGGCGTAGCCGCATACACAAAGAACCGCTCGACTTTACCATCTTTGATTTCGCCATCAATCATTTGTAAAGTCACTTTCTCTTCCCCCTCAATGGTTTCGGTAACCGTGTGACCTGCAATAATCCAGTCTGCACCACTAGGTACGGACTTGTAAGGCATGGCCCAATAAGCTTCCCATTTCGGATTAGCCGCAGCAAACCAACCCTCAAGCAGAGCAGCTTGTTCTTCTTTGGTACGAAGTTCAGTTCCGTCAGGTCCCAATACGTAAATTGAATCTGCACTCATCGACTTGATTGCCTCAATGTCTCCATTGTTGTGTGCCTCCAAATACTTGTTCCAAATCTCTGTAATCTCATCTGAGCCCGCGATAAAAGTTTCACCAGGAAGTGGCGTAAAGAATCCCACCCCTTTTACCTCTGCTTCTTCTGCAGGCATAGCGCAACTTACAAAAGCAAGTGCAACCGCAAATAAAAATAGTTTTTTCATTATTTTCTTGATAAAATATTAAGATTTAAATATAAAGATAAATTTTGAGCTTTTATAGATTATTATCTTAAGAAATGATTAAGAATAAGGCTTCATTGTATAAGATTAAAGCCCGGACTCACAGAGTGCTATGCGACCCACAAACCTACATTCCATTTCTATTAATTTAATTGGTTTTCTTTTTGTAGAGGTGGCATTAAATACAAATTTCTTCTCTCAAACTTTGCTTGAGGTTAACCGACCGCAAAAGGGTTGGTTTTTTAAGCAACATTGATACCAAAAAAACGATATCGAAAAAACAAATAAATCCAAGCCAGATCTCATATTAGAAAAGTTTATTTTATCTTTAAAATCCGTATCTACAAATCCAAACCCATGAGAATTATTTCACTGTTCATTATTTTTTTTTTAGGTGCCACAAAGCTTGTGTTTACCCAAACCATCGTTTTTGGATCGTGCCACAAGGTTAATGACCCCAACAGCGATCTCATTCTGACGAGTATCGCCAATCAAAGCCCAGATGCTTTTATTTGGCTTGGTGATATGGTCTATGGAAAAGATGGGGACCCCGAACACCTAAACAAACGATTTGACCAACTCAAATCAAAATCCAGCTATCAGAACCTCCTACAGTCCACTACCGTTTATGGTACTTGGGACGACCACGATTATGGCCTGAACAATGCCGGACGTGACTATCAACACAAAGATCGCAGTCGAGCCGATTTATTCGACTTTTTGAATGTTCCTAAAGACAACCCCGCCTATCAGCGAAATGGTGCCTACCAGTCCTATGATTTCAGTCCAAAAGTTAAACTTATCCTTCTCGACAACCGCTATTTCAAGTCAGAATATGCCCCCAAATCCTACAATGATCCTTATTCCCCAGACTACGAAGGAACCATCCTCGGAGAGCAACAGTGGAACTGGCTGGAAAACCTCCTCAAAAGCTCTGCCGCCGAAGTTCATCTTATTGCTTCGGGCATACAGGTTTTATCCCCGAACCATCGCTTTGAAAAATGGCAGAATTATCCCAAGGAATACAAGCGTTTGATCGAATTGCTGCAAACCTATGCAATCAAAAATCCAATCGTACTTTCTGGTGATCGCCATATGTCAGAACTCTCCCAAAAAGACATTGGCTATACCGTCTTATACGACGCCACCGCCAGCGGCATGACAGAAGCCTTGACAAATAATCTATCCGAAAGTAATCCCTACCGAATCGGACAAGCCATCGGGGTCAATAATTACGGAATGATTGCGTTGGATTGGGAAAATCGAAGTCTGGAATTTTCATTCCATGATGTCCATGGGAAAACCTTGTTTGCCTACGGTGTAAACTTAAAGAACTAGTCCAGCCAAGTAACCTCTCCCGAGTCGAGCTGGTAAACTCCACCGACCACATCAATTGTTCCTCCCCTTTGGAGATCTTTTAATATGCTGCTTTTCTCCAAAATTCGACCCATCGTTAGACGAACATTCTCTGCTATGGTTGCGTTCACGAAGTCCGCATCTTTACTTGTTGGAGTGCTTTGCGTAGCCGCTTGCACCTTGTCCACTGCTGGCTGAATTGACGCCAATAAGTCGGTAATATGCCCCAGTTCAACTCCGTCGCAAGCTGCCTTGATAGCCCCGCAACCCGCATGACCCAACACCACGATAAGCTTACTACCTGCTACGGCACAGGCATATTCCATACTACCCAAAATGTCTGGGTTTTCAAAATTACCCGCAACCCGAGCCACAAAAATATCTCCGATATGCTGATCAAAAACCATCTCGACAGCTACGCGAGAATCAATACACGACAACACAACCGCCTGCGGATGCTGTCCATCAACAGTTTCGCTGCGAAGAGCCGAAACATCTACCCGATCGGGAGTGCCGTTGACATAGCGCATATTACCCGCTTGCAATTGTTCAAAAACCGCTTGTGGACTACGAGCTTGTTGTTCTGCGGATGTGAGTGCAGTATTTCGGTTATTCATTGTATTGGATTTACAGCAAATTTATAAACAAATCGAAAAACAAAGTATTGTGTATTTCATGACAAAAAATTTGAGGTACCTTGGCAAAGTAACGGATTTTTACATCTCGTTCAAATCCTTTTTTTAGTCCAAATAAAACTTTTTACAACTTTGTGGGTCTAACCTAGTAAAATCTGCAACACTGAAAGATGTAGAACAACATATCACCGATTGCCTTCGGAAAAACGATATCCATGCTGGGGTACGACTGATTGTGGATCATTTCCACGAACAACTGTACTGGGCCATTCGAAAATGGGTGTTGGTACACGAAGACGCCGATGATGTGCTCCAACTCACCTATGTACGAATCTACAAAGGGCTTGGCAAATTTGCTTTTAAAAGTGCGGTTAAGACTTGGTGCTATCGCATCGCCTACAACGAGGCCATGCGCTTTTTGGAATCCAACAAAAAACGAGTTCGAATCCCAGAAGAAGCCATGATATATCGATTGGAAAATCTGTATGCTGACCCTTATTTTGACGCCGATGCAGCCGATGCGTCCCTACAACGGATTATCGCTGAACTCGATGACAATCAACGAGAAGTGTTTTGTATGAAATATTATGACGAACTCAAGTTTTCCGAAATCGCCCAAATCACCAATCGAAATGAAAATTCGGTCAAAACCCTCTTTTATAAAGCAAAAGAAATCCTGTCGAATCAAATTGTTCTATCATGAGTCGAAAAACAAATTCCCATCAAAAACTGGGCTTTAACGTCCCTGAAAACTATTTTTCAACCTCCAAAACGCAAATCCTCGACGCAATCCAAAACGAGAAAAGCACCCCAACTCCTGTGCTACGCATCAAACCTTGGGTGCTACAACTGGCTGCCGTGTTTATTCTCGCATTGGCTACCACTTGGTTTTTGCGCCAAAGCAATGAAGAACTCAGCAATTTTGACACCCTACTACTCGACTCACTCGTCATTGAAGATGATGATTTTGCAGATTGGTACGAAGAAAATTACGTCTTAAATGACATCGACTAAAACTTTTTGACCAAACAACGGTCTAAATGATAGAATCAAAACTTAAAATAATATGAAATCCTTACAATCCCTTTTCCTTATCATCGCATTTATATTCAGTGGAATGACCTCCGCACAGGATGTCGATGATGCTCAACAAGTACAAAGAAACGGCAATAAAGGCATGGAAAAAATCCTCACGCCTGACCAACTTGCCTTGTTGCAAGAACAAAACGAATTGGTCAAAAGCCAACGCGAGGCCTTTAAAAACTCCTTATCTGACGACCAACTGGCCATTCTCGACAACCAAGACCTCAATCGAAAAGAAAGACGTGAAGCCCTTCGCGCTACCTTCACCCAAGAGCAACTCGATCTGTTGGACACCCACAAAACCAACGTCCAAGCCCTTAAGGATTCTTTCCGAGAGTCGCTGACCGATGAACAAAAGCAAAAACTCAAAAAACGCAGACAACGATTGAAAGAGAAAAAGCAGCAGCTCAATCAAAAAAAGCGGCAAATCAAAAAGAAAATTAAGAAAAAGAAAAACGCTAGAAATTAAATCCTTTTTTCTCCAAAAATATAAGCGCCTTATGGGTGCTTTTTTTTTATATTTACCTATGCGCCTTTTTTCTTTTTTCTTTCTACTTGTATGTTGGTCTTCGTTATCCCTTGCACAAAACCCAGAATCTGAAGAACCTGCAGACATCGACGAACTGCTCGACGAGCTTTTTGTTGTCGATACCCTTGCTGTTCTACAGGCCTACGACGAGCTCAAGGGCGGGTTTTTATACGCCTCCATCAGCTTTGACGAACAGGCCTATTTTTCTGGACGGGATTTTGACATTGACCAGTTTGGACTTGCTCCGAGTTTGACCTATCTCAGCAGTGGTGGCACCTATCTTTTTGCCGGTGGGTCTTATTACAGTGAGCTTGACCCCGCATGGGATTTATTTGCCCTTGGTGCTGGACAATTTTGGTCACTCGGCACAGAAAAACAATGGTCGATTAGTGCGAGTTACACCCACTCTTTTCTCGGCGAAGACAGTGAAGGACTCAACACCCATCGGTTGTCGTCGAGTGTGAGTTATAAACTCGACCCCCTACAGTTCAATGTCGCAGGGGGCTATCTCTTTGGCGCCGACCCAAGCTACTACCTTACCAGCTCAATCATCTATGAAACAACCCTCGCACAAATCGGCGCTTTTGAACTCACTTTTGAACCCAATCTGTATCTGCTGTTTAGCCAGCAAAACATCATCGAACAAGTATCCTTTTTTCAATTTACAGAATCAACCGTATTTGATCGTATCAATAGCAGACTCGAGCTGCCATTTACCTTCGACAACAATACCTTGGATTTTACCCTGAGCTATACCCGCAACTTCCCAAACAATCTTTTTGAAGATGAAGACCTCTCCTCTTCTGGTTATGTGTCCATCAGCTTGGGCTGGTTGATTCCCCTCTAAGCCCACATTACTCTTTGGCGGTTTATGTATCTTCGTTTGATAAATTCTCGCCATGAGCAAACCAAGTATCGACGAACTCCTTGCCAAAATCTCGGGCAGTTTGACTGCTCAAGAGGCACAAAGCCGCTTTTCACACATTTGGAAAACCGACGAACCCCTGCAATGTAAAGGCGTTTGCTTTCCCAAGACCACCCAAGACGTTTCCACCATTATGAAATGGTGCCACAAAAACCAACGAGAAGTCGTGGTGCATGGCGGACTTACCAACCTTGTCGGCGGTACTCAAACCCAAGCCGATCAACTCGTTGTGTCGCTTGAAAAGATGAATCGAGTAGATGCCGTTGATCCCAATAACAGAACCATTGCTGCCGAAGCAGGTGCCATACTCGAAACCGTACTCCAAGCCGCCGAAAAACAAGACCTTTTTCTCCCCCTGAGCTTTGGCGCAAGGGGCTCTGCACAAGTCGGTGGGGTGATCTCTACCAATGCAGGCGGGCTTCGTGTTTTCCGATACGGCATGACCCGAAACTGGGTCTTGGGACTCGAAGTTGTACTCCCCGACGGAACCATCATCGAAAACCTCAAAACACTTCGCAAAGACAATTCAGGAATTGACCTCAAACAACTCTTTATCGGAGCCGAAGGCATCCTTGGCATTGTGACCAAAGCCGTGTTTCGACTCATCGAAAAACCACAAACCCGACACTCGGCTATCCTCACCACAAACGACTACAGCAAGCTGCTGCAAACCCTTCGCTATTTTGACCAAACCCTCGGCACACGGCTCACGGGATTTGAACTCCTATGGAAAAATACCTTTCATACCATGACTGCAGAAGATACCCCATACCAATCACCTTTGCAAACGGTTGAAAACTACGTCGTTTTTGTCGAGATCCTCGGCAAAGACAGCAGTCGAGATGTGCAAGACCTCCAAGATGCTTGTGCATACGGATTTGATCAAAACTGGATTGTAGATGCCTGCTTTTTCGATACCGCAGTCGCGCAAGACGAATGCTGGAAAATCAGAGAAGATGTGGCTGCACTCGAAGTCCATGCACCGCACAACCAACACTTTGATATCAGCATTCCCATCGACCAAATCGGGACGATCATCAATCAAATCATCCAACAACTCCAATCCCTAGAGGGGGTGTTGGGGGTTTATCCCTTTGGACATGTAGCAGACGGCAATATGCATCTCATTGTGGGAAAACAAAACGATAGCCAAGAACTCACCAAACAAATCAACGAAATTGTGTACCAACCCCTTGCAGCAGTTAAGGGTTCCATTTCGGCAGAACACGGTATCGGACTCGATAAAAAACTCTATCTTCATCTCTCCCGTTCCCAAGACGAAATCCACATGATGAAAAATCTCAAACAACTCTTTGACCCCAAAAACATTCTAAACCCTGGTCGGATTGTTGACTAGGCAAAAGGGAGGTTAACCCCTGTCTTCGGCAAAGAGAGACAAAACGTTTCGATTTCGGAATCAGGCAAAAAGGATTCGGCCAAGTCGATAAAATTTGTACTTTAGTATCATGCATTACCCAATCTACCAAATCAATGCCTTTAGCAATCTCTTTTTTGGAGGCAATTCGGCCTGTGTGGTTCCTCTTACGGCATGGTTGCCCGATGAGGTGATGCTGGCGATTGCCAAGCAAAACGCAGTGGCCGAAACGGCCTTTTTTATCGAGCAAGGCAGTAGCGTTGCGCTGCGTTGGTTTACCCCCGATCACGAAATCGATTTGTGCGGACATGCCACCCTCGCCACCGCCCATTGCCTGATTGAGCATCGTAACTATACCACCCAACCGATTCATTTTACCACCCAAAGTGGGTCACTCTATGTCACCCATAAGCAAGGGCGTTATCAACTGGATCTGCCCGCTCGCCCAGGAGCAGTGAGCGAGTTGCCTGAAGTCATCGCCCAAGCCCTGTCCATACAGCCCAAAGAAGTCTACAAAGCCCGTGATTATTTGTGTGTGTATGACACCCAAGCCGAGATCGAATCCCTACGTATCAACCGACCCGTATTTGACCAGATTAACTTGAGCCCTGGCGGGGTGATTGTGACCGCTCTTGGAGACAAGCACGATTTTGTCTCTCGCTTTTTTACGCCCCAAGCCACGATATTAGAAGATCCCGTTACGGGCTCTGCACATTGTACCCTCGTGCCATACTGGGCCAAACGGCTCAACAAACCCACTCTTCATGCCCGCCAATGTTCTGCCCGTGGAGGGGAGCTCTGGTGTGAAGACCAAGGCGAGCGTGTACAGGTGAGTGGACTGGCGCGGACCTTCTCTGCAGGTACCTTCTCGATTGCAGACAGTTTATGAAACCAACACCCCCTATTGGTGCATTTTGGAAACGGTTTGTAAAGTCCCAAGGAATAGACAACCGCCCTTGCCCGATTACTTTTTATTTTTGTGACAATCGGGTCGATGCCGATAGTTGTGCAGCACTGGTCGTTGCGGGCATCAAACAAGCCACCGCTCCTTCGCAATGGTGGTTTGACAAACACAAGGAAGCACTCCCCCGTATCGGGGACTATTTTGTGGTGACCAATTGGGACGGTGAGCCCCAGGCGGTGATTCAAACCACGGCTGTTGTGGTCGTTCCCTTTGACCAAGTCGATGCTGCTTTTGCTTATGCAGAAGGAGAAGGCGATCGCTCATTGGCCGAATGGCAAAAAGTTCATCGCAGCTATTATGCGCGTGAAATGGGCTGTGATAAAAGCGAGATTACAGACGATTTTGCGGTCGTTTGTCATCATTTTCGTTGTGTGTACTGTGGTTAGAATTGTCGGTTTTTGGCTTATATTTGTGATCTAAAACGATTTGCTATGTATCCAGCTGAACTGGTTCAACCGATGAGAGACGAGCTGACAGCCGTTGGTTTTGATCAACTTGCCGATGCCTCGGCAGTAGATGCTGCCCTTGCCAAAGAAGGAACAACCCTGGTCGTTGTGAATTCGGTTTGTGGCTGTGCCGCTGCCAATGCCCGTCCGGGTGTACGGTTGTCACTCGCCAATGAAAAAAATCCCGATCAACTCACAACCGTTTTTGCGGGGGTTGATCGTGAAGCCACAGACGCTGCTCGCCAGCAAATGGTGCCATTCCCTCCCTCTTCACCAAGCATTGCCTTGTTTAAAGATGGAGAGCTTGTGCATATGCTGGAACGGCATCACATTGAGGGACGCCCCGCCGAACTCATTGCCGAAAACCTCATCGAGGCCTACAACACCCATTGCTAAACCCCATGCGCAAAGCGCTGGCTTTTCCGCTAACAGTCATCTATTACTTGGCTTTTTTCACGACCCTGCTCGTGTTTCACGCCATACAATGGGTTTGCCACTACGGCTTTGGCTACAGTGCCCACAAACGAAGTGTGGACATCCTCAACGCAACCCTCATCGGTTGTTTGGGTCTAATCGGCACACGGATTCGCTTTTCCAACCCCCACAAACTCCAAAACAGCAAACCCCACATCATTGTGTGTAATCACCAAAGCTTATACGATATCCCGCCCCTAATCTGGTTTTTGCGACACCTACACCCTAAGTTTATCAGCAAAAAAGAACTCGGTCGGGGGATTCCCTCGGTTTCTTTTAATCTCCGCCACGGTGGGTCTTTGCTAATCGATCGTGCCAAAGCCAAAGACGCCCTTGTCGCCATAGAAGACTATGCCAATACGCTTAACCGTACCAAACACAGCACCATCATTTTTCCAGAAGGCACCCGTTCTGGCTCAGCAACACCTCGTCGATTTCGGTTGGGAGGGCTAGTGACTCTCTTCGAAAATATGCCCGAAGCTATGGTTCTTCCCATAAGCATCAGCCACTCTTGGAAGTTGATGAAATGGGGGAATTTCCCGATGATGCCCGGCGTCACGATGCAGTTTTCCGTCCATGAGCCCATTGCTGTCAAGGAGCATAAAGCAAATGAATTGGCAGCCCGTGTGGAGCAAATTATTGTCGGGGGAATCGAGGACTAAAACTTGGGCTTTCTCTTCTGTAAAAAAGCACTTATGCCTTGCCTAAAATTTTCGGTGCCAAAACACGCACCAAATGCCTCTGTTTCTGCTGCGTAACCATCGGTTTCGGGATCATAGCCTGCACGAACTGCTGCCAAAAGTTGTTGCTGGGCTTCTGGTGCATTTTTGAGAATGGCTGCTGCAAGTTCAAAAACCTTGGTGTCGAGTTCCTTTGGCGAACAAACGACGTTGGCAAGTCCAATCTCATAAGCGCGTTGGGAATCAATCATGTCTCCTGTCAGAAGAAGTTGCATCGCACGACCACGCCCTACGAGCTGTGGCAAGCGTTGGGTACCGCCATACCCAGGAATCAATCCCAAACTCGTTTCGGGCATACCAACCTTGGCTGTATCGGTAAAGACCCGTAAATGACAAGCCATCGCCAATTCCAATCCGCCACCCAAAGCATAACCATTAACCGACGCAATCACGGGTTTGTTGTAGTGTTCGATATAATCAAATACATGTTGATTCCCTTGTTGAGCCAGAGCTGCCCCC
>Ga0213865_10000986_pt1 | contig 18836 bp, 16 predicted proteins | sample PICome_6_FD_160100 | JGI IMG/M metagenome (GOLD analysis project Ga0213865, IMG submission 160100) | Coastal seawater microbial communities near Pivers Island, North Carolina, United States - PICO282 | ecosystem: Environmental > Aquatic > Marine > Coastal | place: USA: North Carolina...
CGGTTTCCACCACCACCTACACTTTTGTGTGAACTCATGTGGCGCGTAAAGCGTTGAAAGAACAAAGTATTGAGTTGTTTTTTTTCGGCTCTGCTAAACATTTTTAATCTTTAGGTCGATGGACGTGCAATATCGGAAACTTGATGGAACCCCTGTGAACGATTTAGCTTCGTACACTAAAGATTACTTGCGCAAGCACACGGAGGTGAGCTTAAGTGTGGGAACGGACTCACAAAATATTGGTGGTTCAAGCGTTTACGCTACTGTGGTTGCGTTTAGACACCCTGGAAAAGGCGTTCATTATATACTCACCAAAAAGCGAGAACCCATCATAAGCGATATGATCACCAGGCTATTTAAAGAAGCCGAAGACAGCATCAAAGTCGCGGAATACCTAAAAGAGAATGGTGTTTATCAACCCATTACTATCGATGTGGACTACAACGAAAATGAGGAGCACCGCTCCCACAAATTAATCCCTATGGTCAAGGGCTGGATACTAGGTTTAGGCTACCAAATGAATACCAAACAAAACATCCAAGTGGCCTCTGTCGCAGCGGATCATCTGCTGTAGACTGTGTGCTGGGTCACACCGATTACGAGCACCACCCTATACCTTCGAATAAAATTCACATTCCATGGGACTATTAAGCATGCTTTTCAACGGTGGCAAAAAATCTGCCCGAATCAAAGAATTAGTAACCTCAGGTGCAATGATTGTTGATGTCAGAACACCTGCTGAATTTAAGGGCGGTCACGCCAAAGGCGCAGTAAATATTCCGGTTCAAAAGATAAATAGTGAATTGGCCAAGCTCAAAAAGCAAGAGCAGCCTATCATACTTTGCTGCCGCAGTGGCGCACGCGCCGCAGGCGTTCAAGCCCAACTCCAAAAAGAGGGTATTTCGTGTATCAATGCAGGGCCTTGGCAAAAAGTTCCACAAGTGCAATAATACCGACTGCATTATCGGATTAAAATGAGTCTAAATAAGACGGTGGGTTGTACTTTTGTCTCAAATAAGACTTTGCAATGAGAGTACAGCGTGCTTTCCTAACCGCCACCTTACTTTTTTCGATAACTCTGTCTTCCTTCGCCCAAAGTGTAGGAACCGTTCAAGGAGAAGCTCTTGACGCTTTGAACCTCAGCCCTTTAACAGGATGGGAGGTTGACGTAATTCAAGGACAATTTAAACGAGTAACAACCGTTGATGAAGAAGGCTACTTTGAATTTACTGAGCTGCCTACAGGCTTGTACAATGTGCGTGCACTTAGCCCACAAGGACAAATTCAAACCCTTCACGAAGTCTTGGTTCGTTCCACGAAACCGACCTATGTTGAACTGCTTGTAGAACGTGTGACCTCGTTGGATGAAGTTGCCGTACGTGCCGACGCTTTTCACAGAACACCAGAGACGCCTCTAAGCATTAAGAACATCAATCGCTCTGAGATGATGCGTATGCCTGGTGCTGTACTTGACCTCAGCCGCGTGATACAAAGTTTCCCAGGAGTTCTTCCTAAGCCGTCGTTTGGCTACGCCATTGCTATGCGCGGTGGCGCCCCTAACGAGAACAGGTATTTGTTGGACGGTATATCTCTACCAACCGTGAATCACTTTAGCATTCAAGGTGCTTCAGGCGGCGCTGTGAGCTTGATCAATTTGGATCATATTCAAGGAATGGACCTCATTACGGGTGGATTTCCGGCCGAAGTTGATGACGCATTATCTGGGGTCTTACAGTTGGAAGGACGCAATGCCCGAACAGACCGTTGGGGCATCCGTGCAACACAAGGGGGAACAGATTACGGGATCACTTTTGAAGGTCCTGTTGGGGAGAATACTGCAGTTACCCTGAGTGGCCGTAACAGCTTCTCACAACATTACTTCAGATTGTTCAACATTCCAGTATTGCCAGCCTATCAGGACGCGCAGCTTCGAATACGTCACCGTATCAGTGAGAACAAGGACCTCACCATTATTGGTGTTGGTGGATGGGACAAATACCGCTTGTATACCGAAGGAAGAGGGAGCGACGCCTTGCTCTACAACGTTGGATACATCCCTGAAGGCGAACAGCAAACGGAAGTGCTTGGTGCGCGTTACCGGGTGTTTAAAGACAACGGACGATGGGAATATGTGCTCAGTAGAGACCACGTAGGCAATCAGGCAGAGAAGTTTGTGGGGAATACGGGGACTGAATCGGACCGTCAACTGGATTATCAAAGTGGAGAAACTAATACGCGTTTCAATCTTTCACATCATGTTGTGAGTGATAGCTGGCAGTGGAAATACGGTTTTAATGTCGTTCACAGAGATTACAATCTTGACATGTGGAACGTACGCTACAATAATGCCTTGGGCGTTGCGCGCATTGATACAGCGGATTACGAGCAGCAGTTAAGTTTCCAGAGCCTTGGTGCGTTTACACATTTGACCAAAAACTACCTCGACAATAGATTGAGTACCAGTGCGGGGCTGCGTTTGGACATGCACAACTTGAATTTGACTACCATCAATCCATTGGCGCAGCTCTCCCCTCGTGTTAGCGCGCAATACCATATTAACTCGGATTGGGCCGTTCAAGGGAATCTGGGACGCTATTCGCAACTGCCGCCTGCCATCACGGTTTTGGCAAATGCAGCTAATAATTGGTCGAGGTACAGCTATGCAGGTATTGTAAACCAAGCGGCAACAGGTATCGAGTTTCAGAACGGCGAGACCTACCGCTTCTCCCTAGAAGGCTATTACAAATACTACAGCAATATGCCGTACCTGTGGGACGATCAGATGTCCTTCTCTCAGGCCATTGGCGCTTATGTTGCTGTGGGCGATCAGGTAAGCTCCTCAGTGGCCGAGGGTCGTGCTTATGGACTTGAGTTGTTCTTGCAGCAAAAGCTAAAAGGAACCTATTGGTGGAACATGAGCTACACCTTTGGATTTAGCGACACGCGTTTGAACAGCAGCCAAGATTGGACCCCAACGGTTTGGGACAACCGACACAACATCAACCTAGTATTAGGTAAAGTTTGGGGCAAAGGCTGGCAGATTGGGGCGAAATACCGTTGGGCAACAGGTACGCCTTACACGCCGTTTAACCCAGAAATTAGCGCTATCGCCACGAACTGGGACGTACTGCAACGCGGGGTTTTCGATGTGAACAATGTGATGGGTGAACGATTGGCAAGTTATAGTGTGATTGACGTACGTTTAGACAAGACCTACAACAAGAAAAACTACAGCCTGACTTGGTTCTTGGATTTACAGAATTTCACATCGTCTGACATTCCGTTAATGCCCTACCTAACGGTGGAAAGAGACGAAGAAACACGGGCACCATTGATGGATCCCTCTACTCCTGGTTCCTACTTGGTCAAAACCATTGCGAGCGATACGGGCAGATTGTTACCGACCATTGGTTTAATCCTCGAGATATAATTGGGATTCTACTACCTTTGGGCCTTTCATTGAAGGATAACATACTTTAACCTATGCTACGTAAGGTCCCTATTTTTATTGCGAATACAGTACTTGTATTGACCGTTCTCTGTGCCTTTGGATGGGTGGTTCGCGAAACTACCAAGGGCAAGCAATGGGTGCCGCATCGAGTGAGTCGTTCCATTACCTTTTTCACTACACTTCCGGACCGATTGATGGTGGCTAAAGCAGCAGTCGAGCGCTTACCGCTGGTATATGTTCCTTCTCCAGAAAATTTCGAGCCTGTAAATGAGCTTGAAGAAGATATCAAGGTCTTGATCAGTTATGCCAATGCCAATTGGAAACGCACGATCGCTATTAAGAACCTTAGGACTGGTGAAGAGCTTAAAACGTGGAATGTAGATCGCCTAGCCAATCCTCACAACCGCATCATGCATTCCTTGATGCTTCCGGACAGCTGTCTCATTTATTCACTGAATGGCGTCACAGGTCTGATCAAGATTGATAAAAACAGTGAACGCCTCTGGAAGCAAGATACTATTGCGCACCACCATGCCATTAATATGGGTGCCGACAATACCTTTTGGGCCAATACCTACAACAAAGACAAAGGCGAGCACATTTACTATGGCGCCCTCTTTAGCATTGACGGACGAGAATTTCCGTTTATAGACAACACGATTACTCAATTCGATGCAGAAACTGGACGCATCCTGTACCACAAGAGTGTAACGGAAATTCTCATCGAAAACGACCTCACGCACCTCTTGATCAAATCTGATTCACCTGGCGACCCATTGCATATCAACGATGTTCAACCGGTTTTAAGGGATGGACCTCACATGCAGAAAGGCGATGTATTCCTCTCCTCACGTACAAGCTCGTGGATCATGCATTTCCGCCCCTCTACGGGGAAAGTAATTGAGCTTATTGAAGGGCCTTTTATGTCACAACACGACGTAGATATTGAATCCGATTCTACCATCATTTTCTTCAATAATGGTGGCCAAACGCTAAAAGGAGACCGCCCGAGCCAGCACAGACTTGCTGAAAACCTGATCGAAGTAGCCCCGCAATTTTCCGGAGTAGTCCGTTACCATCTCGGTAGTGGAACGTTCGAACGCATCTATCCTGAACTCTTCGCTGAAAATGAAATATTCTCCTTCACAGAAAGCTTAGTCGAAGAACTACCGGGTGGAGGGTACTACATCGAGGAGCAAAACTCCAGTGTGCTATGGGTGTTGAAAGATGGTGAAGTGAAATACAAAAACATCCTTCTATCGCAACACGAAGGACACCACCATTTAGCCAACTGGGGGCGAGTAATGCCTTAATACCTACGACATGACCTTTGACGACATTATCCAATTCCGCCGTTCTAACCGCAAATTCAAGGCCGACGAGTCCATACCCCCGGAAATAGTAGAAAAGGCCTTAGAACACGCCTCATTAGCTCCAAACAGCAGCAATATGCAACTGTGGGAGTTTCATTGGGTGCGTGATGAAGCGAAAAAGAGAAAATTGGTGCATGCCTGCTTGAACCAAAGTGCTGCGCGTACGGCGCAAGAGCTCGTGGTCATTGTCACTCGCAGAGATAAGTGGCGTCACCGCGTACAGTGGCACAAGAATTTGATTCTCAAGGATGCCGAGCGCGTAGGTCGCGATGCACGATCAATCAAGTTGCGATTGACCTATTACACCAAACTCATGCCCTTCTCTTACATGAACGATGGATTGGGCATCTTGGGTTTGTACCGCCGATTCCTCTCTTTTGCTATCGGATTATTCAGACCGATTTACCGCGCTGAAGGGCATGCGCAACAACGAATCACAGTGCACAAGAGTGCTGCGCTCGCCGCAGAGAATTTCATGCTAAGCATGGCCTCAGAAGAATTTCACACCTGTCCCATGGAAGGTTTTGACGGGGTTCGCGTGAAGCGAATCTTGGGGCTGCCGCGACGCGCTGAAATCAACATGGTGATTGGCTGTGGCAAGGGTCAGGATGACGGGTTCTGGGGGCCGAGGCGTCGTCTACCAAAAGACGAAGTCATTAAGGTTCATTAAGCACCAATTCGGAATAGACTACCTTTACCACGCAGCACAACACTTGTGCAGCCTAAACACTCTTTATGACATTTGATTCACTAGGACTCGATGATCGAATCCTATCTGCCCTAGAAAAACAGGGCTATACTACCCCTACTCCTATTCAGTCGCAGAGCATACCGCTTCTTTTAGACGATTATGATCTGCTGGGAACAGCGCAAACCGGAACAGGAAAAACTGCAGCGTTTACTATTCCGATTATTCAACATTTGCTCGAGCGTAAAAGCAAGAAGCGACGTATTAGAGCGTTGGTGGTTACACCGACGCGGGAATTGGCCCTTCAGGTAGCTGAAAATGCAAAACGATACAGTGCCGGTACGCCCATTACAACCGCAGTCATCTTTGGAGGTGTAGGACAAAACCCACAGATTGATCAGCTACGTAAGGGCGTGGATTACCTGGTCGCAACTCCTGGGCGATTGCTTGATTTGCACAATCAAGGATTTATCAATCTTGATTCCTTGTCGCACTTTGTTCTCGATGAAGCCGACCAAATGCTTGACATGGGCTTCATTCACGATATACGTAAGCTGTTAAAGATTATACCACAGCGCCGTCAAAGCTTATTCTTTTCGGCGACCATGCCCAAGGCTATTATTGAGCTTAGCAGTCAAATTCTTAGACCTAATTACAAGCAGGTTCGCATAGCTGTCGAAAAGCCCACAGCGGAACGCGTGACTCAAGCAGTTTACTATGTAGCCAAAAAAGATAAGCCGTCGATGCTCCTTCACTTACTTCAGGACATGGAGGGCTCTGTATTGGTTTTCGGACGCACCAAGCACGGTTGTGATAAGGTTGTTCGTATTCTCAACAAGAAAGGGGTAAAAGCTGCAGCCATTCACGGTAATAAGAGCCAAGGTGCACGTCAGAAAGCATTGAAGTCTTTTAAAGGCGGTGAACTCAAGACGCTTGTAGCTACAGATATTGCTGCTCGTGGTATTGATATCTCCGGGCTTGAACACGTCGTTAATTATGAACTGCCCAACATTGCTGAAACGTATGTGCACCGTATCGGAAGAACGGGACGTGCGGATGCCTCTGGCGCCTCCGTTTCGCTGTGCGCAGCTGATGAGCGTGAATACCTGAAAGGCATTGAAAAGCTCATAAAAGCATCTATTCCACTCATAGAAGACCATCCATTCACAGCCGGTGCTGCCGAAGAATGGTCGGATCCTGCGAATAGAAAACCGAAGAAACCAGGACAGCGCCCACCGCGAAATAAAAAGCTGAGGCCTCAGGGTCAAGGCAATAAGCCCTCTGAAGGTGGTGGTCATCGTAGCAAGAAAAGAGGCCCGAAGCGACCAAGACGAAACTAAATTGCATAAAAAAGCCCCGCCAGTTGGCGGGGCTTTATATTTCAATTAAGACCAAATTATGGACTTACTAGATTCACGCTGATATTCACGTAAAATGGGTTTGTAAGGCCATTCATCTGTGCATATGCTGGAGTGCCGTCGATAAGACCAAATGCACGGTAGATATCTGGTCCAGATACCAAGCGATCAACATCGTAACGGTAGTTGATGCGGTACCCCGCTTGAATAGACATCCAGATGAAGTCCTTCAACGAGAACTCGTAAACCGCACGTACGCGGATTTCACCACGGCGGATTTCCAAGCCTTCATCTCTCAGTTGTTCAAACCCTGGTAGGTTTTCGTACATACGGAACGATTGTCCTTGCAACTCGTATCCTAAGAATAGCATGTTACGTGGGTTAATCGTTCTTCTTACGTGCACACGTGCCGGGAACAATGCTTCTGTTCCCCATTTATTGTTGGCGCTCGTCTTGTTGTAAAGAATAACCGGGATATAGTTCAACTCACCTACACGGTAGGTACGCGCTAAACCAACACCCCATTGCTTCTTTTCTGTAGGACGTTTACCCCACAAAGCTGCAGCAGAATATTTCAAGTACTGCGCTGGCATCGCTGATGCACCGTAAGTACCGCTCATATCTGCAGAACCTTGGAATAAGATGAACTGTGTATCGTCCAACGGCTTGTAGATGGTTGTACTGATACCAGACGTGCGCAGCCCGTGCTCTGAAAGCGACTGGTGCAACGGGTTGTCTGAAGAAGTTGGTGCTTCAGCGTAGTTGTACGAAGTGTTCCAATAATTGGCCCCCATCTGCCAAACAAGGTTGGTTTGGCTAATTACAGGAAGATTGAATCCTGCACGGATACCCGCAGTAGAATTCACTTGCATTGCGTCACCACCCTCGAGAGTAGTTCCGTCTGCCATGTTAAGATCACCTGCTGCAATCGAATACGGTCCTTGGAAATCATAGCCAATAGAGATCAATTTCGCAGGGGACAAACCTTCAATCTTCGCGTTGGCATAGCGCTTCATACTCTCGTCCTCAAAACCGAGGTCCTCGTACAAGCTCCAATCTATATCGTCATCTGCAGTCCCGTCGGTTTGAGCGAAGACTGGTGTTGAAGCAAGGACGAATACTGCCGTCGTTAACTTCAAAAAGTTGCGCATCATTGATTACTTTTTCTTTCTAGAAGGCATTTTCAAACGCTTCCACACATCTGTACGGCCGATAGCCTCTACACCAATGTATCCGCGCATATCCAATGTATTCATGTCACGCATAGTGATGGTACCTTGGTACGTAGAACCGTTGTTCGGATCGTACAACGTACCCTCAGACCACTGATCGTCACCTTGGTAAACGAAATCCTTACACATACGGAAGCCTCTTAATGGCACGTTGCGTAGGTCTGGATTGGGATTGTTGATATCTGTTCTTGGGTTTCCGTCTGCATCATTCGGCTCGATGAGCCAAACTACACGACCGTAATATTTATTACCGATGCGGTCAATTTTGATACGTGAACGGCCGTTCGACGGTTCCCAGATACCTACTAGACGATCTCCTGGATCTTCTGATTTTTGTGGTAGATCGAAACTTAATGTTCCGAATGCTATGACAGCAGAAACTGCCAAGAAAGTTAATTTGCGAAGCATGGTCTTCTATTTTATAGTTAATTCAAGTGTAAAATTCAATTTGAAGTCACGGTTACCGTCCCAGTAATCTTCTGCGAGGTCAACATCAAGTACAACATATACCTTACCTTCTTCCATGATCTCCCCGAGTTCAGCCTCAAGAGCGACATTCAATGACGCTTCAGCAGCGCCATCTTCCAATGGATTTTTCACAGCAGCTTCCTGCATGGAAATATCTTCATTATCGCTAGCAAAGGCTACTACGAATGCATTGATATTGGCAAAACCCAACGAATCGTTTGGAGCGACTGTCGCCGAAGTCAAACGGGCATCGCTAATTCTCATGCCATCAACATAAGCCTCACCCAAGGCTTCTACCAAATCAACAGAGATTTCAGCTTGGCCACTATTAGGGCCAGCAAATAATGGACCTTCAAGACTAAACTCTAGGTCGTTTACCGAATATTCATGGATCTCGCCAGGGCCAGAGCAACTAGCTACCATGAAGACTGAAATTGCAACAATTCCAATCGTTCTTAGATATTTAAACATGTTTAATTGTTTTAAGCACGGAAATATAAAACAATAAAAACAGCCTTCACACCGCCCTTGTTCATTTTTGCAAACGCTGTAATCAACATTAATTCCGCGAAATCTACATTCGCTTTGGTATCTTGCGTAACATTAAAATGTAACGCCCGTGCACCCGCAGAATCCCTTCCAGAACAATTATAATTTCAATCAACTGGTGAATGCTGTACCAGAGTTAGAAGCTCATATAGTACCAGGGAAGTTTGCACGCAAGAGCATTGACTTTAGTAATCCTGAGTCCGTTTATTTGCTCAATAAGGCGCTGTTGAAGTGGCGATTTAATGTGAATTGGTCCCTAAAAAAAGGACACCTCTGCCCTGCCGTTCCAGGAAGATTCGATTATTTGTTACACGCTCGAGATCTACTCCCAAAAATTGAAGGCAGGCGCGTACGTATGCTCGATGTAGGTACGGGCGCCTCGCTGATCTATCCTCTACTCGCTACTGCAGCGTTCAACTGGGAGTGTGTATGTTCAGAGGTGGATAAAGAGGCCATCAGCTACGCCAAAGGACTGGTCCGTATGAATGCCAATATGATGGGTACGCGCATCCGAAGACAAGAATTCAAGAGCCAATTACTCCAAGGCATCATCGAGAAAAAAGAGACTTTTGACATTCTAGTCTGCAACCCACCGTTCTACAAGACCAAAAGTGAAGCCATTGCGGCAAACACGCGCAAGAACAAAAATTTACACGGTAAAGAAGAAGCCAACCACAACTTTGGAGGAAGCGCCAATGAGTTGTGGTACAAAGGCGGTGAAGAGGCATTCTTGAAAAAATTAGCCCTAGAAAGCGCCGAATATGGGCAGCAAATTCAGTGGTTTACCTGTTTAGTTTCAAAAAAAGACCACCTGCGCACCTTCAAGCGTTTCATTCGTAAAGGCAACCCCACAGAGATCAAAGTAGTGGAAATGGAACAGGGCAATAAGGTGAGCCGTTTCGTGGCCTGGACCTTCCAAAATAATCACAATGAGCCAAGCGAATAACCCCCTACATGGCGTTAAACTCGCCCATATGGTAGAAGCACTGATTCAATATTGGGGTTGGGAACAATTGGCACTTCGTATCCCTGTACGTTGCTTTATGTATGATCCTTCGGTAAAATCGACCCTGAAGTTCCTGAGAAAGACGCCATGGGCGCGTGCAAAGGTGGAAGAGCTCTACCTCCATACCTTTCCTAACGGCGTTGAAGAAAAGCTGTAATTCTGCCTTATATTTCAGGTCTAATTACCCATAAAACATGAAAAGAGTATTGTTCATGGGAGCAATGGCAGCTATTGCCCTAAGCTCCTGCAACCCTCAAGAAGAATTGCACACCGAAACAGATCACACCGACTTTCAGTGGCAAGTGGACCGCTTTGCTGATATCAAAGTGCTTCGCTACCAAATCCCATCGTGGGACGACCTAACCCCACAACAACGCATCTATGCCTACCACCTTACTCAGGCCGGACTAGCAGGACGCGATATCATGTGGGACTGTAACTACCGTCACAACCTAGAAATCCGTCGTGCTTTAGAAGCGATTATTTCTAGCGATAGCGTGGACAAGGAATCTGCCGCTTATGCAGATTTTGAAGTGTACGCCAAGCGCGTATTCTTTGCCAACGGTATTCACCACCACTACAGCAACATGAAGTTTGCTGCTGACTTTGATCAAGATTGGTTCCTTCAAACGCTCTCAGGCCTCGGTATCGAGTTATCTGAAGAAGCACAGCGCGCCATTTTCGACCCGAGCTTTGATGCGAAAAAAGTAAACCGTGCAGACGGCGTAGATTTATTACTTGCCTCTGCTGTAAACTTCTATGCGCCTGACATTACGCAAGCAGAAGCAGAGGCTTTTTATGCTGCGAAAGAAGATGCTGATCCTGCACGTCCAGTAAGCCACGGTCTAAACAGCCGTCTTTCTCGCGACGAAAACGGCGAGATCTACGAAGAAGTATTTAGCGCTCGTGGACGTTATGCAAGCAGCATTAAAGAAATCATGGGCCACCTCGCGAAGGCTCAAGCAGTAGCAGAAAACGAGGACCAGGCAAAGGCACTCGGCCTCTTGATCGAGTACTACGAAAGCGGTGACCTGACTAAATGGGACGACTATAACATTGCCTGGGTAAGCACTACCGGAGGCGATGTAGATTACATCAACGGTTTTGTAGAGGTCTACAACGATCCCATGGGCTATAGAGGCTCTTACGAAACTGTGGTTCAGGTAAAAGACTTCGATGCCAGTGCACGTATGGCTGTTGTTGCGGATAATGTTCAATGGTTTGAGGACAATAGCCCAATTATGGAGGAGCATAAAAAAGAAAGCGTCGTCGGTGTCAGCTACAAGATTGTTACCGTAGCTGGTGAAGCAGGCGATGCCTCTCCTTCTACGCCTATTGGGGTCAACCTTCCAAATGCCAACTGGATCCGTGTAGAGCACGGTTCTAAATCTGTATCACTTGGCAACATTGAAGATGCCTACCACGCAAGTGCAGGCAAAGGAATGGCCGAAGAATTTGGCTTCTCTACCATGCACAATGAGCGCGCTGAGAAATACGGTGAACTAGGTTCTAAAATGCATACCGCCCTTCACGAAGTGGTGGGTCATGCATCAGGTAAAATCAACCCTGGAGTGGGCACGCCAAAAGAAACTTTGAAGAACTACAGCTCAACGCTGGAAGAGGCTCGCGCCGACCTCGTGGCTTTGTACTTCATCTTGGACGATAAGATGCAGGAAATTGGCTTGATGGAAAATAAAGAGGCTGGCTATGCCGAGTTTGACAACTACATCTCAAACGGTATGATGCTGCAATTGCGCCGTATTCTTCCTGGAGACGATATCGAAGAAGACCATATGCGCAACCGCCAGTTGGTAGCTTCATGGGCTTGTGAGCGCGGCAAAGAAGAAAATGTGATCGAGCGTAAAGTCATCGACGGCAAGACCTACTTTGTGATAAATGATTACGACAAGCTTCGCGGGTACTTCGGAGAATTACTTCGCGAGATCCAACGCATCAAAAGCGAGGGTGATTTTGAAGCCGGTAGAATGCTTGTTGAAACGTACGGGGTTAAAGTGGACCAAGAACTTCACGCAGAGGTTTTACGTCGTTCAGAGCCATTGAACCTTGCCCCGTACAGCGGTTTTGTAAATCCTGAAATGGAGCCTGTTATGGAAGGTGATAGCATCATTGATGTGAAAGTCACCTACCCTATGGACTTCCTAGGACAGATGTTGCGCTACGCAAAGAACTATAGTTTCGAATAACGCTGTTGAGTTTTAAATGGAAAGGCGCCCCGATTGGGGCGCCTTTTTTTATTCTAAAAGAGGTATCTTAATGGCAATAAGACCTAACGCATGCAACAAGAGAAAACCATTCGCTACACGCTCCACGAAGATTGGAGGTCCTCAGCGATTGTTCCAAAGGCTATTGAAGAGAAACTCGAGGAACTCTTAGAATCGGCCTATGCCCCCTATTCAAATTACCCCGTTTCAAGTGTCGTTCTCTTAGATAATGGGCACATTGTGGTCGGTACCAATCAAGAGAATGCAGCATTTCCGGATGGATTGTGTGGAGAGCGGGTCGCAGTCCTCGCAGCCAAGGCAGCATTCCCGAAGGAGCGTATCAAAGCCATCTATATCATGACAGGTGAAAAGCAACGCTCACCTGCAGCACCTTGTGGATCGTGCAGACAAGTACTCCACGAAACTGAGCTTAGGCAAGAAAAGCCTTATCAATTGTTCCTGATGAACAGAACTTCCGATGCCCTTGAATTCACCGGAGTACAGGATTTACTGCCCTTCAGTTTTACTTTACCTAAAAACCTATGAAAACAAAGAAAGAAATCGTCGATAACTGGCTTGTACGATATACGGGAGTAGCCTTAGAAGATTTTGGCAACTACATTTTATTGACCAATTTTCAGCACTATGTAGACCTCTTTGCTCAGCTTACAGGAGGAGAAGTTCAAGGTCAAGACAAGAGTATGAGCAGTGCCACGCACAACGGAATTACGATGATCAACTTTGGAATGGGCTCTCCTAATGCTGCCACCATTATGGACCTACTGTCAGCCATAGAACCAAAAGCAGTACTGTTTTTGGGGAAATGCGGCGGGCTGAAAAAACGAAATTCTATCGGTGATTTTATTCTCCCTATTGGCGCTATACGTGGTGAGGGTACCTCAGACGATTATTTCCCACCCGAAGTACCAGCTATGCCTTCATTTGCTTTGCAAAAGGCAGTATCAACTACCATACGGGATAACAACATCAACTATTGGACGGGCACTGTCTATACCACAAACCGAAGAGTGTGGGAGTTTGATGACGAGTTTAAAGAATACCTGTTGGCCATTCGTGCCTACGCCATTGATATGGAAACAGCCACCCTATTTACGGTTGGCTTTCACAATCACATTCCGACTGGGGCACTGTTACTTGTTACGGATTCACCGATGGTTCCTGAAGGCGTAAAAACCATGGAAAAGGATAAAGTAAATTCAAGAAAGTTCGACGAAAGCCATGTACAGCTTGGCATTAAGAGCCTTGAACAACTCATCAATAACGGCAATACCATACGCCATTTGAAGTTTTAATTTTCGAATACTTGGATAGCGTTAGAATACTTTTTTCTAGCGCTATTTTTATCATTATTCACTTGTTTAGAACGATTCCAGATAGTACGTTTGTCGTGTTATTTAAAATCAGTCTAAATAATTCTGATGATTGCCCCGCTCCTATTTGTAATCAGTTTCGCAACAGCCGAACCTTCAGATACTACTCTTCCCGCACCGGTAGAATTAGAGAGTATTACCATCACATCAACACAATCGAAAACGAACCATAGATCTTCTTCAGAATTGGTCTTGCCTATGATCGAATTGGCTCGATTCAATGTGGTTGATGGCAATACCTTATTGCAATCTCAGCCCGGGGTATACACCCAACAGGAGGACGGCTGGGGCCTAAGATTAAACATCGGTATCCGCGGAACTGGGGTAGAGCGTTCTTCTCGTATCACCTTAATGGAAGACGGTATTCTCACTGCGCCAGCAGCCTACTCTGCCCCTGCGGCCTATTACTCTCCGGTGCTTTGGAAGTACGAGCAAATTGAGATTCTCAAGGGAGGCGCTGCACTTATTACGGGTCCCCAGAGTACAGGAGGCGCAGTCAATTTTGTCACCGCTACACCGCAAGAAAAAGACTACCACCAGATAAGAACCACTGCCGGTGCCTATGGCCGACTCATGGCGAATGCACGTGGGCAAGTTACCTTAAACGATCGAAGCCAATTCTTCTATGGGTTAGGCAGAAACGGCGCCGATGGATTTAACGTTATCCAAGGTCAACAGTATGGCGGATTCGGACTCAATGACGGTTACTTCAAATGGATACAGCACCTAGACGATAAGGATATACACCATTTAGAGGTTTTTATTGCAGGAACCACTGAGCGTTCAAATCAAACCTATTTAGGCCAGAGCCTTGAAGATGCTTTAACCAATCCGAACGGACGCTACATTGCTAGTGCTTTGGATAACATGGCCATGGAGCGTTCAATGGCTCGTCTTGGCTATACTATCAACTTGAAGAAAGGCTGGTTACGAGCAGACTTGTACCGTCAGTTCGTACACAGAAATTGGTATAAACTAGATAACGTTTCAGACGGCGCAACAAGCGTAGGTTTATCTTCCATCCTTGCTAACCCTAATGATTATCTCGGCATCTATGGAGCATTAAGAGGCACAAATACAGATACATACACCGCCACCCTTAAAGCTAATAACCGCTATTACCTAAGCCAAGGATTACAGTTTAGAGGGCAATACAGCCAGCGCGCCGGAGATGTACTTTTCAAACACGAAACTGGAGCAAGGTTCCACTACGACCACGCCGATAGATTCCAGCATAGAGACACTTATTCCCTTACAGATGAGACTCCCGCATTCCTTCAAGCCGGTGAAGCAGGAGCTGCCGGAAACAGATTGGACGCAGCACGAGCTGCAAGTGCCTATGCGAGAACCACGGCTTCTTGGAACACTTGGAGTGTGCAATTAGGGCTTCGTGGCGAGCACATTGAAAGCTACCGCACAGATTGGGGCAGCGCAGATCCAGAGCGCCAAGGATTGGACCTGAGTGAGCGTTCGAATAGTACACAAACCTTACTTCCAGGAATAAGCTTAAGCAAGGAAGTTGGCAACTGGAGCCTCTTTACGGGAGTGCACCAAGGAATGACACCGGCTGGAAGTAAAGAAGGAGTTTTGCCAGAGCTGAGTGTGAATACAGAACTTGGTATCCAAAATAGAAAGCAGCCCATTGCATTGACGCTATTCCATAGCGAATACGCGAGATTGCTCGGATCAGATGCAGCATCTTCAGGCGGTTCAGGGTCGGGCGAACTCTTCAATGGTGGCGCTGCGCAAATTAGCGGCATTGAAGGACAATGGGCCGGTCAGTTTGGCCAGTGGAACCTTCAAACCTCTGCAACCTATACAAGAGCAGTATTCACCGAAAGTTTTAGTAGTGAATTTGACGGTTGGGGCAATGTGAAAGAAGGCGATGTACTTCCTTACCTTCCGGCCCTTCAAGCGAATGCTCAGGTACTTTATGAAAGTGAGAAATGGAACACAGGCATACAAGTACAAGCATTAAGTACACGTAAATCGGCGTCCGATCTCGATGAATACGATCTACCTGCAGCACTCGTTGCAAATTACACCGTGAATTACGAGGTAAGTTCTGTACTCACCGTTCAAGCCGGCATTCAGAACATCACCAATACTAGACACATAGTTGCCGCAAGACCTGCTGGATACCGCACCTTCACCCCAAGAATGTGGACCGTAGGATTGGCATTGGACCTTGAATAGAGTCTTTCTAGACGAACAAACCCCCAAACGCTTGAGCGTTTGGGGGTTTGTTGTTGCAGAGAGGAAGGGATTCGAACCCTCGATAGGCTTGCACCTATACCAGCTTTCCAGGCGGGCCCTTTCAACCACTCAGGCACCTCTCTAAGGACTGCGAAAATAGGCATCGGACAATTACTAGACAAACTTGCGCAAACCCTTATTAAGTGTACATCTTACACTATATTTAAAGCAATGAAAATTACCGCCGTATCAATACTATTGTTTTGCACCTTGTTCGCTCAAGGTCAGAGCGATACGTTCTTTGTCCTACCTCCACTTCTAGAGTGGGAAGGTGGCGATCACGACATCAATCTGAATTTTTCGACCACTGAACCGAGCGCTCAGGTGTACGTTTATAATAGCGATGCCTCCTTTTCTCAGAATATTACAGTGACCTCCGGGAACGTTACAACCTTGAGTTTTACGAATCCTGTTGCAGGTCTTCTAAGCACTTATGGAGCGAGAGAATTGAATTGGCCCAACTCAAAAAGGTACAAAGACGCCTTATTCATTGAATCTACGGCACCCATCACTGTGACGGAGCAGATTGTAGAGCCATTTAACCAAGAAATTATCACAGCGAAAGGCAGAAATGCGCTTGGAAAGGAGTTTTATGTCGCCAGCCAGACGCTCATTACGACTACAGTTAGCGGTACATTCTTTGGCTACCATGGTATGCATTACATCAGTGTTGTGGCCATGGAGGACAACACAGAAATTAAATTCAAAGCGGCGGACGGCAATGTTTTCACGACCGGGGCTGATAGTGTGGTATTCACCTTGAACCAAGGGCAGAGTTGGGTTAGTACGATGGAAGACGATCAGCAACTGCTCGGTACACGAATTACAGCGTCCAAACCAATCGCAGTAACAGCAGGCGGTAATCACCTAAAAAACGCTTCTGCCAACCATGGCGATGCAGGGTTAGATCAGGTTACTCCTGTAGAACTTCTCGGGAATAAACATGTAGTGCTGCGAGGCTTGGCCTACCACCCTAACGATTACATCATGTGTATCGCCACAGAAGATGGCACCAACATTACAGTTGATGGTATCACTGTTTTATCCAACGCGAATGCTGGTGAATCTATCACCCACAGTATGGTAGGCTTAGCATCGCAACCGGGACGCCCTTATGTGGTGGAAAGCAACAATCCTATCTACGTATTCCAAGCCACTACAGGTACTGTAGGCAACGAGCCCGAAATGGGAATGGCACAAATCCCACAGGTGAACTGTACCGGATCAAATTTTATTCGATACAACAGAGCTCCCGGCCTTGCCACTGCAGCGATGGTAACAATACCGAGCAGTGCAGTAGCTTCGTTAGAATACAATGGACTTTCAGTAAGTTCCAACCCGAACGTAACGGTGCAGCAAAGCGCTTATGATGCGAGTTGGTCAGGTGTATTCATAAGTTCAAATACTTTGACCAACAACTTCACTTTGGAGTGCCCTACCCCATTCCATGTTGGGATTATTGCTGGGCAAGGTACCTCGACTGGATTGTACGGGTACATCAGTGGTTTTGACGATAAATTTGAACTCTACGACCCGACAAACCCTTCTTCGACTGAGGTCATAGAGCTTCCTAAGCAGTGTGCCGATACAATTCCGCTGATCTTCGGTTTTAATTCTTGTTCAGACAGTATCAGGGTAATCTCTGCAGCATTGCTCCAAGGTCAAGGGGTATTGTTGGACGAAAATCAGCAAGACAGCGTACTTAGAGTAGTTCCCGAGGAAGGGTTCAGTGGCGATGTAGTCGTTGCTGTTACGGTACGAGACGGCTCAGGAGGTCAAGAAAGTATTGAGTTTAGGTTTGAACACTTAGGTAAGGACTATGACCCGATCACAGTACCAAACTTCATCACACCCAACAACGACCAGATCAACGATAGACTCACAATCCGCAGCGACGACTATTTAGACCTGTTTGATTTAACCATTTACAGCAGATGGGGAACTAAGGTATATGAAGCCAACACAATGAGTCAAGCGTGGGACGGTCGATTGAACAATACCGATGTCGCTCCGGGGGTGTACTATTACACCATCAAAACGGAAACAATATGTGGTCCGTACACGAAGGCAGGTGCAATACACGTCATTCATTGATGAAAGTATCACTAACATACAGGCACCTACTTTTAGGATTCGCTATGCTTTGCGGCCCTTTCGGCTTCGCTCAAAGTGATACTTACTTTGCCTTTCCTCCGCTTTTAGAATGGCAAGGAGGCCAGCACATCATCGACTTACAAATAAGTACCAGCGCACCATCCTCTACAGTTTGGATTTACAACAGTGATACCAGTTATTCCAATACACTTACTGTCACCCAAGGAAACCTGACAACGGTCACCTTTAGCGGGATCAACAATGCCATGCAAAGTACCTACGGGGCCCGAAATTTGACTTGGACCAATCAAAAACGCTACAAGGATGCTTTGTTTGTGGAAGCGACTCAACCCGTAACAGTAACGGAACGTATACGCCATCAATACAATCAAGAGATAGTAACCGGAAAGGGAACCAACGGTATAGGTCAAGACTTCTACCTCGCTTCTCAAACCCTTATCCAATCCACAGTCACAGGCAGCTACACGAACTATTACGGACTTCACTACGTCAGTATAGTCGCACTTGAAGACAGTACAGATGTTAGAATTAAGGCACGTACAGGCAACATTTTCGATAACGGTCGCGATAGTGTCATCTTCACGTTAAATGCTGGACAGAGCTGGGTAAGTAGCATGCTGGACAACGATCAGTTGCTCGGAACTCGAGTAACCTCCAATAAGCCTATTGCGGTAACGGCCGGTGGTAATCACTTGAAGGCTAACAACGCCAACAATGCAGATGCTGG
>Ga0213865_10000987_pt1 | contig 18827 bp, 10 predicted proteins | sample PICome_6_FD_160100 | JGI IMG/M metagenome (GOLD analysis project Ga0213865, IMG submission 160100) | Coastal seawater microbial communities near Pivers Island, North Carolina, United States - PICO282 | ecosystem: Environmental > Aquatic > Marine > Coastal | place: USA: North Carolina...
TGTTCCTAATTGATTCTGAACGGCAGATGAAATCTCTTTTTGCGAAGGGGAAATGACTGCTGATTCTTTTGTATAGCGAGTGAGAAGAACCCCAAGAAGAACGATTGCAACTAGAATAATTCCAATGCTTGAATACAAGAGCGTTTGACTATTTGCGGGAGAATCGGTAAAGGATGCGGTAATGTCGATATCGACATTCGTCGTAGGATTAGAGACTTCTTGTGTGCCCGTAAGCTGGAATGTGAGTTGTTGTGCGCCAGTGGCTGATCCCGAAATCACCACGGTAAATTGTTGGGAATCACCTGCGACCATGCTCACGATATCTTCCTCTACAAGGGCTGCTGTTAGACCTTCACTGGTTTGAATTTCAAGTCTATGAGAAAGAGGGACGTTGCCAGTATTTGTTAAACGAACTTGAAGTGTTCCTGAACCAGAATCATCGATGGTTGAAAGTCCAGTAATTTCCCAATCAACTCCTCGACTTTCGGCAACGAGCAGGCTTGTTCCCTCGACGAGTGAAACCTCATTCCCTGATAATGTAAAACTAAAATCAGGTTGGGATCCGACTTCTACAGTTGACGGTATGATGATCGAGCAGACGACTGGTACAACATCGCCCGATGCCACTTGAGTCACATCAAGGCATTCTCCGAAGAGGCCTTGTGAGAGAGATATCGTAACATCAGGGCTCCATGTTGTTTCAGCATCATTGGTCAATAACCATGTGAAGATTAATTCTTGATCAGCAGGATGTGAGCCTGGACCGAATGGATGATCGAAACTTCGACCATCTTCGAAATCCAAACTTTTGAATGTTAATTCTGGCTGTGGTAAAGCCAGAACTTCAAGTTCACTACTCCACGAATACCGGTCTGAGCCGTTGTCCAAATTAAGAGTGATTTGTCCAGAAAGAGCATCACCATTTCCTACAATGCTAATGAGGATATTTTTCGAGTTGTCTGTCCAAGCCATTTCAATTGGCTGAAGAGTGGATTGTACTTGCCAACCCGTTGGCAACGACATACTTGGCTCGAAGGTGATATCGACATTCCCTCGATTTTCAATTGTAAAGAGGAGATTCACTGTTGCGTCAGGCCGGGGGGTTCCGATTCCAGATTCCAGTAAAATTTCAACTTCTCGTACTTCCTTTACTCGAATTGGGATATCGATTTCCCACGTTTGGGAAGGGTCTGTTTGTGATAAGGCTGTTAAGCGAACCATGCGCTCTGCTCCTGCAGCAGTGGATACTTGTGGAGGAATGAATTGTAATTCCACATCTTTTTGGCCTTGTTTAGCAATAAGACCGGTTGAACCAGATGATGCTCCTGGCTCACTTCCAAGATCTTGGAATCCTGCACTCCAACCAGATGGGGCTTCCAAAAATAAATCATATCCGATTTCTGTGTTTCCATCATTGTAGACTCGTACAGATAAGTTGGTTGGATCTGCTGGATGAACAGGAACAATCGCATAGTCATATTCAATTCTAAATTCTGGAATATCCAATACGTGAAGGTACAATTGATACGGATACGTAATGCCATTATCAACATCAATTCCAACAACGTTGATTTGATACATTCCGGGCTCAGGGGCTTCAGGATAAACGATTGTAACGGCGATTGACGCCTTGCCTTTTCCTTGGAGCGTGAAGTTTGAAGCCGTCATACCAACATACCAAGGAACGTTTGTTCCATCAGACACGCGCGATACTCCAAGGATATCGATCGATGCATTTGTTTCTAACAACGCTGTATTTTCGAGAATTAAATCCCAAGAGGCTGTGGTTTGGCTTGCATATTGAACAGTTTGCTCAGTCACGTTTGAGGTCACTTTAACACCGGGAGCCGTGACATCAACAATGGTTGATAGAACGTTATTGTTTTCTTGAATTTCATCAATCGTATCATCTGGGTCAATTCTTAGCTCAAGGGTTGCAGCACCAGATTGAGATGGTGTCCAGTACCATGTTGACTGTCTTGAAGCACCTGGATTGATATCGACTGTTTTTCGATCTTCTTCAACACCATCTATGAAAAAGGCAAGATCAACAGATTCTGCTTTGATGTTTCCTGCATTGAACACTTCTGTTGTCAATCGAACTTGATCGCCAACTTGTGGAATTGAGACATTGAGAAGCATCGAATTGGCAACGACTTGTGGATCAGGACGTAAATCGTTCACGCCTTGACCAGATACTGCAATAGCGAAGGGTTGAGTGTTGCTCCCTCCGTGCATTCCATCTTTAACTCGGACAGTCCAAATCCCTGTCATTGCTGCGTCGATAAGGACAACCTCGAGATTATTCACGTCATCTTTGGAACCACCTGTAGTGGAGCGACCACTCGCAAAATCGTTCCCAAGATAGATTGTGCCATCAGGTGATTCGACTTCTAAATCCAAGTTGTTGACGAGTTGATTGCTCGAAAATCGACTCCCACGAGCATCGGACCACGCAAGGACTGTTTTGAGTTGTGAATTGGCGAATGTGACATTGAAAACATAAGATTTGGATTGACCAGTATTGGACAATACAGACCGGTCATCGACCCAAATTCCACGCCCTTGCGAAGGAGCAAGCGTTTCTTTGAGATTCACCCGCCCCCACCCTTCGTCATTGTTTGGAATATCTCGACTATTGATGTCTTGAGCGCCGAGAACCAATAGTGCTTTGATCAAAGCACCTTGAGGGGAAGGTCGTTGAGCGATTTCAAGGAGATATTCACGAACGAGAGCCGATGCGCCTGCTGCGTTTGGTGTAGCCATCGAGGTACCAGTGTACTCGAGATACCACGTTGATTGCCAAGAAGAACCTCCAATATCTTGTGCCTCTTGAGCGCGACATGAACGGACATAGCCCCCTGGTGCGATGATATCGGGTTTGATCCGTCCATCATCTGTTGGTCCACGAGATGAACCCGACATCAAGTTATCAGGAGCGCCGTTGTATCGGCCTTGATGATTCCCTACTGTTATGCTGTTTTTTGCAGTTGAAGGGGAGCCAACCGTACCTGCGTTTGGACCATCATTACCTGCTGCAAAGAGAATTGTTAGTCCCTCAACGCCATTGTAGACACGGTCATAATTATTGGCTCGATCATCAACATCTTCTGATTCAGATGTGTACTTTCCTTGATTTGATGCTGCGGAGGAACCCCACGAATTAGTGTGAATGCGAGCCCCGGAATTGTATGCAGTGTTGAGAAGATAGTTGAGTGAAGGGGATTGGAAGTTACCAGTGTTATCATTTTCCATTGCTTGGAAATATAGTTCAGCATCAGGGGCAACGCCAGCATAGCCGCCTTTGCTACCGTCTCCTAGTACAGTACAAGCAACGTGAGTCCCGTGTCCAGAATGTTTGTCTGCAGTAGAACCATCTCCAATGACATCAAAATTACCAACAATGCGTGTGCCGAAATCACCATGATCTTCATCCAACCCTGAATCAGCAACTGCTACAATTTGTCCAGAACCATCGAGATCTGTTGTGAAATATGATCGCATAGTTGTAATCTTCATGTGATTCTTTGATTGGTCGTTACTCAACACCATTTGCGGTTCATAACGCAACCACATGACCGAAGGTTGACGAACGATATCGAGGACATCATCGACGAGAAGAAGACCCTTGTATCTTCCATCATCCAATTTGACGAGATTTTCCATAGCAAGAACAGCAACATCGTTGAGGTCTTGTTCAATGGTTGAACCAAGAGAATCTTCTATCGAAATTAGGTCGAGTGTTTGTTGGTCTCTCCACCCTTCAAGACGGACTTCTTCCCCGACAAGAGCTGCAGTTTCCTGTTCAAACAGCATGGTATCTAGGAATACATCATCAAGGAACATGGCCAATGGAACGAGGAGTTGGCCTTCGATTCCATCAACAACCATTGCTGAATTAAATCCATCAACGGTTCCTTGTACAAGTAAGCCAGACGGGGAAATGTACTCTCTAACTTCAATACCTTTCACTTCAGAAAGTTCAGAGCGGACATCGATGAGGTTGCGCTCGTTGTTTACAAGGAAAAGTCGGACATCGTTACGCGGTTCAAGAACGTCACTAGACAGAGGTCGTGAAGTTTCAAGCCCATTAATCGTAAACACACCTATTCGTGAATTGGCTTCTATTGCCCGCTGTTCTTGTGCAATAGTTGAATTAAGTTCTCCAACAAAATCTGAATAAGCATCTGTTCGGATGGAGAATTGTTCAAATTCATCACCGATCAAAGCGGTTGGTTCCTCTGATTCTGTTTGAATGAAACTACTCCAAGGACTCAACAAAAGAATCAGTAAGATTCCGAGTGCAGGCTTCCATTGATGTCTCATCACACTTCTCCTCCGTTACAAGACGCATTTATCGCTATGGGTAATGTGTTTCCACCAATATCAGAATAATTTGGTTGTCGTATCACACTGATCAACGAAGCGTTCTGATGCCCATTCGCCGACAACATGTGACCATGTTTCTGTATGGACTCTGTTATCAAAAGAGGTCCATGTGACTGAAACTTTCAAGATATATTCATCCCATACAGTATAGCCCAGAACAATCATTTCCAAATCATCACCAGCAACAGAAGAATGCGAAGCAACTTTATCGACATCAATTCTCATCTCTTGGATAAGATTCCCCAACTCGTCTTGGAATTCAACTTGAACAGTAACGTCAGTAATTGCCCGACTTCCATCGTTAAAGAGTTCTGACATTACCAGATGACCTCCACGCTGCATGTAGATGGTTTCTACTTCAACATCATCGCGCGGAAGAACCCAATACCATCCACTTGCAATAAGTCCAACAAGTAGGAGCATGATTAACCCTGCAATAGCAACACGTGCTGGGTTGATGTTTCTGATCCGTTCTTTGATGAAAAGAGCCGCTTGTTGAGCTTGCATGTATGCTTCTGCTTGTTCAGGATCATCAAGATCCAATCCCATTGCAAAGGCTTCTTGACGTTGAGATGTTGCCAACAATCCCAACGGTTGTGAGGCGATAATGTCATCCTCATGTACAATTAGTTCGTCTTCCATACTGATCACCCAAAGATCATTGCTAATACCGATGCAACACCCGATGTAATTGGTTCAACAACCAAGATGTGTCGTGTTTCAACAGAGCCACCTGTAAGCGTACTTACGACTGACAAATCTGTTACAACACCATTTACGCCAATCGATGTTGACGTTGGAATAAATCCTGTAAACTGAGCATCGAGAAGGACGCCTCGGCCATCGACTTCAAGATCTCCAAACAGGGGTGCGTATTCCCCTGGTTGAACGTGTACTTCAGCGCTTGAAACAAGACGTCCCGTAGTGATATCATCGATGACAATAATTGGATATCCGAGTGGACGATGTATTGTAATCGTAGCACCTTTGAGATCCTCACCTATGATTTCAAGACGGTCAAGGAACACTCCTGGTGCTCCAGGAACGTTGGTTTGCCGCATGTATAATTCCTCAACACCGTCGCCCGAACTCACGATTCGAACACCCCAGTCATCCGTTGTTTCCAATTTGAACGAACGTGGTAAATTTGTAGCCATCATCAGAGTATCGCCTTTCGCATCGATAGCTCTTCCAGATGCTTCGATGTACATGTCCATCTTGTCAGAATTTGAAGCATAATCCAACGTCATCATTCCTTGGAATGAGGTTTCTTTACGAATATCAAGGCGTTGATCTGGTTCGGCTGCAAGAGACATTTCAGAAGGAACATCCCGGAAGAAAGTTGTAGCAGGCCACCAAAATCCATCGACGAATCGATGCTGTTGAATCATCATCGCTTGAACACTCGTGTCCCCTACGCGGAATTCCTGAGGAACATCAACATCAAGCAGTAAAACGTCTCCAATCGTTGCTGAAAACCGTGTTTGCTGTGGAACGCCGACAAGGAATGTTTCAGCACGAACTTTGTTCTCTTTGTCATTGAAAACTGCGTATACGTAATCCAATCGTTGACCTATATCATAACTCATATCCACAGATAATCGTGGCACTGTGAGGTTCTCTTGGCGTGAAAATAATGCTGTTACTGAGACATCGCGTGATGTTGACGTATCCAGCCCAAAGATTTGAAGTTCGACTGAAGACTTTTGAATTCCGTCCATTGTTAGATAGAACCGTTCTTGTGCCGGCAACCAATCTTCTAAATTCATTTCGAAATCGTAGGTTGGAACCTCTTCGACTAAAGTGAAAATATAGTCTATTTCGATACGTCCAGACGGCAATTGAGGAAGCCATGTCCGGATATGCCAACTTCTTCTCGTTTCGAAGGATACTCCCAGTTCTTCAAGCGAGTCAACATCAATTCCATTGAGTTCTTTTTCAGTGATCAATCCATCTTCGAGTGACTCGATTAATACATTTGCAAAACTGAGATTTGTTTGAGTGAATTCTTGGCGAATGACTCCCGCTTCGGATTCATCAATCATGTAATCCGCAAGTATATCGGATACAATTGTCCGACTCGATTGAGTAAATTCTGGAAGACGAGAGAGATTGAAATCGAGAACTGTTCGCTCTGTTGCTTGTATGTCAAGACCATGTTGCCATTCAGGAGTTCCAGTTGGAACAGACCCTTTACGCATGTCTGCTGTAAGATCAAAACTCTCACCAGTGACCATGTCCAAACCGTAAGCAACATCGGCTTGTTCTCCTGAAGAATCGCCGATATCAACGACGAGGCCGTATACAAGGTCGTTGACTAAACTGCCTAAATCAACTACATCCCCGAGGAAGAACGAGAGTGCTTCGACGCCCTCTCCCTCACCGAAGTCTGGCAATTCAATACCGCTAGAATCAACGTCGCTTGGAAGAACAATTTCCAGGTTTGCTGGCAATGGATCAAGGCGCATCATGCCGTTCAAACCAAGGAATGGGTCGTCGTAATTGCTCACATCCTCCATGACAATATTGAATGGAGTCGATGTCTGTCTTTGTAAGGAATAGCGAGCGCTTCCCTCGGGACCAGTTGAGTTTGGATTTAGTGGAGAGAATCGTTGAACGGATTGAACATTTGAGATACGTGCACTCAGAGATGCTTCGGATGTATCTGAATTCACCCAGAATCTAAAATGGTCACCATCCATTGTCAACGGCGTGGTGGCGTTTGTCATTTGGACAGTAATCGAGTCGATTGGCGTATCCGCTGCAAATCCGATAGAATCGCCGAGATTCAATTGGAACGCTGCAGGCAACCCCTCCAGTCGAATGGCATTGCGTTGTTTGTCTTCTTGTCCACCATAGGTGATGGTCCCAATTGGCTCACTTGCTGAATAAACGAGTTTGTTTGGATCTTGGACAACCGTTAGATCACCTGGCCGATTGGATATTCGAGCGGATTGACTCGTCACGTTGTCGAGATCGAGCCCATTGTGGCGGATGTGACCAATAAGAAGAGCACCAGATTGTTGACCGATCAGCTCGAGAGTACGTTCGCTTGTTATTGCATCAAACGATTGGAACACTCTTGAGATGTTTGAAACACGTATGCTCATTGCAACCGGGACAAGTGGAGAAACTGGCCCGTCTCTTCCCGCTATAGTGGCTATCGACGTATCTTCTGAGAGAAGAATGTGATCCGAAGAAGAAAACCATGGATGGTCACTGCTGCCAATTGCCAATGCAATTTCTCCCAGGCTGCTTGGGCTTCGAACAGAACCATCGAGCCATGTTTGTTTTACTTGTGTTAAACATATGACTTCAATGGAACCACCAGAGGTCCCTGCAGTACCAACGATTGCGTCAGGAAGTCCGTTCAAAATCGATCCCAAATCAAGGACAATTTCAACCAACGTCAGTAAAGCATTGTCAAGTATCTGAGCAATCGTATTGAGATTGGGATTGTTAAAATTGACTCGGGAAACGCCCGTTTCAGACAACTGGAAACTGCCTTTCAGGACAAGAACTTCAGGTAGATTATCAACAGAAATACGAATCGAACTAACGTCGTTCTCGTATCCTCCGCGCTTCATTGTTGAATCATAGGTCAATGAATCAATTCGTTCTGTACCGGCAATCATGATCAGTGTGTTCGGTGGTGCTGCTGGGTTGATAGGTAAAGTGAGGTCGTTTTCGTTTGTCGATGAATCTCCTGTGAAATTCTTTATGGCCAAGATGAATGAAAGTCTGTCAGGCATGTCTCCGGGAAGGTTGACGCCTCCTGGAGCCTCGCCTATCGTTGTGAAAATTGCATCTATTTCCTCTTGGGGCAGTGTCCCTGATGGTAAACCACGAATCCATAGTCGTGAATCTGAAATATTTCCAAAGGTGCCGCCTTCAATAGTATTGCTACGATCTTCAAAATAATGAAGCCAAAGGTCTGTCCCCACGTTGCTGTATAGTTCGACCGTGTCGAACGTATTGTCTCCAAGGTTGTCGTTTCTTAATGTTAAATCGACTTCTTCTGGCAACACATTTGAGCCTCGTTCAGGATGGAATCCAACATCGATATATCCCATATCAATGATGTCTGCTTGACCGTTTGTATCCAATTCATCAAATTCGATGAAGCCTATGCCTATCCCAAATCCGCATTTGTGAAACTCACTATCTGCATCATGGTCGTTGATGACATCGTAGTAATCCGTGTCACATTCAGTTTGCAGATTCGATGCATCTGAATTAGGATTCCGTATTCCTATAGCATAAGGGGCAGATACAGACGTGAGCGTTAAGGCATCGGCTGGTAAGGCGCCTCCATTAACAAAATCTGTGAGAAGTTGGATAATGTTCGTGACCGCACCTGAAATGCTGAATCTGAATTCTTGAATTCCAACTTCTAGTCTAAAATCACTTGGAGGTTGAGTCAAACGAGTATCGAGAACCAAGGCATAGGATTGTGAATCTTGAATAGCTGAATCAAAAGCAAGGCCCTTTAGAAGCGAGATTTCCATGTTTGCCATCTCATCCCACAAAGGATCGTTCTCATTCAGTTGGTTAATCTTCCACTGGAAGGTTGGACGAAGCCAGATTGTATCTGGTACTGCGCTAAATGGATTAAACGGATCCAAGGGCGGTTCGAATCCAAACCCTTGGTTAAGTTGGAGTAAGCCGAGTACAGTGAGCGAGATTGAAACATCATCGACGTTGTCTCCATCGATATCGATGTAATTTTCAAACAAAACCAAATCTGTTCCAACGAAGAGTTCGCCTGTAAAGGTTCCATAATCCCAAGCCTCGTATTGTGGACCTGAATTTCTACTTGAAAAATTCACGTACAAGGCATAGGTATTGATTCCCACTGCAAGCGGGTCTGTTAACGAAATGGCTTCGAGTGAAAATAGGGTTTGAAGAAGATTGTTTGGCCAGCCATCAGGTTGAGAATTCGTATCCAAGAGAATCTCATATGGGCGAGGATGATCTTCTGGTAATGGGCTTGTATCTCTTAACTCAACATCATTGAGATACTGAGTCGCATCATTGAGAGGATCACCAGCCTGACTTTCTCTCTTAGCAGCCTCAACAAGTGCTAATGCAGAGGTGGAAGACCCTGCTGCAACGATTGAGTCATCACTCGATTCTTGTAAAGCCATCACGTCCGAAAGGGTCTCTAAGAGGTCAAAATCATCCTGCCGCACAGTGATGTCTGCTTGTACTGGTTGGAAGAGAGGAATTAGCATCACCAATACAAGAAAAAGGGCGAGACGTCCTCTTTTTGGCTGCTTTAGGCCTGGACGAATCAAACGAATCGCTTCTTCGACCATGAATATAAGAAAAGGAACTGGTATCTGAACCCATCCCCAACCTGCGTAAACAACGAGCGATTCGTTTGCTCAATTCTAGCGTTGGAAGAGTTGTTCTTCAGAGCATGATGGGCACACAACAATTGCTTCATTTACTCCAGCAGGTAGAGGCACTTGGAATTTCAAAGAACAACTGTTGCAAGATCCCTTAAGCAAATTCGATGGTTTTGCTTCTTCGACAATTTCTGGAACCGGAAGAGGAACTTCGACTGCTGGAGTCATATTTTCTGGCAATTGAATTCCTCCAGATTGAGGAGATAGAGGAGGTTTTTCATGCCTTGAACCTAATTCCTGCAAGAGCGCTTCGTCGGGGTCCTGAGCAACATTTTCAGCAAGTGGTGCAGGGGGAGCGTCATCAAAGAATAGAGCCGCTGCTTCTGCAGCAGCTTGTGAACTTGCTTGACTGATCTCTCTTTTCGGTGCAAATTGGGCTTGTGGTATTTGTTCCACTTCTCCACTTCCGTAAATCGATTGAAGTTCTGCTTCTTTTCTGGCTTGTTCTTGTTGTTCTCGGGTAACGACTTCTCCAACATCAAGTCCTGCGAGTTGAATTGCTTTTGCAAAGACTGGTAATTTTTGAGATTGCCGCACCATGGTCATGTGTGCCTTGGCTTCCGAATCTGAAAGCCCACGCCCAGTTAGCAGACCAACGGCGATTGAGGACTGCCAGCGGCGATATCCGATGAAGGATATTGATAATGTTACAACAAAAATGAACAGAACGACGGCGATTAATCCAAAGTTTGTGCCGGATTCAACAGACTCCTCTACAACGATTGTAAAGGTCCGAGTATCTGTGTTGTTTGAAGCATCAAAGACCGTTACAACAACTGTCTTTGTTCCTGTTGTATCGAAGAATAGGTCAACACTTGAGCCGATGTAATCAGGGTCGTCTGTAGGATTTCCGTTTTGATCTGTGTCTTTTGATGGATCGGTGTCCCAATGATATCGAAGATTTGAGGAGGCGTCATAGACATCGTTAGCGTTAATTTTGTAGGTGTGGATTTGACCCTCTTTGAGTGAGACCTTGAATGTTTCAACAAAGGCGTCATCAATTACAGGTATTGAAGCATCAACAACTCGAACATCAACCTGTGTTGAAGCACTATTTCCGCTCTCATCGAAGACCGTAAGGCCAATGACGTGTTCTCCAATAGTGCTCCAATTAAATGAAACAGTTGTCTGTTGATTGTAAGGCGAACCATCAAGCGACCATGAACAAGAAGAAATTGCATCGTCATCAGAACTTGAGTTGCATGTCAAAACAAGTGTATTGGCATAAGCGATACGCCATCCTCCAGAAACGGGTGTAGCGGAGGAAGATGAGGCGGTCGTCCCCGTAATACGAGGCACTGGATTGATAATATCGTTCACAGTAATGGTTTGTTGTTGACGATCGAAACCACTCTGTCCAAGAACTGTCAAGGTAACGGTTCGTTCACCTGGAGTAGTCCATTGAGCTGCTGAAGTGAGACCAATGGCATCTACGTCATTGATGAAATCGCCGTCATCATTTGCATCAACCGTTGAATCAAAGTCCCAAGTATATTGGGTTATTTGATTGAGATTGTTCGGGGTGGATGAAGCATCAAACTCAACCAATGTATTCATTGGAACCGAGGTATTTTCTGCTACGAATTGTGCTTGTATAACAGGGACCAACTGAACCCGAATCGTGACTCTAAGGTTTGTAGAACCATCTCCTTGTCCATCAACATCATCTGTATTATCCACGACCAATTTAAGCGGCTGGTTCGCTAGGGCTGATGGAACAACCCAACTGAATGAAGATGTTCCATCAACTGCTAGGAGCGAGGCTCCTGTCAAGGCCACATTTGATTGGCCTGAAAGATAGTTTGCGTTCATCGAATCTGTTTGAAGATAAACATCTGCTAATCCTTGTAGGGACCAAGCTGTGACTGCAATAGTCGTACCTTCTTCAAGTTGCAAAGAAGCCCCGTCGAGAAGAGTAAGATAACCATCGGGAATGATGCCAACAAGATCGTGGTAAGGTGTCCAGAGCGTATCGGTTAGTTGGGAGACTGTCATGGAAATACGTCCATCAACACCCCCTTGATCACCTTGACCTTGATCTCCATCGTGAGCGAGGTTGTCGATGATGACTGTCCATGATTTGGCATTGATGGAAGAAGGGACTTTCCAATGGAATTCATACTCGCCGATTGCTGATTCAGTTGATGGGATTTGTAGGAAAGACGAGCGGTACGACTGACCAAGCAAATATGGCTGCAATCCTGATTCATCAAAAATAAGAACATCCAAAGCGTCGTCAATAACTGTGATTGAGAAATCAAATACATCTCCGGGCTGGAGGGTTCCGAGATCAAAACGCATGCATGCATCATTCGCTACTGCAACTTGAGAAGAGAGCGTTGTTTCGCTAACAGAAAGACAATCAGGAGCGTCTCTTCCTTCAGTGGCTTGTATTCCTGGAATCATGACTGAGCACATGAGCAGCCCGATGAGAACGCACGCACGCTTCGATTGCATACCTGTGCCTTGATGACCTTACACTTCAATGATGCGTTAGGTTGTGTTGCTTCCAACCACCTTCATTTCGCCGATAGAAGGTGACGTTCCCTTCAACATCAATTCGAAGCCGATCACCGTCATTCGCATAAGTGATCCCGCCCGAACCTCCGAATTCATTGATCGCTTCGTCTAGTGATTCAGAAGCGTCTCGTATCCGTGCTGAGAAATGAGTTAGAATGAGATGTTCCGCTCCACAGGCCTTCGCTGTCCTTGCAGCACCCATCGCAGTGCTGTGAAGATGTTCTTCTGCTTTTGAATGTGAATCTTCCAAGAATGTTGCTTCATGGATCAGAACACTTGGAATTCCTATTGGATGAATCGACTGTTCCGCTGTATCTCCAGAAATTACGATCGAATGAGCACTGCGTTCAGGCCCTCGGAATGAAGAGGCTTTGAGCAAGGTTCCGTTTTCTTTCTCGACATCGTTACCACTTGCAAGTAGTCTCCGTTCCTTTTCACTGAGCCCGGCAAGAGTTGCTCGTTGTCGATCAAAGACGCCTTGTCGTGCAGCCTTTGTGATTTGCCACGCACAAGATGGGACGCTGTGCTTTGTTGCTAGCGCATCGAGACGTATACTCTTGAACGGGTCAGGTTGGGGCATTTGTTCATGCCAGACTAGCGAAGAATCATCTGGATTAAGTTCAACCCATTTGTTTGAATGGGGCTCACCTAACATCCATCGAACTTCATAGCCCAGTTCATTGGAGTTGGCTCCAAGTTGAAACCAAGCCCGATATTGATTGATGAGGTCTGCAGAAGGTGTGTTTTGTGGAACGTCAGCATCGAATCCATTTTCTCTTAAAGCCTCCAACATGGATTGAGAGGTTGGCCCATAAATCATCAACGGATGAGCCCTTCCGTCAAGTGCAAGAGTCTGAAGAAAAGGAAGCAGACCCCATGTGTGATCAAGATGACCATGCGTTAATGCAATTGCTGCAATTTTTTGTGGACGTAAGGAAGCGGTTTGACCACTACGCTTCATCCGACTACGCTGGGCTAAATATCGGTTCTGAAAGCCCTCTCCTGCATCGATGATGACCAGACCTTCTTCTGTGGAAAGGACACTGCCACTGACATTCCTTGTCGATGTTGGCCGCGCTGATGCTGTTCCAAGAATGTGTAATTCCATCATGAGCATTTCTCCTAAGCCCGAGATATCGGCGTTTCTGGGAACCATCGAAGGATAACGATGTCATTGATCGAACGGACCCAACGCCAAGGTACTGCAACATGAATTGAGTCTACGACGAGTTCAGGTGGCGTCTCTCTAACGAATAAATGTGTACAAGTCATGGTTGAATGCTCGATAACTGCATCGTGAACAACGCCGAGAAATCGTCCATCTGGAAGGTAAACCTTCAAGCCCGTTACGTCCGTTAAACTACGTTGGCCCTTACCCATTTGACGCCCTCCTGTGTTGGGGGAAGTAGAACAAGGACATCAAACAAACGCTTGATTTCACTTGCCACGGTTGAGGTTTGCCTTCAATGAAGGACGCAACTTTTCTGCACCCTTACCCTTGTTGAAGAGACCACGTCCACGCTTTCCAGCGGATGTCTTTCCACGGTAGGCACGGCCACGATGGCTCATGTTACCATTTGCTTGACAGAAAACGCCGAGTTGCTTATCGTTGATGATAGCAGGGTGGTGTGTGTCGATCATGATGACTTCGAAGAACTTGTGCTTTCCATCTTCTCCAACCCAGTACGAGTTGAGAACTTCGAGGTTAGGGAAATGGCGTCCAACACGTTCCTCAGCAATTCGCTGTGTGTTCTTTGCCATTGTGATTTTGGAAATACCAGCCTTGGATGGTTTACGCTTCATGTGAATCTTGCCCTTTCGCAGACCACCACGTCGAACACGAGTTCGGATGAGAACTACTCCTTGCTTGGCTTTGTAACCAAGTCGACGAGCAGCATCGAGACGGGTCGGACGCTCGATTCGGCAGTTGACCGGCTCGCGGCGCCATTGGGCCATACGAGTCTGTCGAAACATGTGCGGGAGAGCCTCTTTAGGCTTCTTCCAGGTTTCTCTCACGTAATGATGTAGTCCTTTTGCCATAGTATCAACTCAATGGAAGCAAGTTGCCGACTTTACACCCCTTTATGAGTCTGTCCATGAAACACAGAGCCTGAGATACCTCAAATTTAGTCTAATCCAAACTATCTTTGCTCAATTGATAGAAGAGTGCGTACACTGAGTAAATTGCTACAGGTACTAAGATGAGTATCCCGAATGTTGTTCCGACTAGGTCCACGTTCCTACGATAGACAAGTGAGGTATTGAAGTTCCACCTAGAGACTACAAAGTACTCTATATTCGGACTTAAAGATTGGATTTTTTAATATCTGCGGCAAGGATTGCCCGCCAGCCACCCCAGAGAGAGTAGACATTTTCATATCCCATTTCTTTCATCGATTGAGCTGCAATTGCAGATCTAAAGCCTCCTCCACAATAAAGCACGATTCGATCTGATGTACCAATCGGATGTTTCTCAATATCTCGTTCAAGCACGCCCTTGCTGATGTGAATAGCATGTTCCATATGGCCAGATTGATACTCATGTGTTTCCCGAACATCGATGACCACCAAGGCATCATTATCGCTTAGCATTGAAGAGAATTCATCGATGTTACATTCATTGATGATCGACCTAGAACGCTCGACTCGTTCTAGAAAAAGGGGATTATGCTTTTTGCCCATATCATTGGATTTGGCACTCCAACTTCAAGATATTCATGCTCTGTTTTTGAAAACACCTGTTCATATACTGAGTTCACTAATGGCCTATCATGCTCGAATGTAATATTGATGCACGCGGACAGGCTGCTCGTTTAATCGCAGGCATCGGTGCTGTCGGATTTGGCCTAGTGATAGCACTCTTCACAATTCTTGGAGCCCTTCCAACCAATCTCGGGTGGATCGCTGCAGGTGGAGCCATATTCGGAGGAGCATTTGCAATTTTTGAGGCAAGAGCGGGATGGTGCATCGTTCGTGCAATGGGCTTCAAAACACGCCTATGAAGCAAACAACTTCTCAGGTTCAATAACAGCCTTTCGTTCCCTAAATTTCTCTGCACCAAGCATTACCAAGACCATCGCTGCTAATCCAAAGTAAAGAACAATATCCCAAGATACTTTGAATACGAGTCTTGGTAAATTGGGAGTGACGGATAAGTGAATCGCTAGAAGTGCTACTCTCAACGAAAAGAGGACCAAAGCAAACGTCAACGGCCATTGAATTTCCTTGAACATCTGGAACCAAAGCATAGTCATCAATATCATCGGACCTCCGCCCATAAATCCGACCCACGAATTGCTTGGAGAAATTCTGTCTCCAATGTACCCTCCTGTCAAAAATAAGTTTCCGGGATCGATATCTCTTGGGTGCGAAAGGCCGTCTAATTGACCCATCGTAGCCCACCAGGTAAACCATGCTCCAATAGGAATCAGAGCGAGCAGAACATATCGTGCTGATTCCATGAGCGGTTTTTCTTGTCGAACGTTCAGGAAACTAAGTTCACGCTGCATGAGGTAGAAAAAGCCAGTGTAGAGAACCATTGTCGTCGCTCCTGCATAAGCACCCCAACTGATTGTGACCCATGCAAATCCAACAAATCTCATTGGTGCTATTGCACTGCGTTTATTGCCCCTAATATGTTCAATTATGGCAGTAAGAATGCAGAGAATAAAAATTGAAAGAACAACCCAATCAATCCAATTTTCTTTGAACCACATAGCATATGGCAACAGTCCGAATAATGAACAAACGATGGCTAAGGTCGTTTTTGAACGGATGGATTCAACGTGCCACAGATACAACAAAGATGATAATGATGCCAATATGATTGATATGAGGAGCATTGACAACTCTTCTTGTTGAACCATTACGAGGTAATCTCTTGTCAAGGAACTCCCAAGCAATCGATGATCACTGAGGAAGAAAGCGATAACACAAACCACCGAAAAGGGAATGAGGACGACATACGGAGTGTAATGTTCAGAATAATTCGTGTAATAGCGGTCGATTAGGACATATGAGAAAATCGCTAACCCAATGATAGATAATCGTGTTTCTGGATACATTGTCATCGAAACCAAGAGAAGTCCTAATGCAACAACATGATGATTCTTAAAATTGAAAGTTCTCCATCGCTCAACCTTTAGCATACACAATGCTATGATAAAGACAGACATCGGCAAGAAGAGACCCATTGGATAATACAACCAAGCCGCTACGTCTCGATTGTATGACAAGACCATTGAGCCTGCAAATACCGATATGAATCCGAAACAAGTGAAATGTGCCAGTTTTTTTGAATCACTTGGATCTTTTTTCCTGTTGATTAAATTAAACAACACAGCTGTTATTGCAAGAATTGTAATCGTACTCAAAACGATATCTGAGGTCCGTATTCCAATTTCATCAACATTGAGCCTTTCCCATTCAATCGTTGAGCGTTCTAAACCTTCGACGTAGGTGTGACCCTCTTCCCTTAACCAATCATTACGGGCCACAGTTGCATTCCAATTCCATTGCTCAATTGCATCCCGCTTCTCTTGGGTTAAATCAAAAGCATCTAAGGGAATTCTTCCATGGACTGCGTGTGGCATTGGTAAGGAGAATAACATCGATGGAAGTGTTGCGATATCTCGCTGATTCACATCTTCAACCACAACACCATCCTTGGATATGGATGGACCCCACATAAAAGCTGCAATATCTCGAAGAATATCCAAATCAGAGCCATGTTGACCTGAGTCGGTTAAGCCATGATCTGAAGTGACAAGAACGGTCCAGTCATCAGGAAGTAATTCGAAAACCTCTTCTAAATTCTCATCAATCCAACGCAGTTTTTCCTTGTACTCATCAGAATCAACTGTACCATGACGGTGTCCAACGCTATCGAGTCCAGAAAGATGTGTTATGATAAGATTTCTTGGTTGTTCATGACCTGCTGGAACCGCTCCTGCAGCCCATTGTTTGAGAGTAGCGAAACCTTCTTTGTCACCTTTTTCGTAATCAGCATGACCGTATCTTGCTTTTGAGAAAGGAATTTTCGATTTGTCCGTAAGAAGGTCTTTCCAAACATAATCACCAATGATGCCAACATAATTATCTGGTTCCCCATCTTCATTCCCATCATAGGTTGAAGCAAGATTGAATCCATCAATACTTCCAGGGTGTTGAGGGTGGAAATTTTGCAATGCTTCGTTCGGTCTAGCAGGAACGCCTGTTGCCATTTCCTTGACACACATGGCCGTCATTGTCAGTGGATTTGTTCGCACTTCTAGGTAAGCCCCATCCTGAACACGACGATTCAGGTTTGGCATGAGTTCAGGATCGCTCATCATGTCCTTTCGTCCACCATCAAAAATGATGAACAGGAAACCTTCGGTAAGAGGTTCATCCGGATAAGGCGATGGTTCTACACCTTCCATCGGAACAGGCGTATCTGAGACAATATAGGACCCCGTATATGCAAGAGAAGGAAGACAGAGTACAAGAACAAGTCCAATCGAAAGTGGAATCATTTTCTTCATTCTAGTCCTCCAGATTCCAACGTATTACCAACTCAATTACCTTTCTGGTTGCATTTGTCCATATTAGGATTGCACCTTCGGAGTCAAAGTTTTGCATGATTTCAGGGAGAACCTCAAACACCAAGACCCTCTGGGATTTCTATGGCTCACCAGATTCAAGGCTCGGAAAACATATTCCAGGCACTTCAAGGAGAACACAGTATTGAGCTTGTTTTAGTCGATCGTGAAAAGGACACTAAACGATTGAGAGCGGTTTGCCTTGAACAAGAAATTCCACTGGAAGAAGGGTCAACCAATGACCTATGGAGAATGTCTGCAGTCGGTACAACAGATGCTCTTGCTCTTATCGGAAGAGAACCAAAAGGAGAACTCGAAGAAATCTTTGCGAGAGGTGGATCAATATGGCTTCTGGATGGTGTTCAATACCCAACAAACCTCGGATTCGGAATTCGAACGGTTGAGGTTAGTGGAGCGGATGCTGTTGTTCTTAACATTCCTAGGACCCACGAAGATCGACGTACAATTCGCCGCTCAAGCATGAGAGCAGATCGATTCATCCCAGTTGTTTACAGCGATACTGAAACCATCATAGCAACTGCAAAGGCGGCTGGTTTCAGAATCATTGCTGCCGAAGATGTTGGAACTGTTGGACCTTGGGATGCGGATTTGACAGGAAATGTGTTGCTTGTCGTAGGCGCAGAACGAGAAGGTGTTTCACAAGAAGTCCTTGATGCATGTGATGAAGTTGTTCGGCTTCCAATGGATGGATTTGTTCCCTCCTACAATCTCCAAGTTGCTGTGAGTGTCCTTGCAGTAGAAGCATTGCGTCAACGCAATGCAAAAAAGTAGGTCGTGTATATCCAATCAGAGGGTAGCGTTAGCAGCGACCCACTGCAAGCCCTTCGTATTCTCATATGTTTGCTAAGGGTAATCGGACAAACCCTTCGTATTCATCCTATTGAGTATACTGATACAACGTACCAAT